>Ga0209373_10005418_pt1 | contig 10412 bp, 7 predicted proteins | sample Higcelweek5metaG_FD_187173 | JGI IMG/M metagenome (GOLD analysis project Ga0209373, IMG submission 187173) | Freshwater pond sediment microbial communities from the University of Edinburgh, under environmental carbon perturbations - High... | ecosystem: Environmental > Aquatic > Freshwater >...
TAACCGTGGAATACGACGGTCACAAGCCGGTTCGAATCGATACCGTCGTTGTTTCCCACCAGCATGGGCCCGAAGTCTCGTATGACGACATAAAGGCATGCGTAATCGAGCAGATCATCAAGCCGGTTCTCGAGCCGACCGGACTTCTCGATAAGAACACGAAATACTTCATCAATCCCACCGGGCGATTCGTCGTCGGCGGACCCCAGGGAGACACGGGCCTCACGGGCCGCAAGATCATAGTCGACACATACGGCGGAATGGGCCGGCACGGCGGCGGCGCGTTCTCCGGCAAGGATCCGTCAAAAGTAGACCGCTCCGCGGCGTACATGGCGCGCTATGTCGCCAAGAACATCGTCGCAGCGGGCCTCGCGGACCGCTGCGAGATACAGCTAGCCTACGCGATCGGCGTTCCCTTCCCCGTTTCCGTGATGGTAGACACCTTCAGGACTGGTAAGGTCGACGAATACAAGATTACCGATGCCGTTAAGAAGGTTTTCGACCTTTCACCGGCGGGAATCATCTCGACGCTCGATCTGTGCCGGCCAATCTATCAGGCTACCGCGGCTTATGGGCATTTTGGGCGTTCAATTTTCCCGTGGGAGAAAACCGACAAGGTCGAAGCCCTCAAGAAAGAGCTTAAATAGGATCTACAGAGGCGATTCGCCCGCGAATGTATTCCATAACCCGTTTTCCGGGATCGATCTTTCGCGGGACGAATTTACCTTGTATCGTATTGTCAAAAAACATCCCCCGGGGATCCAAGGCGAGCATCTCGTCGATTTCCTGGTGCCCGAATACCCGTTCGGCAGGTATCAAATACTTAACCATCAATTCCGAAACCAAACGACATACGGCATCCAGAACCTCGGGACGGGACAGTAAATCATCCTCGTCGACGGCAACTATTTCTATGCTTATCGAGCAGAAATTGGCGCCAAAGGTCGCGCGGCTCATCACGTCCAACGGCAGCAACCTATACAATAAGATTTCTTTGCCTTTCTGCTGAACCACGAAATGGCTCGCGAGCCCGGGCGCCTCGCCCTGGTAAGATTCGGAAACGAGCAGGTTCATCGGAAAATCCGCGGACGCCGTATAGTGGAGCACGATCGCCGTCGGCGTGAGCTTCCATTCGGCGGGACCATAATGCCTGCGAGAATACTCCGCTATCTCCCGTTTCCAGATATCGAGATCCCTGTTTGGAGTACCCTCATAGGAACCAAGGGCGATTACCGAATCAAGGCACGACGGGTCGTGGATTGGCTCCGCGAACGATCCCGCAACCGCAAAGGCAGCGCAAACCAAGCTTATGACGAACTTACGCATGATTCACGTATTTTAGCATGAATCCCGCCGCCCATCACATTAATACGCGCGAACCTCTTTCCGGAGCCTGAATTTCGAGACGCTATCCCTCAGGGATACCGCTTGCGCGGACAGCTGCTCGCTCGTCGCGGCGCTTTGTTGAGATGTCGCAGAATTCGCCTGCACGACATGAGAAACTTGCTGAATGTTCGCGTTTACGTCCGCGATCCCGGACGTTTGCTCTTCCGACGTGCACGAAATCTCGTCGACTATCTTGGCTATCTCCTTAGAGCTCTGGACTATCTTCTCAAGTGAGGCCGCGGTCGCGTTGGCGATTTCGGTTCCGTTTTTCACCTTGGAAATCGATTCGTCGATAAACGCGGCGCTTTCCTTCGCGGCGTTCGAGCATTTTCCGGCGAGGTTCCGCACCTCGTCCGCCACGACCGCGAAGCCTTTTCCGTAGCGTCCGGCGCGCGCTGATTCCACGGCGGCGTTAAGCGCCAATATATTGGTCTGGAACGCGATATCGTCTATCGTCTTTAAGATCTTCGTGATGTTCGCGGAGGCTTCCTTTATCTCTTCCATGGAACCCTGCATATCCCGCATGCGAAGATTCCCCTCCTCGGCGCTCGCCATCGCGGACGAGGACAGATCCTTCGCGCGTTTCGCGTTTCGCGAGTTAAGCGTCGTTTTTTCCGTCAGCATGGAGACAAGCGAGGAAAGCTCGTCGATCGCGTTGGCCTGTTCGCTAGCGCCCGCCGCGAGGTTCACGCTTCCCGTCGAGACCTGCTCGGCCCCGACGCTGAACTGCTCCGCGGCTCGCTTGATATCAGCCATGGTGGAATTGAGCGTTACGATGATCCCGTTGATCGAGTCGCGTATCAACGCGAAATCGCCGTTAAAGTCACCGTCGACGTGAACGTTAAGGTTAAGGGCCGCCACCTGATCGAGGACGGGAATAATCCGCTCTGTGTATCCCGAAAGCTTTTCGATAACCCCGGTTTTTTCCTTGATGCTGTCGGACTCTATGTCGATCTCCTCGCGGTTAAACGCGATGCAATTACCCTTCACGTTTATGCCGTTATGAATCGCGATCGCCATTTCCTTGCACGTGTCGTACCCGCAAGCCGAGCAATCCACCTTGCGCGATTCGCCAGTCAGTTTATGAAGACTGAGGAAGATACTTTCTAACTCCATGGGCGTCGGTTCCCTCAGTACCGTGCGCTTGTCAGTATACCCGCGGAGAAAATCGCTCAGCTTGAGTTTTGAGTCAAAGAGCCCAAACAGCTCTTGCTGTCTTTTCTTAAAAGGCCCGGCCTTTTCGTTTTTCTTTTCGGCCTTAAGCTTATTGAGCGCGCAGTCCGCGTCGTCTATGGCGACGTCCTTTCTGGTCGCGGTGCCACGATTACAGCCGTTCGCGCAATTAAGGATATCAACCAGCAGAGGCACGCTTTTTCGCGCGCGGAGCCGCTCGCTGTAATCGCGCAGGTAACCGTACGCGTGCTCCTGACCCTCGATTTGCCGCACCCACGCGCCGTCCACTATGCACTCGACGTTTTCCCGCAATCCGCCTGGTCTACTATAGAGGCAGCCAAGCCAGCAGCCGATGTCGTCGTACGGCATATCCTGATACTTGGAAAGATTAACTCCCATCGCCGCCATTTTCTCGTAGAGCTTGGCGTACGTAACGTTATAGGTAACGAAGCCCTGAGTATTTGGGTCCGTAAACTCGTCGTTTTTCCCGATGCAAGGCGACAGAAAGGCGATGGGGTCCTTAATATCCATGTACTTCTTCATGTAGATAGCCGTGCAGAGCGTCGGGCTGTGTACCGGCGCTAGTTTGGGGATTAGCTCCGTTTGATATTTCTCGATGTAATTGACGATCGCGGGACAGGGCTGCGCGATTACCGATGAAAGGTTTTTCTCGCCAATGGCCTTTAAATACGCCCAGGTCGTTATATCCGCGCCGAAAGAAACGTCGTATACCTTGCCCGCGCCAAGCGATTTAAGATAGCCGATCATCCTGCCATGCTCGCGGAAATTAACTCGCGCGGCCGGCGCCGCCACGATCGAGACGCGAACGCCCTTTCTCAAATCGGCTAAAAACCGATCCGTATCGTCGGCGTATTGCCGCGCCTCGTGCGAGCAAGCGTCGATGCAAGCGCCGCACCTAATGCATTTTTCCTGATCCACGCGAACGCGATTCTCCCCTTTCAAGACGTACGATATGTTCGCGCCCATCACCGGGCAGTGGCGTATGCATTTATTGCAGCCGACGCACTTATCCTCGACCGTAAATATAATCTCCCTGGCATTACTTTTCGTATCCATATCATTCACCCCATTCATCGAAAAGTGTCATGCTTTTGCATCCTCGAGTCAAATTTGGGAGTGACTTGCGATTGTTAAAAGATATGGCCTCTGCTAGGATGAACTAATGCCGCAAAATTCCGTCCTTTTGAGCTTTATCGTTCGCGATCCATCAAGATTGGACGATTTTATCGCCGCGCTCCTTCCGACGGCCCTCGACGTGAGCGCTTCCGCCACGACGATATCAAAATCGAAAATAAGGCGCTTGATCGTGTCAGGCTCCGTTATGGTCAACGGACACCCGATGAGGGGTCCTGGCACGATGCTTCGAAAGGGATCCAAGATCGAAATTGCGTTTGACGCGACTAAGTTTTCGCATGAAAAGACCCCGGACGACATCGCGTACGAGCTTACTCCCCGTGACATCCTCTTCGAGGACGAATCGATAATCGTCGTCAATAAACCCGCGGGCCTTCCGACGGAGGCAACGATCGTAGGAGCTCGCGACCATCTCCACGCCGCGGTTAAGCGATATACGGGAACCTACGTCGGACTGCACCATCGACTTGACCGTGAAACTTCCGGGGTAATTCTTTTCACGAAGACGGAGGCCGCAAACGCCGCCATTCACGCGATGTTCCTTGAGCATGAGGCGCATAAAGAATACATTGCGCTTGCGGCCCGACCGATTAGCCTGCCTCCGAACGATTTCTCCGTGGATAACATGATGGACCGAGTCAGCGCTAAAAGCGCCGCGTCAAAATGGGGCGTCGTTGAGAACGGTGGAAAACCAGCGCATACGGATTTTACAATAGCTGACGTTAAACTCGGCTTTCTCGTCGTGAAAGCGAGACCCATCACCGGAAGAACGCACCAGATCCGCGTACATCTTTCAGGCCTCGGAATGCCAATACTCGGGGACGCGCTCTATGGCGGCCCAATGTACGTAACCGTCGCGCCCGTCGCGGGCGAGGCGCCTATACACTCGGCCTCCGCGTTCATTAAAAAAAAGCCCGCGCCGGGAGACGCCGGAAACATGAGGCTTCCCCATACCGACATCCCCGTTTCGCGGGTTATGCTGCACGCGGTCTCGCTTAGCTTCGTCCATCCCGTTACGGGAGAGCGAATTACGGTCGACGCCCCCATCCCGAAGGACATGGGCGAGATCATCGACCGCGGAATCGTAAGCTAGATCACTTCCTTCATCGCGGTCATGTAGGAACGGAGAACCTTTCCGACCTTCTCGACCTGGTGTCCGCGAATCTCCTCGTTTACCTTACCGAGCTCGCGGTTGGCAACCGACATATCCTTGAGGGTCAAGCCCTTTCCGATTACGTCGAGATCGAGTTTCGCCATAAAGTCCTTGAGCAGGGGCCGGCACGCGTTGTCAAAGAGATAGCAGCCGTATTCCGCCGTGTCGGAAATAACCTTGTTCATCTCGTAAAGCTTCTTGCGGCTGATGAGGTTGGCGATCAGCGGGGTCTCGTGGAGGCTCTCGTAGTAGGCGGACTCGGGCTTGATTCCCGCGTCGACCATCGTCTCGAACGCGAGCTCGACGCCGGCCTTTACCATCGCGACCATCAAGATACCCTTGTCGAAGTATTCCTGCTCGCCGATCTGCACGTTTCCGGCGGGAGTCTGCTCGAAGGCCGTCTTTCCGGTCGCTTCGCGCCAGGCCAGAAGGTCCTTATCGCCTGCCTTCCAGTCTTCCATCATCGTCGAGCTGAATTTGCCGGAGATGATATCGTCCTGGTGCTTCTGATACAGCGGGGCCATGATCGACTTAAGTTCGAGGGAAAGCTGATGAGCCTTGATCTTCGCGGGGTTTGAAAGGCGGTCCATCATACCGGTGATTCCGCCCCACTTGAGCGCCTCGGTGATCGTTTCCCATCCATATTGAATGAACTTGGATGCCCAGCCCTTGTCGATGCCGGACGAAACCATCTTGTCGAAGCACAGGAGGGATCCAGCCTGAAGCATACCGCAGAGGATCGTCTGTTCGCCCATAAGGTCGGACTTAACCTCGGCGATGAAGCTCGACTCGAGAACGCCGGCGCGAGAGCCGCCCGTACCCACCGCGAGGGCCTTAGCGATCGCCCAACCTTTCTTGTCGGGGTCGTTTTCCGGGTGCACCGCGATCAGGGTCGGGATTCCGAACCCGCGGGTATACTCGACGCGGACTTCCGTACCGGGGCCCTTCGGCGCCATCATTACGACGGTGATGTCCTTTCGGATCTGCATGCCTTCCTCGACGATATTGAAACCATGGCTATACCACAGGGCCGAACCCTTCTTCATGAGTGGCATGACGGCATTGATAACCGGGGAATGCTGCTTGTCCGGGGTAAGGTTACCGATGAGGTCGGCTGACGGGATCAACTCGTCGTACGTGCCTACCCTAAAGCCGTTCTCGGTCGCGTTCTTCCAGCTTGCGCGTTTCTCGGCGATGGCTTCCTTGCGGAGCGCATAGCTCACGTCGAGACCGGAGTCGCGGAGGTTAAGTCCCTGGTTCAAACCCTGGGCACCGCATCCGACGATGACGATCTTTTTCCCCTTGAGCGCCGCCGTACCGTCCGAAAACTCGTTTCGGTCCATAAAACGGCAAGTACCAAGCTGCTTAAGCGCAACGCGCCAGGGTATAGAATTAAAATAGTTCATCTGTTTATCTCCTTACATATACTGTTTATAACTTCTTTACGGCAATGCGTAAAGCGAAATATTTGCAATGCATTGTTGCACAATATGCATCTTTTTACTTCCAAAGAATATAACAGATGGAAGCAATCACTATTACGCTAATAACAACTGGTATATAGTATAGAAAGGCAAAACGGTTAAATTGGCGCCGTATTGGGGGGAATAAAAACAGAAAACCACCCAAAACAAGCCCCGCGGGGATTCCCAATATCGTAAACACGGGTAACCTCAGCCAGGTATTATGATCCTGACTATCCATATATAACCCTAGTCCTCCGCCGATCGCGATCCCGGTATAAGCCAAGCCAAGCAAAGCGCTTACGACGCCAAACCAATTCTTCTCCTGACTTCCTTTATAATATGACTCCCGCAACCATATCGATAGCACTATCATTAAGATCGCGATAGCTATCAAACCCACGTTCCATTGGAAACGACCAAGTAAATCCTTTCTTTCCGTTTGAACAGTATGACGATCGATCTCGGCGCGAGTCGCGGCTACGGTTTCAGGGCCGGCGACGGCGATAAATTCATCCAGGACTTCCTGGGGTACTTCGTCTCCCGCCGCAAGGATTCGGTAGATCGCGGTTATGCCTTCGTCATCCGGCTCGTCAAGTCGAAACCCCGCCGCGATCAAACGACGAGCCAGGACAATCCCGTCATCCAAAAACGAGTCATGAATTCCTGCCATGCGCGCCAGAGGATTTGCTGTCCCGGAAAATGCCTTATGGGGATCGGCACCGGCATCGAGAAGGGAAACGCACAGACCATAGCATTGCCTGTCAAACGCCGCGGACAGATCCGATACCCCTCCGGTTCCGTCGCCCTGAAGAATCCCAGCGCCTTTCGAGAGCAATACTTCCGCGATCTCCGCGTTTCCGTCAACGCACGCCTTCGTAAGGGCGGAGTGCCCCTCGGCGTTTAACCCGTCAATCCGGGCTCCGTGCTCTATCAGAACTCCAGCCTTGTCCGCGTCAGCCGCGGCGAATAAAGGAAGGACACCGTCGCTCCCGGGTTTATTGGGATCGGCCCCGAGTTGTAATACGATACGCAAGCCCTCGACGTTACCCCGATAATCGCAGCAGGCCAAAAGGACTTCCTGAATATCCATGCCCTGTCCCAGAAACAGCCTAAGAAGCGGCTTCAATAAAGGATCCCCATCGAGAGGCATACCTATAGCGGCTTCGGTTCCGCACCTGGTGTAGTAGGACGGCTCAAGGGTCAGACCAAGTCGTTTCGCTTCCTCGCGCTCGAGCTTGAATAGACGGATCGCGAGGGAATACTTTCCATAAGTACAGGCCTGATCCAGCGCGGTAATCCCGAACTCATCTCGCGTCGAAACGAGACAACCATCGCGTAAAAGCGAGTCGAGCAAACCTTCCGGTCTCGGTCCCGAGGATGCGCCATTGACGAACCACCGCACCGCGTTCCGGCGATAGGAATCGATACCCGCTAGGGAAACGCCCGCATGCCGGAGATACTCAAGATCCTGAATCAATCCCTTTGAGACGATCAATTCCAGTCCGCGCGCGTCTCGATAATCAACGTTTGCTTTGAAGGAAAAGCCCTTCGCGGACAGGGCGCGGAAAAGAGGAAGCCGCGAATCAGACGTGCATTCGTATAAGGAGACCAGAACGCTTTGCCCGTCGTCATCCCTTTGGTTAATGTTGCTATTTCCTTCTATATAATTAATGAATTCTTGATCGGTTCCATTTGAGGCGATATAAAATAGCTGGTTTTCCTGAACGGCGAGTTCGATAGCTTCCTCGTCGGCGGAATTCGCTGTTCTTATGCCAGAACAGGAATCAATAACGAGCAATAATGCGATTAAAGACAATAATGCCACTTTTTTCTTCATATCTATGACTATATCACAGGAAAATGGCGTTGCGCGCTATTCATCATTCATATAGTATACATGCATGGATTTCCATGAACTCGAGGCCTTTATCGCTTTAGCCGATACGCTTCATTTCGCTCAGGCGGCGGCGCAGATTCATCTCAGCCCTTCCGCGCTCAGTCGTCTGGTCGGCCGCCTTGAGGAAGAATTCGGCGTTGCGTTTTTCGCCCGCGACACGCGGCAGGTATCCCTTACGCCGGAGGGAACGGTTTTTCTTTCTTTCGCCCGCGATTGCGTATACCGTCGCGACGATATCCGGCTCCGACTTTCCCAAAGCGACGATCGCCTTCGGGGGATACTCCGCGTCTACGCCTCCGTAACGGCTTGTTACTCCATTTTACCGCCGCTCGCCGAGGCTCTCGCGCGCGAGCATCCCGCGCTTAAGCTCTCGGTGGAAACCGGCGATCCGTCGGACGCGGCCGACGCCATTCGCGAGGGCCGCGCCGAACTGGCGCTCGACGCCCTTCCGCCGAACGGGTATCGCGACATCGAATGTTTCTCGGTCAGGAAAAGCCCGCTCGTTTTCGTGGCCTCGAAGTCGGGCGCATTCGGCGATCTGACGCTGGAGATAGACAAGATATCGCCGAAGAACTCCGGGCTCCTCGCCGCGAGCCTCGAGAAAAAACCGACGAACCCGTTTACGGGGATCCCGCTCATCCTGCCAAAAGCGGGCCCGGCGCGGGAACGCTTTGAGCGATGGGCTCGGCTTCGCGGGATCAAGCCGGATATCGCCGCCGAGGCGGCCGGCAACGAGGCGGTCCTTGCGCTCGTCAGGCTTGGGCTCGGCTTAGGCCTTGTACCGCGAATAGTGCTCGAGAATAGCCCGTTCGGCGAAGGCCTGACCATCTACGGCGCCGGTCCCGAAATCGGGGAATACGATATCGGCTTTATGCAAAAAACGGCGCTCGTGGGAACCGAGGCCGCCAAGAAAACCCGCCTCGAAATCGCGCGCATAATACGAAAAACGTATCTGCTGGGGTAAACGACTCCCCTTTTTCAAACCTTTCATTCGGGCTATGATCCACTCATGGGCATCTTTCTGAGGAACTGCGACATACGCGACGGCACGAACGCGATCCTGCGTTCAGTAACTTTTTCGATGCGGGACGGCGAGCGCTGGCTCGTAACCGGCACTAACGACAGCGGCGCAAGCGCCTTGATATCGGCCCTTGCCGGCAAGAAAGAAATTCTTCCTTCCGACGACGGTAGCTACGAAAACAGGTTTGGCGATTCAGTCGCGCTCGTCTCGCTTGAGGCGGCCGCTTGGCTTATCGAGGAAGAGCGCCGGAGGGACGATTCCGACTTCGTCGAGGGCGGCGTCGACATTGGGCGGACCCCGCGCGCGTATATCGCCGAAACCCTAAGCCCAAGCGACGTGGTTCGCTATCCCGCCGGGCGAGGCCTAGAAAGCCACCCAGCCGTCATTCAATGCGGAATCGCGCGAATACTCGACCGAGGGCTTAAGTATCTCTCCACCGGCGAGATTCGCCGAACATTATTCTGCCGCGCGCTCACTTCGAAAATCCGCCTTCTTATTTTAGACGAACCCTTCGACGGACTCGACGCGGCCTCTCGCGATTCGTTAAGCCGTCTCCTTTCCGACGGTATTCCCGGAACGCAAACCATCGTCGCGATGGACAGTCCCGACGGCATTCCGAACTTCATCTCACACGTCCTTGAGATATCGGACGGAAAGGTTTCGTTCCAGAAATACACATCCTTCATCCAGTCATACAACCATTCGGATACTTCAATTTTCGCCAGGGTTTCTTCATCTTTGGGCAGATCATCCTTCCTGCAGGAACCCATAAGGGACAACAGGAACAATGCGGCCAGCAAAGACCATGAATACGTTGCTGCGGATAATTTCATTGCCCCTGTCATTGTGTTATAATCCCTTTGTTGTTTTGGTTTGCAGGTACAAATGTATTATTTTTTTTGTTCGTGAGACTCAAATTTCAGGAGTGAGCGAACTGAAATTTGTAAGTCGAACAATCCCGACGTTGTCGGAGGGTATCATACCCCGCAGTTCTGCAATGGAATAAATTTCTCCCGAGTTCTCGGAACGTTGGGTATTTCATACCCGTGATTTCGCCGCAGTGGCAGGAAGCGGATAATCGGAAGCAAGGGTGAATTCCGGAAAACGGATGCGTTAACCGCTTACCCCATCCTGAATGTATTACCGCTGGTGAGAAGATCA
>Ga0209373_10005420_pt1 | contig 10408 bp, 3 predicted proteins | sample Higcelweek5metaG_FD_187173 | JGI IMG/M metagenome (GOLD analysis project Ga0209373, IMG submission 187173) | Freshwater pond sediment microbial communities from the University of Edinburgh, under environmental carbon perturbations - High... | ecosystem: Environmental > Aquatic > Freshwater >...
GAAAAGTAAACCTCGTCGCGTTTCACAATTTCGGCAAAGCTTTTCTTGTCCAAATCGTTATCGCCAAAATGTAGGACAGTGTTTTCGAGGGTTGGATAGCCATATACTGCAATGCCAATTCCATCGTCATTGGTAAGCGATGCCCAGCGGATACCAGTTTTGTTGCCGGTGTGCTGTGGACGCGAATAAGGAAAATACTGTTCTGTTACAGTTGATGTGTATTCGCCAACTATTGATGAATTGTTCCTGTCGGAATAATTTTCCCAAGGGCCACGGCCATAGAACTTGTAATTCTCAAATTCGGCAGGAAGCACCATTTGCATACCAATACGGGCAAGCTCTTTGTTCGAAATGTCGGACGGGCTAATCGCAAACTCAAAACCTGAGCGGACAAATACATCGCCATTGGGGAACACGCTGTACGACAACTTATTATCGAGAATATGTGGAGTTAAGTCGCTATAAACCTTAGTAACAACATCAATGTTGTAAAAATCTTTTTCCTTCTTAACCTTGATGTCTTTTACTTCGTATTTGAGCTGGTTGAACCCGGCCTTGCGCCAATAAACAGCAGGTGCAGTAGGGTTCCACCACATTTCGTCGTTGTCGCTCGGAGCACGGTAAAGCACAGCTTTTGGTCCCTGTTTGATGATTTCTTTTCCCTGATTTTTGATCGAAGAAATAGAACCTGATTTTTTATCAAACCCAATGCTGAAATTGGCACCAGTGAATTTGATTTCATCGCCTGTATCGTTCATTATGAACGAATTATAGGCATTGGCTATATAAGGTTTGGTTTCAACTGTGTAAGGAAGAACAAGCTGTTCCCAAGCTACAAGGTGTCCCTTTTCGGCCCAATTTGTTGCTGTTGAAAGTTTAAAGCTTAGGTTGAGGAAATACTCGCTTTGGCTTTTGAGTGCGGGTTTGGTAAACGGAATACTGATTTCTTTTTCCATTCCGGGGTTCAAATCAATTTTTCCGATTACCCCTTTTTGAATTTGCTTACCGTTCTCAATAAGTTCCCATTCGCATTCAAGAATGTTCAAATTTGAAAATTCGTAGCGGTTCAGGATTTTGACTTTTCCCGTATTCAAATCGCTGAGCGTTGTCTTTAAAGGCTTTATAATGTATTTGTATTCAATCAATTCGGGTTGAATTTGCCTGTCGGCATTTACCATTCCGTCGAAACCAACATACGGCTCAGAGCGTTTGTCGTTCAAATCGCCACTATTGGCAATGTAGGTATTGCCATTTTTATCTTTAGCGATGAAACCCTGATCAACCCAGTCCCAAACATAACCGCCTTGCGCCCTGGGCAGGGTGTATGCTGGCTCCCAGTATTCTTTCAGGTTGCCGCAACTGTTACCCATTCCGTGGGCATACTCGCACATAATCACGGGACGGTTGCCATTTGTTGCATCGGCAGCATAACCCGCTACTGTGGGATACATTGGCGCTATAATATCAACTGCAGCATCGCTTCCGGCAGGGTTGTAATGAACAGGGCGGGTGGGGTCGTTTTTGTGAATCCATTCCGACATTTTCACATGGTTTTGCCCAAAGCCAGTTTCGTTGCCCAGCGACCAATATATTATGGATGCGTGGTTTTTGTAAGGTTCAACATTACCGGCATTCCGATCTTGAAACGCATCGTGCCAAGTGGAATCCTGAGCAAAACGACTCCAAAACTGGTGCGATTCGATGTTGGCCTCGGCACAGAGGTAAATTCCGTATTCGTCGCACAACTGGTACCACAGCGGTGTGTTGGTGTAGTGACAAGTGCGTACCGCGTTAATGTTGTTTTGTTTCATCAGTTTGATATCCTGAATCATCGACTCGCGTGTGATGAACCTTCCAGAAACAGGATCGTGTTCGTGTCGGTTTACCCCACGGATAAGGATGCGCTGTCCGTTCACTTTCAATAAGCCTTCTTTCCATTCCACTTCGCGGAATCCAACTTGTGATGAAAGGTATTCAACCACAGCACCTTTGCTGTCTTTCAATGTGATAGATAGTGTGTAAAGATTCGGTGTTTCGGCAGTCCATTTCAGTGGATTGAGAACTTTTTTAGAAAGTTTCAAACAGCCTTGGTTCAGGTCACTTACTTTGATTTTTGAGGTAACATCTTTAAAAACTTCTTTTCCCGATTGATCGAAAAGTGACACTTCTGCCATAAATTCATCGCTGGATTTTGCACCATCGAAAGCTTTCAATTTAAGAGAAAGGTTCAAATCGGCATCGCTATATTTTTCATCGAGGTCGGTAACCAAAGTATAATCGGCTACGGCTACTTTGGGAACTGAAGAGATGAAAACATCCCTGAAAATGCCGCTCAAACGCCAGAAATCTTGATCTTCCAAATAGCTGCCATCACTAAAACGGTACACCTGAACAGCCAGTAAATTTTCGCCGGGTTTCAGATATTTGGTAACATCGAATTCGGCAGGGCAATAGCTGTTTTCGCTAAAACCCACTTTCTGTCCATTAATCCACAGGTAAAAAGCCGCTTCAACACCATCGAAATTCAGAAGTATTTGACGGCCATCCCAAGCTGTTGGGACTGTAAATTTTGTTCGGTACGAGGCAACCGGGTTAAAATCGTCACCCACTTTCGGCGGATTTTTGGTGTCGAACGGGTGAACTACATTCACGAAAATAAATTCGCCAAACCCGGCATTTTCAAGACTGTAAGGAACTTTCACATCTTTCCAGCCAGCGGTGGAATAATCGGGCTTATAAAAATCGGCAGGAGCTTCTGACGGTTTTGTCACATAGTTGATTTTCCACGTGCCGTTCAGCGATTTGTAAAATGCCGATTGGGTGTAATCCATTTTCAGCGAAGTTTTCAAATCGGGATAAGGCACTACATTCACGTGGTAGTATTCTTTGTTTATCCCAAACACCTGCTGGTTTTCCCAGTCGTTAAGTTTATTGTTTTCAACATTTTGACAGAACCCAGATAGGAACATTGCCAATGTCATCATGCTTAATAAGAAGAATCTTATCATTGGCTAACTTTTATTGCTTTTCAATTTCTTATCGATCCAACTATCTATTTGTTAATTAACAGGGCTAATCCGGTAAAGGCCTGCCCCATGCATTGGAAATTCACGGCTGAATTCCTTATTGAACACGCCCAATTCCTGATGGCTCCAGAGATCAACTACGTTGGCTTTGCCCTTAATGCCAATGGTTTTAAAATCGACCTTTACATCGCTTGCATCAGGAAATTCCATGATCCCTTTATCGACAAGCACACCAAATACCACAGAACCTGTTTCTTTAAGCACAACCCCCTTGGTGGTAAATGTTTCGTAACCCTCGGGTAAATCATAAATAATTATAGATTTAGCGTGTGCGCCAATACCTGTTTCAGGGTTACCATCAACCATTAAAGGCTGGCCATCGCATGATTTGTCAACATTTACATTGCCCCATCCCGAGGTGGCATTGATCCATTTCAAATCGGTCAGTTTCAGATCACCTTTAGACCCATGCAAAACAGGATCAACCCAAGCCACGTGGTCCCAATCGAAACCATTTCCTCCGTCGTTCACAAACAGCACAAGCTTTTTCCCGTCTTTCACCGAAACGCTAATTTCCTGTGAACTTCCATTTCCGGCAATAACAGGACTTGCGTAGTTTGCATTCGAAAAATCGATGTTGTCGCCTTTGCTTTGGGCATTGAACAGTGCAACGTATTTGTCTTCACTGTTAGGCACATCGGCAGTCCAAACAATCAGGTTCTTTTCGTTATATACCTGGCGATTGTTCGTGCTTTCCTGATTTACTTTCAGCATTTCGGGGTTGGTGAGCATTTCTTTGGTGAATTCGTCGAGTCTGGTCATGTCGCCCCCAAAAATGAGTGGCGAACGGCCTATTGCCCAAAGACTCATCAGTGTGTATTGCTCGTCTGTGGTAAATTTAGTTGGGCGGTTGAAATCGATGATTCCGATTGGCAACATGTCGGCATCGGGAAAGTGGCCGGGAGCACGATACGGAGTCCAGACATCGAGCCTTTCGAACATGGCATAAAGCAAACCCCAGCTATCCCAAAAATCGTCGGTGATACGCCACAGGTTAGCGTGGTTCATTACGTGTTCTCCAGCAGCAACAGGAGTTGCTCCAGGCGACAAGCTCAATACAATGGGGCGGCCCGTAAGGTCAATAGCCTTGCGGATCGCCTCAATTTCGGCCTTTTGAACATCGCCGTACGGACGCGAAATGTCGTCAACTTTGATGTAATCGACACCCCAGTCGGCATACATTTGAATAATTGAATTGTAATAAGCCTGACCTTCGGGCTTGGTGGCATCTACGCCGTACATGTCGGGATTCCACGGGCAGGTGGAGCTTTTGATGGCGATATCCTGTGACGTTACGTTTGTGCCAAGCACAGGTGTATTATTTTCAACAGCTTGTTTTGGTATTCCACGCATGATGTGAATGCCAAACTTCAATCCTTTCGAATGAACATAGTCGGCCAGCGGTTTGAAACCTTTGCCATCGGCTGCCGACGGGAATTTTTTCAGTCCGGGAGTCAATCGCCCATATTCGTCCATCGTGAGAACGGAGTTAGGATTATAAGCGTGGCTCTTCGCTTCGGGTTCGTACCACTGAATATCAACGGTAAGGTATTTATACCCGCTTGGCAGAAGATTCACTGCCATAGCATCGGCCTGTTCTTTAATTTGTTGTTCGGTAACAGTAGTTCCGAAGATGTCCCAACTGTTCCAACCAAGAGGAGGAGTAGGCGCATATTGCCAATATTTAGGTGCGTTTTGTGCTTTAGCCACTCCTAAAGTGGAGATTAATAACAATGCTAGAATGCCAATGTGTTTACGTTTCATATTAGTATTATTCAGTAAATTAAACTCTTAAAACTTTTTTATTGAATATAAGCATTCTAATTTATTCTTTTTTCTCTAAAAACGTGCTAACGCCCACCTTGAACTCCTTAATTATTTTGAATGATAATCTTTCTTGTTTGGATTTCCTTCTCGTCACTGATTTTTAAAATATATGAGCCATTCGGAAGGCTTAATGGCATCGCTAAATCGGTATTATAATCAACAACTTTGCTAACAACCGTATTACCAGTCATGTCAATTATCTCTACTTTATTGTAAACAAAACCTGATGATTTTATGACCATATTGTTTGATACAGGATTTGGATAAATGAATATTTCATCTTCACGTAGCCATTTATTGCCAGTAAATTCTTTTTGAATTTCAAAATAGTTTAATTTAAAGCCACCTGTTGTAATACTTATTTTTAAGTAATGCTTTCCTTTGGGTATGGTAATTTTCTTCACCGTCGATTGCCAAACGTTCAAGCCAGCTGTAGTAGGGACATAACTTTGTCCTTCTCTTACATTGTCGATATAATAATTGTAGAGCGCACCGACAGATTGAGCAGCTACCCGGAACGATATTTCATATTCCTCTTCGTCGCTGTTGTTATCAATCGCATACAACAACCAATCACCGGCTTCAGTCGAACCAACATCCAATCCGCCACCAGTGTCACCTGTTGATTCAGTATCGACACCGTATTGCAAGGCATAGTTTTCGGCTTCAAATTTTCCAGGAACCGAATACCATGTTGGTTGTTGCAGTGGGTTCTCTATAACGAAATTACTGAAAGCTTCCAATAGACCTTTATCGGTCGCGATAATATTGCCTGGAGTGTAAGTTACTTTTATAGTATCACCGTAAAATAAGTTGTTCGATAAAACAAACCTGATGGTGTTTTTTAATACAAGAATTTCTTTGACCGATAAAGTTTTCCCATTCACATCAAAAGCAAACTGCCCCGACTGGGCATCTTTCATAGTCATTGGTTTTGAAAACCCTAATGAAATTGTAAATGCATTCGTTTCCAAGGCACCAGATACAATCTGTACAGGCAAACCTATTGATTTGTTTGCAACCTGATAATCGGTAAAGTTTTTAGCCAAACTGCTATCGGCAGCAACAAGGTTGTTTCCCGAATAAGTAAGCAGCAGGTTGTAATCGGCAAAAACCTGTTTGCCCAACGTGAAGGCATAAGTGGTTGAATCGCTGTTGAAAAAAGAATAATCAGAAATCGGGATATTCAAATCGCCATTAAATTGGGCTGTCAAAACCAATGACGAACTATCTGAAGGAAGCAACATGTTCTTGTTGAACTTTGCCAGAAGCACTTTGCCATCTTCAGTAACTGCAATTTCAACAATTCTTGGTGGGGTGCCAGCTAACAGGTTCTCAACCAACTTGTCATCAAACCCACCCATTTTCTTTTCATACGTGGAAAGGACATTCCCATTGGAATAAGAAACGCTGATTTCGTCGTTGTTCAAAATACTGTCGGCTAAATTTATCGCAAAATGCATGGAATCAGCTAAAAAAACACTATCAATTTCAACAGCTTGTCCATCTACTTTCACCGAAAAGCCCTCATAACTTTCTGATTTTTTGATTGGCAATGTGAATTCCACTTGTATTTGTTTAGGATCATGGTTGCCCACCGATGCGTACTTAAACTTTGGAACTCCATATCCGAGTGAATATTTTTTACAAAAATTCCATATTTCCTGACTTGTATGAACTCCACCGGGATTATTAGTATGAGTATGCCCTCCACCTTTCAAGCTAAGTAATACAATTTCAACCGAATCGATACCGGGTCCCCAGTAATATTTTGTACCGTTCGATGAACTTTTATCAGCTGGATAGGGTTGGGTAACCTGAGCTGTAGTTGGACAACCGTTCCTTTTGATCCATGCATTCAGACAAGTTGAAACTCCGCTGTAGGCTACTACATCATCAGTGGTTCCGTGTGTATGAATAATCGGTATTGGCCTCGAACTTTTGGTATTCGGTCCACCCATAAGGTAACCGCTTACCGGCGCAAAAGCAGCAATTTTGTCGGCTATCTTGGTTGCTGCATGGTAGGTAAACATCCCCCCCATTGAAAAACCCGAAAGGTAAACTCTTTCACGGTCGATGTCGTATCGTTTAGACATCTCCTCAATAATTGCGAGTACAAATTCTATGTCGCGTGTCCCTGAAATATCCCACGAATTATTGATCCCGCCGGGGTAAACAACCACAAAGTTATTATCCTTTGCAACCTGTTCCCATTTGGTTTGGTTTTGCTGGAAAGCTATGTCCTGATTCATTCCGTGCATCGAAATCATAAGAGGACGGTTGGTCTCAATGTCCGTTGGGGCATAAACCAGCATTTTACGGGTGGTTGTTCCAACTTTAAAATCTTCGATCTGAGCTTTTAGGTTGAAAGCAAGTAAGAAAACACAGCATACTGTAATTAAGGTTCTAAGATTAATGTTTTTATTTTTCATATTATTTCAATAAGATTTTCTGGATATGAACGGCATAGTTTGAATCTGTCAATTTTATCAGGTAAATTCCTCTTTTGAATTGATTTACATCTATTTCTAAAGAATTGGCTTCCGAACTTTTAGTAAAAACTTTTTCTCCCGAACTATTGAAAATAGTCACCTGATAAGGTGCTGACGGGTATTCAATATTGATATTGTTTTCAGCAGGATTTGGATATACTTTTATCGAACCGTTGCTTACCAATGAGGTATTAAGTTCTTGTTCAGGGTTGCTAATTCCTTCGGGGCCAAACGCAACAGCTTTACTGCCATCGGTAGCTATTAAATTACCGGGGAAATAAGAAATTGAGATGTAATCACCAGCAGTAACCCCGGCATTCAAAGAAACGATCAATGCGTTTGGATTTCCTTCATCTACCTTAATATCATTAATTCCGATCTTGTAATTCGAGAAGAATTTAAAATCACCTCGTTTGACTGAATTGCCTTGAAGCGGTTTGTCAAATATAAGTTTAACAGTGTTTTTACTGCTCAATTCAATACTTTCCAATTTTGGACCTTTCAACGCAGCGTTTGCTTCGTATAATGTAAAAACAGAATCGTCATTCTCTTTTAAACAAGGGATGGTAAACACTTTCACTGTATCGTTAAAAGCGACTTCGATTGTATAGTTACCATAATAGGCATTGAAATTAAGCGAATTTCCGTTGTTTATTTCCGAGTCGAAGTTGGTGGCCCATTTGGTTTTGGTGTAATAGAGCAGGGTATCGGCAGCCAATTTAGGTTGATGATTGGCATCAAAGAAGCCGGTATTTTCCCTCCAAGCTCCTTTATCGCTTAACCCCCAACATATCATTCCAGAGATAGATGGGTGAGAAAAAGCGATTGTAAGAACTTTAATAAAGTCCTCGGTTTGTTGTTTTTGAGTAATATCTCCAGCATAATCATATTCGGTAAACTTAATGGGCAATCCTGCTTCAGCAACAATATTTACGTTTTTCACCAATTCATCAACGTTTACCCTGAATCCATCCCAATAATGGGCCTGCATTCCTACACCGGTAACGGAGCCACCCATTTGTTTAATTTTCAGAATAAGGTCACGGTATTTTGCAGCATCGCCCCAGTTATATTCAACATTATAATCGTTGATAAACAATTCAGCATCGGGGTCGGCTGAACGGGCCCATTTGAAACAATTCCAATTGATTGAGTCTCCAACAAGTGAATCTGCTAAATATGTTGCGTGAAGTGGTTCGTTCATTACATCATACTCTTTCACAATTCCCTTATAACGTGTCACTTCGCGGACTACTCTCATTTTGCAGGTGTCGGTTATTGCCTTAGGGGTTGGCAGATCCTTCACCCAACGCGGCATTTCATGATCGCCTGTATATTCATAACCGCCCCAAAGCAAGGTGTGCGCTCTAAGTTCCCAACCCACTTTTTGAGTCCAACGTACAGCATTCTCAAAATCTTTATAGTTTGGCTGGGTGTGTAGTGGTTGAATACCGCTCCATTTGAATGAATTGCCTGAAACACCATAGTTGAAGTATTTATACATGGCTGCTTTCATCCATTGTTCATCGGTTGCAACCGTATTAGCATCCGGGTCGAAATACGCTTCTTCAGTTACATATTGGTTTCCGTCTATCGTGGTTATAGCTTCACCGCCGCAATTAATCCTGACAACATTAGCACCGCCAATCTCGTCAACCTCAATACCTTTTATGGAAGCATTGTCTTTCAAAGCGGTTATTTCAATATGGATAATACTATCGGTAGGTGTTAAAACAATGCTGGTGTCTTTAGCAATATTCTTTCCCCCTGCTTCAGCAAATACATCATAGTTTTTGAGAAATAATTGCCCTTCAACACTTACATTGAACAACCTGGAGTCGCTGCCACCAAAATATATCTCAGCAAATTTCAAAGTAAGTTTGTACTCCTTACCACTTTTAACTGGTATAGCATACGCCAGATAATTGCTCCACCTCTCGGTTTGATATATTTCAGGATCAGATTCAGACTGAATTACTTCGGTTGTGCTATAAGTGTTTCCCATGCTACCTGCTCCTTCGTAAAAGTCGAAAGCGATCCCAAAAGGGAATTCGTGTTTAGCCATGCGGACAGATACCGGCCCCGAAAAGGCCTGCCCATTTTTATCAACTATTCTTATTCCAAAGTCGCCTTTTCGCAAGGTATCGATGCGCTCCTGTGCCTTATTGTACCAGGCTGCATACGATTGTGCCTGTGTTACAATTGGAGATGTAATGAATATTCCAACAATACATATAATCCAAATGGATAGAACTCGATGTCCACTAACTTTCATTTTTTAATTGCTTTATATTTAGATATTTAAGTTTACTCTAAAAATTCAGCATAAAAATAACGAAGGCGTTTAATTCAAATCTTTAAAATTAGACATTTAAGTTTCGATTATAGATATAAATTAAATCGTGAATTGTAATAATAATTTATTATACAGGTAATTGCCTTTAATAAAACTATTCAAGTATCAATTTTCCTGTCTCCTCACCAGGCGGATGAAATAAACTGCTCCGGCAGTATTTCCCTGATCGGATTGAAATTTAACCCTGATATTATTTTTCCCTTGAACCATTGAGCTGGGGATAGTATACGCTATGTTCTGAAACTTCGATTGGTTCCAACGCCCGGTATTGTCTTCGGTCAACAGCTTTTCATCATCAATGTAAATATCAAACTTGCGGCCTCCCCATTCAGCTCCCCAATAGCGTACTATAAGGCTCAGGTCGGTTTCGGAATTTGTTTTCATTTCGTAGCTAAAATAGCCACCCCGGCTTGCATCTCGGAAAAATTCATTGTTCGTATTTCCCGAATTCGAATTTTCCTTTTGCATGGCATGGTCGGTTTCGGGCTGTTGTTCGCCAATGGCCACAAAGTCGATGGTGCGTTTATCTAACGCAATTTTTTCTTTTTCAATAGTTGACAAAGAATCCATATACGACTTATACCCGCTGTTTGTGAGTGCCAGCCAGTAAATCATGTACCGTGCATCGTGAATGTTTGCAAATGGTT
>Ga0209373_10005421_pt1 | contig 10408 bp, 8 predicted proteins | sample Higcelweek5metaG_FD_187173 | JGI IMG/M metagenome (GOLD analysis project Ga0209373, IMG submission 187173) | Freshwater pond sediment microbial communities from the University of Edinburgh, under environmental carbon perturbations - High... | ecosystem: Environmental > Aquatic > Freshwater >...
TTTTGCCCGCTTTTCTCGATGGTTGCAATCTTATATAACAACGGCGAAGGAGAATAACATTCGTTTCCGGGTTGGACTCCGGATACAATAACAGAACCTGCATTATTGATAAATACCGTATCGCCCGAAATGGAAATCAATTTGTTTTTCGGCACACTAAACGTTAGCGGCAATCCCGAGGTAGCACTACCACTCAACGTGAAATATGCTTCATCATAGAAATGTACGGGAACCGGATCAAAAGTTATGGATTGAGCTTTCTGACCCACCAAATACCAATCACTTTCAACCTGGGCAACCGCAATATTTGAACCTCCACAATTTGTATCAGTGACCATTTCAACAATCCTTATCCAATGTCCACATAAGTTGTCACCAACAGGCAAATCCAGTTGATTATCGTGATTTAAATCGGTAATTTCTTCCTCTTTGTTTTTCAGTTGCCATGTATAGGAATAATGAAGATTTCCTGTACAATCATCGAGAATATCAGACCAGGTTCCTTTTAATATAGAAACAGTTGAATTAAAAACAGGGAGTGTATTCAATGTTGGTGGAATTTGATTTACAGGAGGATCGTTTACCGGAGTAATTGTGATATAAGCGGTTGCTATATTGCTAAAATCCAGATCGTCAGCAACCTTAACTTGAATTCTCCTCATAATCTCCGGGTGGGGTGAATCATGATTATTTCGGTATTCAATTGTTCTTAAAACCTCTTTCCAATCATTGTACGAAAGATATGTTGAAGAGGTAATACTCAATTGCCTTGTTTTGTCTCCTTCAACAATCAGATTTTTATTTTCTGATAAAACCGTTAAGAATTCCGAATCAGTTTTAAAGGGATTTATCAGTTGAACCACCACCTGTTTGATTGTGTCGCCATCTACATCAGAAATTTCAACATCCACATCACAGATGTTTCCACCTGACATTTGTTCGATGGTTGTCCCCCAATAATTAATACCATCGATTCCATTGCTGTTATTTAAATCCAGATCGACAAATGGTGCTTGGTTAAGCGTTGTAAACATGGATTCATCCGAATATGAAATACCGACCGAATTCACTGCAAATACCCTAAAAAAGACAGTTCCGGGACCGTTCAGGTTGGTTAGATTTACACTAAAATCACCAGCACTTAACCAGTTTCCATCTTCCGATACGGTGGTGCCTGATGTTGGTTTAAAACCCGAATAGGTTGACCAAACAACGCCTCTGCGAGTAACAGACGAATCGTTTACAACATTTATGATACCTTTTACTGACGCTTTTGATCGCAATACATTCTCTACCTTATCAATAGAAACCACAGCAAGATCAGGAAGGGTTTTGAATTTTTGCACATCGCTATAAGCAATTCCCTGGTTACTGTTTGCAAAAGCCCGGTAATAATAATTGGTAAAGGGCTCCAGTCCAGTAATTTCACATAAAAACAAATCAGTTTGTTCCGTTGACTCCATAAAATTCCCGGAAATGGACGGATCGGGTGCCTTGCTCCAACAAATACCCCGTGAACCAACAACCGATTTGTTATGATTAACAATTTCACCACAAACAGATACCGACTTCGATGCGAGATTGCTCACACCACAAATACCAACGGTAGGTGGAACCCCTACGGTGGTGAAAGACCATAAAGGCCCTTCCGTGGTTAAATCACCATCGTCAGCAACAATTTTCCAGTAAAAGGTTGTTGAATGTTCCAATAAAGGAGGAGTGTAATGGTTATTGAACACCGAAGAGACCAGCGGAGGATCGTTCGTTGTGCCAAGATATACGTCATAAATCAAATCATCTCCATTTGGATCACCACCAGACCAATAAAGCGTTGGTTTTAAAGGCAGGTCAGTTGTCTGATGAGAAGGATCGGGGTTTGAAGGAATGTAAGGCGCTAAATTGTAAATTGTTCCTGAGATTGATATGTCATCAATATACATCCACTGCTGTTTTGAAAGGTCGTTTTTCTCCTGAAGAAATAGCAACCTTACAGCCTGACCGGCATACGCTGAAAGATTGACATTATAACTGACCCAGTTGGCATCATTATAATCATCATTATAAATTTCAATTAGAGGAGTACTGCCATACTGAGGCATTATATAAGCTTTCTGTTGGTTGGAACCAGAAATATTCGGAGTAAATCTTTTAACCCAGAAATTCAGTTCAGCGTCCGATGGAACCACAAAACAGATTGAAGCGGCATTTGTTGATCGGGAAACAATTGATTCTCGTCCCAATCTTAAACTGGTTGATCCAATGTGTTTCTGTTCAGTTGAGGTCTCGGCCACACCCATCAACCGAATCTCATCCGGAACTGAAGATTCGAATCCCTCAACAAATGGGATATGAATTGAAGCCGGAATTACAGGTTCGATACCGAAAAGTGCAGCCTGGTCGTAAGAATAATTTGAAGAACCGGGCGTAAGTGATGACAATAAAAAATTACCATTGTATGTTCCACCCCATCCCCAGTTGAAATGAAAATAATCATCGCTGTACCCATCACACACCCATGCGTGTCCGCTGCTATAACTGGAGTTATAACCCGAATACAGGACAGGCCTGCCGGCATCAATATCCCTTCTAATCTGCGATTTCCATTCAGCATCATCCCACTGATCCTTCGATGCTTCAAAAATGGTATTGTTATACCTGAAATTATTAACATAAGCAGAACTTGCATTATCGAGATAGGCGCCAGAACTATACGGACCAAAACCCATATTTACTGAAACTGCACTATGATAACAAACTCGCTGAACCTCGGCATTCGACGAAGTAACATTGTCGGGCATTAATGACCAGTCGTACGTTGAATTGGCAAAATCAGCCGATAAGGTTCCATACTTTGAGAGGGAGTAACTGTTACTACCCATTCCGGTTTGAGGATATCCCCAATATTTCATCACTTGAACCATGGCTGTTGCAACACATCCCAACCAAACATGCCCGTTCCCAGTCGAACTAAGAGGGTCGGCCGGAGCCAATTCGTTGTAATATCTCCCCTGGTTCCACGTTGATGATAGAAGTGGCCCGGACAGTATACTTTGAACTGATTTTAAATTCTGCTTTTCGAACAATTTACCTCCGTAAGATTTCCACTTCCTCCGAATTTCAGTTGAAGTCGCCAATTTAGTATTTATCGCTTTTCTGATTTCACTGGATATCCCCTCCATCCAACCTTCAACTTGAGGTGGCATTTTATCCATGTCAAATTGAGAGTTTGCTGAATAACCCAGTACAGGTTCAGCAATATCGGAACCCGATACAATGACCCAACCTTCAGGTTTAAATGTAACAATGTAGAAAATAGGGACTTTGTTTTCAATTTTCGAATAAACAGTCCCGACATCCTCCATCTCAAAGAAATTGCCGCCCTGCGAATTGATCCAATTCATGGCAATGATTTTTGCTTCATTTTTTTGAACATTAGCCGAATAGCCAAACGAAAGCCAAGTTGTCAAAACCAGGAATAGCAATACTTTCTTCATACTTAACAGACTTATTTTTGCTTAATACATTTTACCACAAATCCAAAATACTCAATTTTATCGAAGGGGAATCTTTTTAGAAAAAAAAGGTTGAATTCAATTCTCATATTCCTTTCATCGTCTGGTAATCGGGGATTTCTTTTAAAAACAAAAACCTTGAATTGTCAAAATCGACAGAACAACAAAAAAGGTCAATTCCGTTTGTCACTACTAAATAAGGAACTTTCAACTCCAGGTTGTAAACAGCTATCTGATCAAATGTTTGTTGCGTAATTCTAACATCCGGCGCTTTACATTCAACCAATAAAACCGGTTTCGCTTTCTTAGAATAGGCGACAATGTCGTAACGCAAAACCAGGTTATTAAGTTTAAAACTTCTTTCAACTGAAAGCAGATTGATGGGGAAATTCTTGTCGTTGTGCAGATAGTGTAAACAATTTTGTCGTACCCACTCTTCAGGTGTAAGCAATACATACCTTTTCCGTGATCGATCGAATATGTACAATTTATCTCCTTCTTCCTTCAGTTTAAAATCGGAAGGAGGGAAACAAAGCTGTGGAAGTTGTGGCTGCATGTCGATATTTTCCTTTCCCGACCAAAACTAGCAATTTTTAAACTACCTGAGACTTCCAAATTTTGATTTTTTGTTGTTACTTGCGATAGAATGTTACCAGAGTTTATGGAATAAATTTGAACAAGTTTCAAGGATGTATCCATCAAGTTTTCAATAGTTAAAATTTCACAACTGAATATTTACCTGGAAATTTTTACTGTAATTTTTGAAAAGCATCAAAACTGAAATCAAATGATGAAATCGAAAGAGGAAATTGTTACAAACTGGTTACCTCGATATACCGGTGTTGAGATTGACAAATTTGGAAAATATGTCCTTCTAACCAATTTTCAACACTACATTGAACTTTTTGCCCAAAAATTCGAAGTACCTGTTGATGGTGAGGATTGTAACATGCCCAGCGCTACAGCGAATGATATTACAATCTTGAATTTTGGGATGGGAAGCCCCAATGCCGCTACCATTATGGATTTACTAAGCGCAATTTCACCCAAGGCAGCACTTTTTCTTGGCAAATGTGGCGGTCTTAAAATAAAGAATAAAGTGGGCGACCTGATCCTGCCTATTGCCGCCATCAGGCACGATGGTACATCTGACGACTATTTACCTCCAGAAGTCCCTGCGCTACCAGCATTTAACCTTCAGCGAGCGGTTTCGTCATCAATACGCGATCATGGCCGCGATTATTATACAGGTGTAGTTTTCACAACCAACAAAAGGGTATGGGAATACGACACCCGTTTCAAAAAATATCTCAAAAAAACAAGGGCTATGGCGATAGACATGGAGACTGCCACCATGTTTATAACCGGTTTTGCCAATCAAATTCCAACCGGAGCACTGCTGCTGGTCTCAGATCAACCCATGATTTCAACAGGTGTTAAAACAGTAGCCAGCGACAAATCAGTCACCCAACTATTTGTTAACGAACACCTTCAAATTGGCATTGATGCCATGGTGTTGCTCCGCGACAATGGTAGTTCGGTTAAACACTTAAAATTCTTTGATGAATGACGCATCTTGAAATAATTCAAAATTTAAAAAAGAAGATTTACCATCCCATTTATGTTTTAATGGGAGAAGAACCTTATTTTATCGATCTCATCTCAGATTATATTGCCGACAATGTATTGTCTGAAGGGGAAAAAAGTTTCAACCAAACAATCCTGTACGGCAAAGATACGGTTAAAGACACCCTACTGACAGTTGCGCGACGGTTCCCGATGATGTCAGCAAATCAGGTTGTCATTTTAAAAGAGGCACAATATTTTAAGGACATTGAAGATGAGTTGCTCTCTTACATTGAAAACCCACTCAATTCTACAATATTGGTTATTTGTTACAAATACAAATCGCTCGACAAACGGAAGAAATTTGTAAAACTGGCCGCCGAAAAAGGAATTGTATTTGAATCGCCAAAAATATATGAGAGTCAACTAATTACATGGATAAACAAATATTGTACAGAAAATGATTATAAAATAAGCCCGCAGGCATCGGCAATGTTGGCTGAGTATCTTGGAACCGAAATCAGTAAAGTTGCCAACGAACTTGACAAACTGATGATTCTCTTACCTCATGGTTCGACCATTTCACCCATCGATATTGAGAAAAATATTGGCATCAGTAAAGACTATAATATTTATGAACTCCAGAATGCGATTGGTGAGAAAGACATATTAAAAGCGAACCGAATTATCAATCACTTTGGATTAAATCAAAAACAAAATCCCATCCCAAAAACCATATCGTCGCTTTATTTTTATTTTTGTAAGATGTTGAAATTCCACTTTTTACAAGATAAGTCAAGAGGCAATATCACCAAGGCGTTGGGTGTAGGGCCTTATTTTGTCGATGGATTTTTAAAAGCCGCTAAAAACTACCCACCGAAGAAAATTGTTGAGATTATTTCCCTGCTCCGCGAAACAGACATGAAATCGAAAGGGGTTGGCAATGTATCAGCCAGTGAAATAGACCTTCAGCGTGAATTGATTTACAAAATCCTCCATTGACATGATCCTTATTATTGTACTGATTACTTCCCTGATTTCGGTTTATGCTTTTACGAACCAAAATGTCATCGATCAATTAAGTTTAAAACCCAATTTGGTTTATCATCGTTTTCATGTTCACCGTGTACTGACACACTCACTGGTTCATGCCGATTGGATTCATCTGATCGTTAATATGTATGTACTATATATCTTTGGAGAGGTATGCCTGAATTATTTTTCCTTGTACTTTGGGGGGAAAGCTAATTTATATTTCTTCCAACTGTATATTTTTAGTTTGGCCTTTTCGAGCATCTATTCAATTTTAAAACACCGAAACAATCCCTATTATACAGCGATTGGGGCATCGGGGGCTGTTATGGCTGTGGTATTCACTTCCATCTTTTTCGACCCCTGGAATAAGTTGTGGTTTTTTGGTGTCATTCCGGTTCCTGGAATTGTATTTGGGGTTTTATACTTGATTTACAGCGTGTATATGGATAAGAAAAATACCGACAACATCGGTCACGATGCACACTTTACCGGAGCTATTTTTGGTTTTATTTATCCAATTTTAATCAATTTTCAACTTCTGGGACAATTTATAGATAAACTGTTAATGAGATGAATGAGCAGGAAGTTGCATCGCTGGTTTGGTATAACGGAAATGTTTTCCAGAAAGAAAAGATTTTCGCTGCATGTAATTTTAGTTTTCTTTTTTCGAGCAACATCACCGAATGTTTTTTCACATCCGGTACCGAAATACTCTTTTTTAGTAAGACTCTTTCAAAAATACAATCACAACTGAAGCGTTGCAAAATCAATTCAGAATTGTTTGCTGACGAAAGCGGCGAAATATTTAGAAACGAAACAAAGCGACTGCTCATCAGGAATAAATATTATAAAACAGCCCGTTGTTATATTCTTCACTCACAGTCGCCCGAAACAGGAGCTTTAAATGAATTCATTTTTTTAGTTCCAGATATGCTTCTTTTTGAATCAGACAAAGTGATTAAAAAAGCCATTGTTTCAAACTTATCTTTAAAACCTTCGGGAACCGTAATGAACATTCCGACATTAGAAAATGAATTCAGGAAGATTGTTCGAACAGAAATTGAGTGTGAAAAAGCGGATGATTGTATCATACTCAATCAGGATCAGCATATTGTCGAGAGTTATCTGGGAAATATATTTCTGATTGAAAACTCCAGAGTTTTGACCCCATCGCTTAAATCGGGATGCAACCCTTTATTGTTGAGGAATATCATTATAAATGCATTCGGACAGCTCAATTTTCAGGTTGCTGAAAAAGATGATCTAAAGGTTGAAAACCTCTTTGATGCAATTGAAGTTATCGTAGCAGGTGAAACTGGTATTTATTCACTAAAAGGAATAGAATATAAACGATATTTCGACAAAACCCGAAAGATATTGATTCCGAGAATTTTAGAAGCTGGCATGGATTAATTCATGCTGGGATTTTCAGGGAAGTTTTCCCAAAGAGAATATTTACCGCCCAACGTTTTCACCATCTCTTTCCACAACTCGTTGGTATCAGCCATCACAATTGAAGAGTTAATATCTGATACAAGCCACGAGTCTTCATTCAATTCCTCCTGAAGCTGATCTTTATCCCAACCAGAATACCCCAGAAAAAACCGCACCTGATCACTTCCAGCAAAACCCGAATCTATCAGTTCTTTCAGTTGTTCAAAATTACCTCCCCAAAATAAATCATCCTTGATGTGCAAGCTATCAGGTATGTATTTCCCCAATTTATGAATGTAATAGACCGATTCAATTTCGACAGGTCCCCCCATAAAAAGCTGGTTGTTAAATTTTGGAAATTCGTTATAAAATTCCCGAACAGGAAAATCAACTGGCTTATTAAGAATAAAACCGACAGAACCTTCATCGTTGTGTTCAACCAACAAGACAATCGCACGGTTAAAATAGCTTCCTGGCAAAAAAGGTTCTGCAATCAAAATTTTCCCTTTTTGAGGAGAAATATCGTTTGTTTTAATCTTGAATATGTCGAGGTTTAAATTCATCTTATTACAACAATTATCAGCAATATAGGAAATTAAAGAAATAAATCAAACTGACTTTCAAATATTGGTAAAAAAAACAGACACTAATTCAAGTTCAGGTCATAGGTAAGGCCTAACTCTACATATTCTGCTTTAATGTAGTGAGCCTTAAGATTTAGAACAACCCGTACATTTTTTCCAATGTAATAACCAAACCCTATACGTTCGTAATAAAATTTTGTCGAAGGAGAAGATTTAAACAGGTAAATGCCAAATTGAGAAAGAATCGTGAACTTATTGATAATGAATTCATGTGAAAGAAATGTCGCATAAGTCATTAACTCATTCGTTTTATGATTTTTCTCGACGAATTTCGATTCATTGTAAGCTGTTTCAAGGCCCAATCCAACCCTTCGTTTAAACCCAGTACGATAATAAAGCGCAGCCGACAGTAATATCTCGTTGTAAGAAGGTGTTGCAGCTTCCATTTTTCTGGTTCCGCCCCCCAAATAAGTTACGATTGAAAGATTTTTCTCAACCGAAGGTTTCACTGAATTTCGAATGTATTCGGGCTTTTCGTGAAGGTATCTAACACCAAATTTCAACGATGGGATATTCAATCCAAGATTAGGATATCCTAATGCACCATTCGAATAATGGCTTAAACCCTCACAAACAAACACGTCAATTTGAGGTGAAATATGAAATGATTGTTCGAGATAAAGTCCGAAAAAGATATTCGTAGCAGTTCCTGTTGAAAAATTGCTGGGATTTGTAAATTCATTGTACGGATTTATTCCATACGACAAACCAAAATCAACCTCCAGGTCTAACCGGCACCAGCTTGTTGACAATTGAGGAAAATTAGTAAAAAAATAAGCGGCCACAGGTTCGCCTAAAACTTCAGTATCGAAAGTATTCAAATTAAAGCCAACACCCAAGCTCGGATACCGAAATGCTCTCTGCCAATCTTGTTTACCAATAGTTTGCCAACCCATTTTCAATTCGACCCCACGGTATGGATAATGCAAGTTTTCGACAATGGGCCTATGAGGAACGTTTTTGCCAGTACGATAATTTAAGCTGATAAAGAAGGGTGATGAAGGGTTATCCTGTGAAAATACGTTTATGATTGAAAAAAGAAAAATGGAAAAGAGAATGAGCTTTTGAAATTGCAGATGTTTCATAATCTATTTTTCAATAATGACATAAACATCCTCATTTGATTTTTTTAATAAATATTTCTCACGGGCAAATTTCTCAAGCTCAGATGTATCGTTCTTTAGAGCATGAAGCTGAGTCTTATCTGTTTCAATTTTTTCCTTGAGATACTCGGTTTCCTTTTTAAGAGCATTGAATTTCAGGCTATCCCTTCTGATTCTGATCCAGTTATATTCATCAAAAAAGAGCATCCAGATCACAAAGAATAGAATGATCCCCAAATAGATTTTATTTTTATCGACAAACTGAAGAAGTCTTTGTTTCATAAACCCGGGTTGCCTTAATTGCTATTGGCGATACAAATCTAATAATTGCAACGAAAAGACTTGCTAAAAACCCTCAACGAAAAGAATCTATTTTTACTCTTCTTTTTTCGATGTGGCTCGATTTAGACCGATTACAGCCAAACATCCGAACTATTGTCTGATTGAGAATATGCTCGGCAGAGAGCATTGGCGCGTTCACTTGTTTGATATGGTCGTTTACCTCCCAAATAGAATCTCTTCCCATAACCAAACAAAAGCTAATATCCTTCTCAGTGCAAGTGTTTTAATCGCACAAAATTGGATATTAGCTAATTGTAGATTTCACAAAAAGGCTTGAGATTTTTCTTTATTCCCCTACCCTCTTGCTCATTTTATTTTTGCTGGAACAACTTCGATATTTCTTCTGCATGGGTCTGATTATACGTTTGAACATAAGCAATGTAAGGAACGAAAACCAGCATACCAACCAAGAGACCAATTGCCAGCGCCTTGTAACTTTTATGTTTCAAAACGACATAGAATACCCAGATTAAATTCAGGGTCATGATGATATGCCCGACATGAGCAACTAAATAGCTGTCGTTCCACGGCAAAACAAACATCGACATCGTACCCAGAAAATAGGTGGGAAGAGACGTTGCAACCAAAAAACCTGCTTGCTTATTGATCAGGAAGACAATAAAGAAGCACAAATACAGGAAACTTGTTGGCGCACAGGCATTGAATGCTAACCAATCCAACACACTTACCTTTAGCGTTCCTAAAAAGAAGAACGTGCTGCTCAATGTCACAACCAGTAACAATACCGCTAAAATAATCCCAATTACTTTTT
>Ga0209373_10005423_pt1 | contig 10407 bp, 5 predicted proteins | sample Higcelweek5metaG_FD_187173 | JGI IMG/M metagenome (GOLD analysis project Ga0209373, IMG submission 187173) | Freshwater pond sediment microbial communities from the University of Edinburgh, under environmental carbon perturbations - High... | ecosystem: Environmental > Aquatic > Freshwater >...
GACGAACATGTCGTTTTGCAGGATCGTTAATAAAGTGGTTTCCCGAAGGCAAAATCCAAGGTTTAAGTACAGCTTGCTTTGCTTCAACCTCAACGGCCTCGGTAGGTTTAGCATCGGCAACCTTGTACTCTTTAGCGCCTACAACTTCGGGGCGTACATCGTAAATTAAGTCATCGGCCTTTGAAACTGAATCGTATTTAAAAAAACTCCACCCTTCGTTAATCGAAATGCGTTGCCGTTGAATACGGTTTTCCCCTTTTCCCTTTGCGCTAGAGAGCGTTGGCGCACTAACAATCAAAACGAGGCATCCAATTGATGCACAGGCCTTCCATAAATCTAATATTTTCATAAGCTTGTTGATTTGCTATGATAAAAATACTAAAAAGCATCAAAGGGATGTATTAATTGCTGATAATCGTTTTAATTTATCAATTCAGAATCAAAGAAACAATCTAAACCTGACATCTAATAACCTTGATTTGGTTCATTTGAAAGTTTCTTTTTGGCCGATTTATTACTGTGTACTTAACACAATTTTGTGAAATTAATTACAAAATTCATCCGCAAGGTTGAACGTTTCATCCATTTCATCACCGCATAAAGAAATTGCCTCCTTGTTTCAATATATTGTTTATCAAAATTTTGATTCCTCAAACACCTAGTTTTTCCAAAGACAAAAGGCACTAAAATCAAGGCTTCTCGTAGCTTATTTCCAAATTAGACAATACTCAAAATCAGATTATTATTTATTTAAAATCAGAAATAGAGTATCTAATATCTCAACCAGGTGTCTTTGCTCCAGAGTACTTTTATCCGAACAAAGAGGTTAAAAAAAATCAACCTACAATTATGCTATATATTATATCGTTTAAAAAAATACAAGTCTGTTTATCGGCATTTTTAATCACTCTGCTTTTGCAGTTAGCTCCAACGTTGAATTCGTTTGCCCAAAATATTCCTTATAATATTAAAAACCAATTCATAACCACTGGCAGACAAACCCTAGAGGATACAATTACTGAACAAACGGCAATAGATTACCCGTTCATACTTGGAAGAAATCAAGACTATGTTGTAAATAAAATCAACCACCCCTATTTCAATGACAACGAATGTGTTAATGGCACACTGGTATTTAAAGGAAAAACCTATTCGGCCGAGGGGTTAAAATACGATATTGAAAGTGATAAACTTATTTTACTAAAGTACTCTCCAAATTATGAAATGAACAGTATTGCCTTGGATGAGAATTTTGTCTCCGAGTTTTGCATCCAAAACTCAACTTTCAGATACTATAAAGGGTTGGAAAATACCATGGGGCATAAGGCAAAAGAGGGTTATTATGAAGTTGTTTATGACGGGAATTTAAAGTTTTTAGTTCGATGGAGTAAATCAAAATCGCTCGATGACAATTCAACTTTTCTGAAATACAATGTCACTTCAGAAATGTTCCTTCTTAAAAATGATAAAATAATTAGGGTAAAAACGATGACAAAATTAATAAGCCTGCTGAAGGACAAAAAGAAGGATCTCAAGAGGTATGTTAGGGATAACTATTTAAAATTGAATACGTACGATTATTCGTCAGCATCTAAAGTTTTGAATTTTTACGAAAGACTTGAAAAACAATGAAGTTCGCTCTCCAAATAATACTTTCTTTTTTGCCTGTATTTGTTTCGGCTCAAATTAACAACATCAATATCAAGGCAAATTATAATTCAATTGCTTTCATTGATTTTGTGCAAACAATGGAAAAGGAACATCCTGTGAAATTCTATTTTGACAAAACCTGGGTTGATTCCGTTATTGTGAAGCAAACACGCGTACCTATGAGTTTGACTCAACTGTTAGATGACTCTTTCGATGGATTAACACTAAGCTATTTAATCGACGGTTCTAATATCATAACAACCAGCAACTACATAATTAATTCGTCGCTACCCAAGAATTTCTTCACCGTAGAAAACTTGACCAATGATATCTCGGACAATGATACTATAGATTTAAAATACGCATTTATTGAGCAAGCAGAAAAGAAAGAGAAGGCCACAGAAAATAAAGTTGTTACGGTAGGAGATCCGACTAAAAAGTCGATTGGAGATAACGCGTTGGTATCTGGTATCATTAGAAACGAAGAGGATGGCCAACCAATTGTAGGAGCTCAGGTATATCTAAAAAAACTGGGAAGGGGAACAGTTACCGACGCTTACGGATACTATGTAATTACCTTACCTAAAGGAAACAACAACATTCAATTCAAATATATTGGGCGAAAAGAAACCATTATGCCTGTTATGGTATATAATGACGGAATCTTGGATGTTAATATGAAAGAAGATCTGGTTCAGCTAAGAGAAGTGGTCATTACCACGAATAAAGAAAATAACGTCAAAAACCTTAATGTTGGTGTCCAGCGTTTAAACATAGGCGAAATAAAGCAATTGCCTTCGGTAATGGGTGAAGTCGACATTATTAAATCAGCAACTCTGCTACCTGGAGTACAAACTGTTGGCGAAGGAGCTTCGGGCTTTAACGTTAGAGGTGGTAGTGCTGATCAAAATCTGATATTATTCGACGAAGCTCCTATTTTTAACAGTTCCCATTTATTTGGTTTCTTTTCTGTTTTCAATCCTGAAATCATTAAAGATTTCGAGTTATATAAAAGTGGAATTCCTGCCCGTTTTGGCGGACGGGTATCATCTGTTTTTGATATCAGTGCTAAACAAGGTAATCTTAAAAAGTTAGTGGTCAGTGGTGGAATAAGTCCTATCACCGGAAAATTGACCCTCGAAGGGCCAATAATAAAAGACAAGCTATCGGTTATTATTGGAGGCAGAAGTACATACTCAAACTGGGTTCTCCAGCGGTTGGATGAGACACAATTCAGCAATAGTAAAGCAAACTTTTATGATTTGAGTTGCAAAATATCTTATGATATTGATAAAAACAACTCATTGAGCCTTACAGGATATCAATCTAAAGATTATTTCAAATTGAATTCAGATTCTGCATATCACTTTGAAAACAAGTGTGCCCGATTGTTTTTCAAGCATTTCTTTACGAAAAAATTTTATGGCACACTTTCGGCTGTTTACTCAAATTATCAATACAATGTTGAGAGCGACAAAGTTCCTTTAACAGCCTTTAATCTGAAATACAACATAGGGTACAAGTCTTTTCGGACAGATTTCTACTATTTCCCAAATTCAAAGCACACATTGAATTTTGGTTCCGAAATAATACGATATGATATGACTCCAGGTAATTTCACACCTCTTTCCGAAGAGTCCGATATTTCGTCAATTAAATTGCCAGAAGAACAAGGCATAGAATCAGGAATTTATATCAACGATGAATTTAAGATAAATGGCAGGCTAACTGTGTCGGGAGGCTTGAGGTTCGCATCGTTCTTTGTTCTTGGCCCAAGTAAGGTGTATGAATATCGGACCGATGTTTCTCGTAGCATCGATAGCCGTATCGATTCAACATTCTATTCGACAAACGAAATAGTAAAAACTTATAGCGGCCCCGAAGTTCGGCTTTCAGCACGATACAATCTGGGAATAAACAATTCGGTTAAGATAAGCTATAGTCGTATTCACCAGTTTTTACACATGCTCACAAATTCTACCGCAATTTCGCCAACCGATGTATGGAAAATAAGCGATTCAAACATTAAACCACTTATCGGAGATCAGATTGCAATAGGTTATTATCACAACCTATTTTCAAACACAATTGAGGCATCTGGCGAAATTTACTATAAGAAGACCAAGAACCATCTTGATTATAAAAGTGGCGCTGAACTTATACTTAATCCAAATTTAGAAGTAGACCTGCTATCGGGTATTGGCCGGGCTTATGGTATCGAATTGCTGTTAAAGAAGAAGAGTGGCAAGTTAAATGGATGGATTTCATACACATATTCGAGATCAAAACTTAAGGTAAACGGACAATTTTCTGATGAAAAAATTAATAACGGAGAATTCTATCCAGCTGATTATGACAAACCACACGATTTCAATTTGGTCGTAAATTATAAATATTCGCGAAGGATAAGCTTTTCTAACACCTTCACTTATAATACAGGAAGACCTATTACTTATCCTGTTGCTAAATATAATTTTCGGGGACAACAACTCATTCACTACTCAAATCGTAATGAATATAGAATTCCTGACTACATGAGATGGGATACAGCTATCAATATAGAAGGAAATTTAAAATCAAAAAAGCAGATGCACAGCTCTTGGTCTGTTGGTGTTTACAACGTAACTGGAAGAAACAATGTTTATTCGGTGTTTTTTAAAACAACAAGCAGAGGCGTTAATGGATACCAGCTTTCAATTTTTGCGCTCCCAATATTTAATGTTACCTACAACTTTAAATTTTGACCCGGAACATAATGAACAACAAACATATTTACATAATAGCACCCTTACTCCTATTCTTATATTCATGCGTGGAGCCATATAACCCAAATATTTCTAAATATGAAAACGTATTTGTTGTTGATGGTGAATTAAGCAACCTACCAGGGCCTTACACCGTTACACTATCCCGAGGTTTTGAGTTCAATGAAAGCTCAGGCGATGTTGTTACTGGTGCACAGGTTAAAATTTTTGACAATACAGGGTTGGAAGTTGTGTTACAGGAAACCGGCAAAGGTACTTACTGTACCACCGATAGCACTTTTCGAGGTGTAATAGGAAACAGTTATAAGTTGCAAATAATTGTTGATGGCGAAGTTTACGAATCGGGCTTCGAAACATTGAGAAATCCAATTCCTATTGATCGGGTTTATTGGGAATACAACAGCGAAAATAAAGGCATACAATTATTGGTCGATACTCATGATTCAACAAACAGCACACATTATTATTCATGGGATTATGAAGAAACATGGAGGTTTCAGGTCCCTATTCATGAAACTGGAAAATCAGAATTGAAAGAGTGTTATTGGTATAACAATAGTACTGACTTTAACATGAACTCCTCGACAAACAGAAAAGGAGATGTAATTGACCGCCAACCACTACTATTTATTGATCAAAACACCAACAGGCTTTTCATGCGGTATTCTGTGTTAGTAAAACAATTCGCATTAACCGAACAGGCTTACAAATTCTTCACCGACTTAAACACTCTAAATCACAACCAAGGAACATTATTCGATCCTATACCCTATTCTCTTACTGGAAATATGAAAAACATCACAAATAAAAATATGCCTGTACTTGGATATTTTTTGGTTGCCGGAGCTTCTGAAAAAAGAATATTTATTGATAGAAAGGAACTACCCGAAGAATTTTATCCGACAGACGGCTTCGATTATTGCTTTACCGAAATGGCATTTGTCTCACCCGATTTAACAAATTACAGACTAGACGCAACCGCTGATTCGCTGATGAAAGAGGGCTACGTTGTTTATGAAGATTATTTGGTAGCAATAGCACCAGATGTTATTGTCCGGCAATTGTGTATGGCAAAACCAACATGTATTAATTGTACTCTATCTGGTGAAAGTAAAGTACCTGACTTTTGGATAGAAAGAGATAGTATTTAATTGAATGAAATGAGCACGGCTGACGGCCACAACAAGGATATGAATGATGTTTGCGAATTCCATGAGTGGAGGCATAGATGTTTGAAGAATCAACTCTCTACAAAACAAATTAGCAGCAACCTAAGACCGATTTATACGAATGAAAAGAGCAAGGCAAAATACACTAAAGAATATATTTAACTCTTCTAAGTTAGATGCAACAGTTCATAAACGTTTTAATAACCATATCGTTATGAAGAAGTGTCGTAACATTATTATAGTTGCTTTTTGGTCGGCACTCATTATCTCCTGTGTTACTTCGTACGATCCCAATATTACAAAATATGAAAGCGTATTTGTTGTTGATGGTGAATTAAATAACCTACCAGGACCTTACACCGTTACACTATCTCGAAGTTATGATTTCAATAAAAGCTCGGGCAATTTTGTTTCTGGAGCGCAGGTTAAAATTTTTGATAATACCGGACTGGAAGTTGTGTTACAGGAAACCGGAGAAGGTGTTTACAGTACCACCGATAGCACTTTTAGAGGTGTAATAGGAAACAGTTATAAGTTGCAAATAATGGTCGATGGCGAAGTTTACGAATCTGACTTTGAGACTTTGAAAAATCCAGTTCCTATCGATCGGGTTTATTGGGAATACAACAGTGAAAATAAAAGCGTACAATTATTCGTCGATACTCATGATTCAACAAACAGTACACATTACTATTCATGGCAATATGAAGAAACATGGAGGTTTCAGGTTCCTATTGATGTTACTGGAAAATCAGAATGGAAAGAATGTTATTGGTATAACAATAGCAATAACTTTAACATAGGCACATCTACACACCGAAAAGGAGATATAATTGACCGACAACCAATACAATTTATTGATGAAAACACCAACAGGCTTTTCATGCGGTATTCTATGTTGGTAAAACAACTCGCTTTATCCGAACAGGCTTACAAGTTCTTCAGTGACCTAAACACACTAAATCAAAACCAAGGGACATTGTTCGATCCTATACCCTATTCTCTTACTGGAAATATGAAAAACATCACAAACAAAGACGTGCCTGTACTTGGATATTTTTTAGTTGCCGGAGCATCCGAAAAAAGAATATTTATTGACAGAAAGGAATTACCCAAAGACTTTTATCCTACTGATGGGTTTGATTATTGTTTGACAGAACTTGTGTTTATAGATAAGGATTTAACCAATTATCGACAAGATTTAATAGCTGATTCGCTGATGAATAAGGGCTACGTTGTTTATGATAATTATTTAATTACGTTATCGCTAGGAGATACTGTTAGAGAGTTATATATGGCAAAACCACCATGTTTCAACTGCACGCTGAATGGTAAAAGTGAAGTGCCTGATTTTTGGGTAGAAAGAGATAGCAATTAATTATTGAGTCATGGTTATGTTACGAAAGATTACTCTTATTACGGTATTTTTTGCTCTGCATATTACAGCAAATTGCCAAACAGAATCAGGTTTGAATCTGATAACTAGTGCCAAAGATTTTCAGATACAGGAGAGGGTTGTATTATCGCTTGATCAGGACTTCTATCTTGCTGGCGAGAATATTAACTTTCTTGCCTTAACTTTCGATGCTGCACTGCAAATACCCATCGATTTTAGCTCCGTATTGTATGTCGAGTTGTTCAATCAGGACAATAATGTTGTTAGCGCAAAGAAATATCTACTAAAGAAAGGTGAAGGCAAATATGAAATAAATATTCCCCGAAAACTTGAAACGGGGTATTATTACATAAGGGCTTACACCAATTATATGAAAAATTTTGGCCCCGGTATCTTTTTCACTAAAAGAGTTAAAGTTGCGAACGCATTTTATAAGAATAACAACTTAACTAAAACCGAGAGCCTTTCGGGTGAGTTAGACTTGGAAATATCGGCAGAGGGGGGTAAGATTATTTATAACACTGAAAATAAAGTAGCCTTTTACAGTTCGAATTTTAACGACCACATTCTGGCCCGCTTATACGAAAAAGATTCTGTTATTGCTGAAGTTGATACTCGAACTGGTCTTGGCATTTTTACCTTTACCCCTACGCCCAATAATAAATACAGAATTGAAGCCGTTGCCGCAAATAGAAAAAAAACCACAATTCAACTGAAAGATATCCTCGAATCGGGTGTGATTTGCAAACTCGATAGCCTCAAAAAAAATAGTGCTTTCCTAAGTGTGAAATCAATAAACATAAGTAGAAAACCCCTTACGTTGAGTGTCGAAAACAATGGGCTTCTATACAAATCGCCCGTAATAATAAATACACCCGAAACTTCCTTCAATATTTTACTCCCCGACGGACTAAATAAAATAACAATAAATAGCGACGATGAAGAAGTGTCGACACGACTCGTTTACATAAAGCCTAACGCTAAATTTGAAATTTCAGCCAATCTCGATAAAGCTAAAGCTTTTCCTGGCGACACCGTTTCGTTGCATATTACGGCAACTATTTCGGACAGCACCCAATTTCTTGTTGCCTTGAACTTGGGTAACACCAGCACTGCTCCGTACTTAAATGAACTTATTGAATCATCATTGTATGTATCTACTCTTGCGTCATTTACAAATAAGATTTCGGTCAATGAGCTAAATCATTTTTACAGCAATACCCAAAATATAAATGACTACATCCTGAAATTCCAGAACACTGAAAAGGTAAATACAAAATTGAAAAATATTACATATCTGCCTGAAATTACGAATGATATGGTAACAGGAAGTATATCAAGCCAAAATGAGCAATCAGTTGTTGGCAATAAAATAATCTACGGTGCTTTTGTCGATTCAATTTGCTGGATAAACTCATGTAAAACAGATAGCTTAGGAAAGTTCACACTTACACTGCCACTTGACTATCAAGGGAATGAACTTATTGTTACAGTAAAAGACACAACAAACGACTATTTCGTAAAAATTGATAATGAATTCTATCCCAACTTTTTGAAGGTAACCAAAGAAAATTATTATCCCGATTCTTCATTAAAAGACATTATTGAATCAAGGATGCTCAACCTACAAATTAACGATGCTTACTCCGAACTGCATAAAAGTTCTGAATCATTACGTCCTAAATTAAGGTTTTATGGGTATCCAAGTTCTGAATATCAATTCAAAAAATATGTGAACTTACCTAATTTTGAAGAATTTGCCTTTGAAATTGTAAAACACTTAGGGGTATATAGAAATGGTGAACAAATAAATTTCAGAGTGCTAAATGAAAAGTCTACTGACATAATAGGTGAAAATCCACTGTTTATTTTTGATGGTGTGCCACTGTTTAAAACCGAGAAACTTGCGTCTATCCCTTCTGAAAAATTGAAATCGATAAGAGTTGTAGCCAATAAATTCTTTTTGGGCTCCGAATCTTTTGATGGAGTCATTGACATAACGTCTAAAACAAAATCTTTTGATTTAGCTGATATGGATAAAAATTCGACAAGGGTATTTTTTAGCCCAATTATTGCAGAAAACAATGATCATCTGCAGCAAAATTCACGTATACCAAATTACATTTCAACTATTTACTTTAATAAAATCAAGACTTCATCTGATGGTAAAGATCTTAAGATACAATTGCCACAAAATACCGGAAACTATTCACTCTCCATTTTTGGCTATACGAAAACTGGAGAATGGAGTAATCTAACATTGCCAAATGTTCTTTCAATTTGTCATTAAATACATGGTAAGCAAAGCAAACTAACTATGTCGTATTTATTAAATGATAATACGACATAGTTCTATTTGTCACTTATTTATCTCCGGTAAACAAATCAAGATCAACATACTCGCCCATTGTTTTATATCCTGCCGCATCGGGGTGCAAGCCATCATTCTGGTACGATGATACTATTTTTGTAGAATCGGAAGAACTACGCAACGCCTTGTCGAAATCGATAAAAGCATCGTAATTGCCCGCCGTGCGTATCCAATCGTTCACTGTGTTACGGCACGATTCACTAAACTGATTATAGTAACCATTACCGTTGAAAGGCATAATAGTTGCACCGTAAATCCTTATGTTTTTGGCATGTGCTTTCTCTATCATCTGTTTGAAAGCAGCAATCAGATCGTTGGCTCTTGATGTAGCAGCCTCAGCACTCCTAACGCCACCAATATCGTTAACACCAATAAATACAACGGCATAACGCACACCTGCTTGGTTAAGAATATCCCGATCGAACCGACTTTTTGCAGTTGGGCCTAATCCTCCAAAAAGAACACAATTGCCACCAATTCCCAAATTCAAAACGCCAAGTTGTTGTGTTACTGAATTCTTCAGAAGTCGCTCAGAAAAGATATCAGGCCACCGGTTTTGCATGTTTGTTACTGATCCACGGCCATCGGTAATCGAATTTCCAAGAATCACTACGCAACCAGCGGTTGATGGAGCCAACACATCAATAGCATTAATGTTGTACCAATGATCGGTTTGAACGGCTCCGCTAAAGTCGGTTACAGTGGTTGAGTTTCCAGCTAATATGAACGAAGTTGTGCGAGAACCAGGATGACCTGTCACCGTCTCCGAGGTTTGACCGTAGTAAATTGTGATTGCAACATCCATTCTTGGCGTTAACTTAAACGCTATCGGATCGGATGTTACCACAACACCTGCATTCATTGTAATTTCGGAACTGCCATTAAATTTCAACTCTCTATTTGTGGCAACGTCAATAGCATTGCCCCCTGACGAAACGGCAATTTGTACCGATTTCATCGTAACCGGGTTGGTGCTGAATTCGTTTGAAAACCTAACTCGAAGAGTATCGCCACCAATAGAAACCCTGACAACTTGCCTCAACGAGTTATTTGTCA
>Ga0209373_10005424_pt1 | contig 10405 bp, 9 predicted proteins | sample Higcelweek5metaG_FD_187173 | JGI IMG/M metagenome (GOLD analysis project Ga0209373, IMG submission 187173) | Freshwater pond sediment microbial communities from the University of Edinburgh, under environmental carbon perturbations - High... | ecosystem: Environmental > Aquatic > Freshwater >...
TGAGCACCTACAGTCGTTTTCAGGCAATGTGGCTGATCGCGGGCGGTGCCCTGCTCTTAGCTGTTTTTGTTTTTGCGCTGTTATCCAAGCGAATTGCCGAGCGAACTGAATGCGAGGAGCCTTGCGAAAACATATGATTTTCCATTGCTCAAAAACGGAAAATCGCGCTCGTTAACGCTGTTCTCGCTAAAATTATGGTATACTATACCGAAAACAAAAGGATGGCTCCACGCATGCAAACCATCACCTCCGAACGACTCATTCTGCGTCCCTTCACGAATCAGGACGCGGACGACCTCTATCGCTACGCCGCCGACCCGAACGTCGGCCCGCATGCCGGTTGGAAGCCGCACGAAAGCCGCGAGGAGTCGCTCGAGATCATTCAAATGTTTCTGCGCGACGATAACGTTTGGGCAATCGAGCAAAAGAGCGACCATCGCGTCGTCGGCTCGCTCGGCCTGCACAACGACAAGTGGCGAAATCTGCCGGACGCGCGCATGTTTGGCTATGTCCTCGCGCCGGACTGCTGGGGCAAGGGGTACATGAGCGAGGCGGTCTCCCGCGCGATGGAGCACGGCTTTCTCGACTTAAACCTGCGGCTGTTGAGCGTTTCGCACTATAAGTTCAACGACCGCTCGCGCCGCGTTATCGAGAAATGCGGCTTTGTCTACGAGGGAACGCTGCGGCAGACCTTTCTGCGTTACGACGGCGAAGTCTTCGATGAGGCAATCTACTCGATCACGAAGGAAGAATGGCTCGCGCGCCGGATGAACGCCTAGTCCCCTAAGAAATATTGAAATTACGCGGAAGGAGGTTTTGCGCCTATGGTCATTGAAAGCCGCTCCAACGAGCGCGTAAAGGAAGCGCGAAAGCTCCTCCTGCGCAAGGAACGCAAGGAATGCGGACAGCACCTGATTGAGAGCGAAAAGCTTGTCGCCGAGGCAATCGCCTCCGGCGCGCGCATCGTCGCCTGCTTTGTCGAGGAAGGGTTTACCTTCTCGCCGCCGGAGAGCGCCACAGCGCACGTTGTGTCCCGCGCGGTGCTCGAATCCCTCTGCGAGAGCCAAACGCCGCAGGGCGTGGTCGCCGTGGTCGAAACACCGCCGTTGACCCCGCCGGAGCAGTACCCCGCCGGACTCGTCGTCGTGCTCGACGGCGTGCAGGACCCCGGCAACGTCGGAACGATCCTCCGCTCGGCGGACGCGTTCGGCGCGGCTGGAGTACTGCTCTCCCCCGCCTGCGCGGACCCATATGCGCCAAAGACGCTCCGCGCCGCGATGGGCTCGACCTATCACCTGCCCGTTTGGCAGGGCGAACTTGCGGCGGAACTCACCCGAATGAAGCAGCAAGGCTTTTTCGCGCTCTGCGGCGATCTTAAGGGCAGCGAGACGCTGCCGGAGCTGACGGCAAACGTCGCGCTCGTAATTGGCAGCGAAGGCAGCGGAGTTTGTGCCGAGGTTGTGTCGCTCTGCGCGGGATTCCGGCTCACGATGCGCGGGCGCGCGGAGTCGCTCAACGCCGCCGTTGCCGCGGGCGTGCTGCTCTATGTTGTTTCCGGGGCGATGCCTCGCGCATAAATTCACCCAAACGCATCCTTCAAAGGAGAAGTGATTATGGAACAGCCGCTCAACAAAAATGTCCTCGTCGTCGTCGACATGCAAAATGACTTCATCACCGGCTCGCTCGGCAGCAAGAAAGCGCAGGCGATTGTGGACGCCGTCGTCAAGCACATTCTGGACTTCGACGGGTTGATTCTCTATACGCTCGACACGCACACCGAGAACTATCTCGACACGCAGGAAGGGCAGAAACTGCCTGTTCGACACTGCATTGCAGGAACGGACGGTTGGGCGCCCAACGCCGCCGTCTGGATGGCGCTGATGCACAAGGACGTGGCGGACGAGCAGCACATGATCGCCAAGGACACGTTCGGCGGCGTGAGCCTACCGATGCGCATCCACGAACTGTTCGGCGGCGCCGATCCGGAGGAGATTACGCTCATCGGGCTCTGCACGGATATCTGCGTGATCAGCAACGCGCTCTTGCTCAAGGCGTTTTATCCCGAAGCGAAGATCACCGTCGACGCCGCGGCCTGCGCGGGCGCCACGCCGAAGGGACATAAAACCGCCCTCGCGGCGATGAAGCCGTGCCAGATTGATATTGTAAACGAATAATATCCTCGTTTTTACCTACCGAAGAGTAACAAAATCAAAAAAGCGTCTCCCCTGCTAAGGGAGTCGCAAACTACAACAAAAACGCCCTTTCGGGCGTTTTGTTTGTTTCACTTACTTGAATTGATTCACAATCTCCTTAAACACCCTGCCGCGCTGTTCGAAGTTCTCGAACATATCCCAGCTTGCGCAGGCGGGCGAGAGCAGCACCGCGTCGCCCGGCGCGGCGAGCGTCCGCGCGCAGGAAACCGCGTCCGCAAACGTCCCCGTCGCGTGGCAGTAGCCCAGAAACCCTGTGTCCCGCGCGGTGTCGAGAATCTTCTGCTTCGTCGCACCCAGCACGACAATCGCCTTGAGCGTGCTGCCGTGAAAGTGCTCAAACAGCTCGTGAAAATCGCTGTGCTTGTCGTAGCCGCCGAGAATCAGCACGGTCGGCCGCGTCATCGCCTGAATCGCCTTGATCGTCGAGTCCGGGTTTGTCCCCTTGGAGTCGTTGATGTAGCGAACGCCGTCGAACTCGCGAACGAACTCAATGCGGTGCTCCACGCCGGGGAAGGTTCTCAGCGTCTCGCGCACCGCGTCCGCCGAAATGCCCATGCCGAGCGCGAGCAGCGAGCAGAGCATCGCGTTTTCGAGGTTATGCCCGCCGGGGATCTTGATCTCGTCCGCGCGGAGCAGCGGATATTCCCCCGCCTCGTCGCGATAGATCACCGTGTCCCCGCTCAGGAAGCAGCCGCGCGGCACCTCCTCCTTACGGGAGAAGTAAAACACTTTTGCGGGCGTGAGCCGCGCCATGTCGCGCACCACCGCGTCGTCATAGTTCAACACGGCGATATCGTCTTTCGTCTGGTGGTCGAAAATCTTGCACTTGGCGGCAATGTAGTTCTCCATCGTGCCAAAGTGGTCGAGGTGATCCTCCGTAATGTTGCAGACGCCCGCCGCGCGCGCGTGGAACTGCACGTTTCCTTCGAGCTGGAGCCCCGCCGTTTCGGCGACGACCACGTCGCCCTCGCACGTTTCGAGCGCATGCTCCGTAATCGGCACGCCGATGTTGCCGAGCACAAACGTATGCCGCCCGCCGTTTTTGAACATTTCGCCGGTCAGCGCGGTGCAGGTCGTCTTTCCGTTCGTGCCGGTGATGCAGACGAACTCCGCGTGGCTGTAGCGGTAGCCCAGCTCGATTTCGCTGATGACCTCAATGCCGCGCTGTTTCGCCTCCACGACGAACGGAACCGTCATCGGAATGATCGGACTGATGACGATCAGCGATACGCCTTCAAGCAGCGATACCGGGTCCTCGCCGAGCTGCCATTCGACCGAAACGCCTTCCAGCGCTTCGCTTAACCCTTCGATTTCGCTCTTCTTGTCGTTGATCACAACGTTCCAGCCGACGCGGCGCAGCAGCTTTGCCGCGCCAATGCCGCTTTTCGCCATGCCGACGATCAGCGCTTTTTGTGTGGAGTGTTCCATGGTTTCCATAAGAAGACTTGCCTCCGAAAAAAACGCCCGACGCTTTCGTTCGGGCGGAAGTGTTTGCTTAGCGCAGGTAGGGCAGCAGGCAGATGGCGCAGAGCACCGTGGTCACAATGGCGTACATCGCAACGATTTTCGGCTCCGGATACCCCAACAGTTCGAAGTGATGATGAACCGGCGCCATCTTAAACATGCGCTTGCCATGGTTGAGCTTGTTGGTCGCCACCTGCAGCACGACGGAAAGCGCGCTGGCGAGGAAGCAGAAGCCCATGATCGGCAGAATCAGGATCGAGCGGCTCAAAATCGCCATCATTGAGACCGCGCCGCCGAGCGCGAGCGATCCGGTGTCGCCCATGAACACGCGCGCGGGATAGGTGTTGTACCGCAAGAATCCGAGCGAAGCGCCAACGATTGCCGCGCAGAAGATCGCCATTCCGTTGAAGTTGCTGCCCAGCAGCAGTTCACCGTTCTGGTTGGACAGCGCCGTCATGACGGCGAAGATCGCTAGCATGAAGAGCGAATAAATCATCGTCACGTTGGTGGCGAGGCCGTCCAGCCCGTCCGTGAGGTTCACGGCGTTGACTTCCGCAACGATCACGAAGATCACGAGCGGAATGTACCATACTCCAATGTCCCACTCCCCGCCGGAGATCGGCAGGTAGAGCGTCGGCCCGATCAGCGGCGAGCGATACGCCCAAACGGCGACGATCGCGGCGATGATCAGCTGCGCGAGCAGCTTTTGATATGCCCTGAGGCCAAGGTTGTTCTTTCGGCGAATCTTAATGAAGTCGTCGAGGAAGCCGACCACGCCGAACGCAACGGTCACCAGCAGCGCGGGCAGCACAAAGTCCATTCCGTCCAACCCGAACACGAGCGAAGCCACGGTGACGGCGAGCAGCGTCATAATGCCGCCCATCGTCGGGGTGCCCTGCTTTTTCTTATGCGACTCGGGGCCAAGTTCGCGCTCAATCTGGCCAAACTTCAGCCGATGCAGCATAGGAATGAACAGCGGCCCGAGCAGCCAAACGATTGTAAAGGCGGTTAACGCCGTAATCAAAACTTGAAACATAGCGATATTATAACCCCATCCCCGCGCGCCGGACAATCTTTTTCTGCGGAATCGACTGAGCGGCGCGAAATTAAGAATTCGTATTTACCCCATCCAACGGAACCGACCGTCGCGCGCGGGCGGCGCCAATCCCCAAAACGCGCAAAATCCGCATTCTTCGTCCGCGTTCGACCCGCGCGGTTCACACGCGGCAAACGGGAGATACAAATGCGGAAGTGCGAAAGCTTTACAGTTCGGAGAGCAGCTCCTCTACGATCTCTTTGTCGTCGAAGTGGAACTTCGTTCCGTTGATCTCCTGATAGTTCTCGTGGCCTTTTCCGGCAACCATGATCACGTCGTCCGTCTGGGCAATCGAGAGCGCGTAGCGAATCGCTTCCTTGCGGTTTTCAATGACGGTGTACTTCGTGCCGCTGCGCTTCATGCCCTCTTCAATCGAATCAATGATGGCCATCGGGTCTTCCGTGCGCGGGTTGTCGCTCGTAATCACCGCAAACTCTGAGAACCGACCCGCGATCTCGCCCATGATCGGGCGTTTCGCGCGGTCGCGGTCGCCGCCGCAGCCAAAGACGCAGACCACGCGCCCCTTGGCAAACTGCTGTACGGTCTTGAGCACGTTCTCCAGCGCGTCCGGCGTATGCGCGTAGTCCACGAACACGGAGAATCCGCGGTTCGTCTTGACCGGTTCCAACCGTCCGGAGACGCTGGTCAGCGACTCCAGCCCCGCCTTGATCGCGCTGAGCTTAATGCCGACCGCCTGCGCCATGCCGACCGCGCCCATCGCGTTGAACACCGAGAACAGGCCGGGGATCGCCAGCTTCATGAGCACTTCGCCCTCCGGCGTATGCAGGTCAAACTGAACGCCGTCGGTGGTGATGTCGATGTCCGTCGCGGAGATGTCCGCGCGGTCGCGCACGCCAAAGGTCAAAATCGGAATCGTCAACCCCTCCATCATGCGCGCGGCGTAAGGATCGTCCACATTGACAACCGCCTTCTTGCTGTTGAGGAAGAGAATCTTCTTCGCGGCGAGGTAGTTGTCGAAGGATTTATGGTAGTCGAGGTGATCCTGCGTCAGGTTCGTAAACAGGCCGACGTCAAACTTGATTCCGTGTACGCGGAACTGCTCCAGCGCATGCGAACTGGTCTCCATAACCACAAGATCGACATGCGCGTCCGCCATCATGCGCAGCAGCCGAAACAGATCGACGGACTCTGGCGTGGTGCGCTCGGTGTAGATGCTCTCGGAGCCAATCATGTTACGAATCGTACCGATGACGCCAACCTTCTTGCCGGCCTGCTCCGCAATTGCCTTGACCATATAGGTCGTGGTGGTTTTGCCGTTGGTGCCGGTGACCCCAAGCATCATCATCTCGCGCTGGGGATATCCGTAGTAGGCGGCGGCCATTTCGGCCATCGCCTTTCTTGCGTTCTTCACCACGAGCTGGGGCACCGCAATCGGCAGTTCACGCTCAACAAGCAGCGCGCCCGCGCCGTTGTCCACCGCGCTCTGGGCAAACGTGTGCCCGTCAAACAGCGCGCCGACAATGCAGCAGAACATGCTTCCCTGTTTCACCTTGCGCGAATCATACTCGATGGACGCGATATCCCTGTCCTCGCCTTCATAACGCAGGCCGGACGCCATTGCGAGTTCCGAAAGCAGCATGTGGTTTACCTCCATTTACGCGGAGCGCATCCCCGCGTATTACATTCTAATTTTCTACGCCATTGGTCGGCGATTCTTCTATTCCTCCGGTACCGGAGTCGTTGATGGCGTATCACCCGAAGTCGTTGGCGCTTCCGTAGGCACAGGCGTCTGGAAGGTGACGTAAATCGTCGTTCCCGGGTCTACCTTGGTACCTTCCGGTTCGGACTGCGTGTCGATCTGCCCCGTGCACAGCGTCTTATCGTAGGAAAGCAGCAACCCAATCTTTGCCAGCGTATCGAACGCATCCTGCCGTCGTTTGCCGATTAGTTTCGGTACTTCGACCTGATTGCTATAGAGCCCTTCGTCGTTGAACGTCGTCATCGACGTATACAGCACCACGCTCATGCCGGAAGGGACAATCGTCTCTGCCGCCGGGAATTGGGTAATCACGAGCGCTTCCTCTTCGCCGGGCACGACATAGGCAGGCAAACCTGCCTGCGTGAGCTCGTATACTGCGTCCTTGCCCGTCATGCCGACAACGTTTGGCACCGTTCGGGTCTTCGAGGTCGTATCTGGCAGAATGCCGTAGTACTGAACGAGATCGGAGAACACTTTGGACGCCCAGTACCCCGCTACGTTGCTTGCTTCCAGAACTGGCACCTGCGGTTCGTCAATCACGATCATGCAGACCAGCTGCGGATCGTTTACCGGAAGGAAACCGCAAAACGACGCGACCACGCGCACGCGGGAAGGCGTTACGTCATCCTCTTCAAACTTGCGGGAGACACCCGTAATTCCGCCAATCTGGTAGTTCATTACCTTCGCGCCGGCGCCGTTGCCATTGTCCACAACGGACTGCAGCAGGGTGCGCATCGTCGAAGACGTTGCGGAACTGATGACGCGGCGCAGAATGGTCGGCTCGTTCTTGACGATCTCGTTGCCATCCGTGTCGGTGATGCTACTTACAATGTACGGTTGCATCAGCAAGCCGCCGTTGATCACCGCGCAGAACGAGTTTGCCATCTGAATGGCGGTCGTCGTAATCGTTTCGCCAAAGGCAAGATGTGCAAGGTCACTCTCGCGGATGTACTTGCGATGGATGACTTCGCCGGTGTCCTCGCTCGGAATTCCGCATTCGGTGGACTCGTTAAACCCGAACGAATAAATATAGTCGTAGAGTTTGTTGACGCCGGTCGCCTCGGCGATGTCGATCATCGCTACGTTACAGGAGTTGCCCAGCGCTTCGGCGAGCGTTTCGTCTCCATGTCCGCCCGTCTTCCAGCAACGTACTTTTTCCAGCCGGAAGGTGCGCGAACCGTCGCAATTGAAGCTGCTGTCAACCGACGTGGTGCCCGCGTCGATTCCCGCCGCGGTGGTAATGACGTCGAACATGGTTCCGGCTTCATAGGTATCCGTCACGATGCGCGCGCGCGACATCGACATGAGTTCGGTTACCATGTCGCGCGGCGGATTGTTCAGGTCGAAAGAAGGATACGTGGAAATCGCTATGATTTCGCCCGTATTGGGGTTCATAATCAAGCCGGACGCACTGATCGGTCGGTTTGCCTCGTAGCACTGCTTCAGGTATTTTTCCAGATAGCTCTGGGCAACCGAGTCGCCGGTAATCGTCATATCATAGCCCTCAACCGGGGCAATGTATTCTGGCGTACCGTAGGAAAGCGGATTGTTCTTTCGGTCCACCTCGGTCACGAGCAAGCCGTTCGTGCCCGCGAGGTAGGAGTTGTACTCCGCCTCCAGGCCAGTTTGCCCTTCCGTTTCGATGCCGGTAAACCCGACCAGCTGCGTAAAGAGCTGCCCAAACGGATAGTACCGCTTCATGTCGGTCGTATAGCTGATCCCGTTGCCGAGCTGCAGCGCTTCAAGCTGGTCGATCACCGAGCTTTCCACCTGACGTTTGAGCTGCACCTGCAAGCGTAATTTGCCATCGGCGTCCGGAGAGATGCGCTGAAGCACATAATCGTAGTCGAGCCCAAGAATGTCGGATACTTCGGTTGCGACACGAACGCGATCGTCCGGCGCGATGGAAGGCGGGTTGGCTAGCACGCGGTAAGACGTGCCGCTCTGCGCAAGCACGAGTCCGTTTCGATCGATTATTCTGCCGCGCTGTGCGGCTAGATTCTGGCGGCGCGTCCACTGCGTCTCCGCCTTTTTCTTTAACTCAGGCCCCTGAACCAGCATTACCTGCGATAGGCGCATTGCCAGCAGGAAGATCAGCAAACCGGCGAATACCATCAGAAGAACCAGTTTGCGTTTTAGTTTGGGGCCCTTAGACGTTTCTTTTGCCATACGGCTATCGTCCTTTCGTTCGAACTTAACCGTTCGCGGGCGGTTGGCCCCCCCCACCCTGCGTGTTGCCTTCCGCGCCAGCGGAATCGGGTTCCGGTGTTGTTTCCGGATTGGTTGTCGGTGTCTCCGGCGAGGTAGACGGAGATGTTGTCGCCGCCGCATCGTCCGGTTTTGCGGTTGGAACGCCGCCGGAAAACGGCAGCGGATCGCCAATTTTTACATACTGGCTCTTTTCCGGATAGCGCATGCCATATGCTTCCGCAACCTGTTGCGCATCCTGAATGGTCACCGCACATTCAATCTGCACATCCAACTCGTTGATGCGCAGGCTGGTCGAATCAATCTCACTGTTGAGCGCATTGATATCCGCGTAAGCACGCGAAATCCGCTCGTAACCCGCAAGCGTGAAGAGGATCATTCCCGAGAGAAGAAACCCGCTCATGATCAGGCCGAATCGGCCCATCACCGTCATCTCCGGCTTGTCGACGCGCACGTGCGGCTCGTCCGGTTTCTTTCTCGTCGATCCGGAGCGCGGCGTACGCAGCGTGTCGTCCGCATTCGGATCTTTCTTTGGCGTATAGAGCCGCGTGGTGGGCGACTTTCCTTTTTTCGACGCTTCGTCAAAACGAATGTCCAAATCGATCCCTTCCATTCTCCGGCTGCCGCTTCGTAGTCGGGCGCGCAGAATCCGCCCGAACTACGCGCTTTTTTGCTAAATCTTTTCCATGCATCGAAGCTTTGCGCAGTTTGAGCGGGAGTTCTCGGCGGTCTCCTCCTCCGAGGCAGTCAGCGGTTTTTTTGTGAGGATCTTCGCCTTCGGTTCCTTGCCGCAGATGCAGATCGGCGCGGAAGGCGGGCAGGTGCAGGGATGTTCAAATCGCCGAAACGCCTGCTTTACAATGCGATCCTCCAGTGAATGAAATGTAATTATACACAGTCTTCCGCCTTTTTGCAACAGATCGCAGGCATCCTCGACCGCGCGGTCGAGTTCGCGCAGCTCTCCATTGACCTCAATTCGGATTGCCTGAAAGGTTCTGCGGGCGGGATGCTGCTGCTCGTTTCGGTATTTTGCGGGGATGGCGCTGCGGACGATTTCCGCCAGTTCCAGCGTCGTTTCGATTGGTTTTTGTGTGCGCGCGCGGCAGATGAACTCCGAAATCCGGCGGCCAAAGCGCTCTTCGCCATAGTCCCACAATACGTGCGCAAGCGCATCCTGCGAATACGTGTTCACCACCTCGCGGGCAGTGAGCGGCGCGGTTGCGTCCATTCGCATGTCCAACGGCGCTTCGGTCTTATAGGAAAATCCGCGTTCCGGCGTGTCCAGTTGGTGCGACGAAACGCCGAGATCGAGCAGAATCCCGTTGACCTGCGTCACGCCGATTTCGCTCAGCAGCGACTGCATGTTAAAAAAATTACCGTGCAGCGCGGTGAAGCGGCCGCCGTAAGCAAGCAGCCGGTTTTCCGCCGCATGCACGGCTTCCCAATCCCGATCAATTCCAATGAGCCGACCAGACTCCGGCAGGCGCGAGAGCACCGCTTCCGCGTGCCCGCCGCCGCCGAGCGTTCCGTCCACAAACGTGCCGCCGCGCCCGGGTTCGAGGTATTCGAGCACCTCGCCGAGCAGCACCGGAATATGTTGAAACGCCGTGCTCATATACCCATTTGCGCCAGATGCTCCAGCGCCTCACTATAGCTCTCGTCCGTTCGCGCGTTGTATGCCGCGAGCGCGCCGGGGTTCCAGAA
>Ga0209373_10005425_pt1 | contig 10405 bp, 7 predicted proteins | sample Higcelweek5metaG_FD_187173 | JGI IMG/M metagenome (GOLD analysis project Ga0209373, IMG submission 187173) | Freshwater pond sediment microbial communities from the University of Edinburgh, under environmental carbon perturbations - High... | ecosystem: Environmental > Aquatic > Freshwater >...
TGCTTGTCTTTCTGGATGGCCTCGATGTCCGGCTGGAGGCCTGTTCCTCCCGGCATTTGTTTCTGTACCTCACCAGCCTGCGCGCCAGGAAGCTTGCTGCGGCCAGTCTGGCCCGGCATCTTTCCACAGTGCGCGGCCTGTTCGCTTTTGCCGTGCTGAACCGCCTGCTGGAGGAAGACCCCGCTGCCCTTTTGGAAAGCCCCAAGCTGCCGGACCAGTTGCCGGAATTTCTGACCCGCGTGGAGATGGACCATGTGCTCGAACAGCCCGACCCCAGCACCAATCTCGGCTTCCGCGACCGCGTGATGCTGGAACTGCTCTATGCGGCGGGGTTGCGCATCTCGGAGCTCATCAGCCTGGTGCTGGGCGACTTCGACCCGCAGACCGGCATCCTGCGCGTGTTCGGCAAACGCGCCAAAGAGCGGCTGGTGCCCATTCATTATGCGGCGCAGCGCCTCTTGTGCGACTATTTGGACCACAAGCGCGCCGCCTTTGCACCCGTGTGCCAGCACATCTTTCTCAACCGCTCGGGCAAGGGGCTCACACGACAGGGGGTGTGGAAGCTCATCAAACGCTACGCCGAGGCCGCGGGAATTCGCCGCAGCATCTCGCCCCACACCTTTCGCCACACCTTCGCCACGCACCTGCTGGAAGGCGGGGCCGACCTGCGCACCGTGCAGCTGCTGCTTGGCCATGCGGCCATCAACGCCACGGAGATCTATACGCACATCCAGTCCGGCAGGCTTATGCGCATCCACGAGCAGTATCACCCGAGGTCAACGGCATTTGCGACGGCCGCCTCCGCCAAACGAAAAGAGGGCAAGCCATGAGCGTGGCCCCGGTGCGTCCGCGCCCCAAGACCGTCATCACCGCCCACGCCAACGCCGATTTCGACGCCCTGGCCGCCATCATCGCCGCCAACCGGCTGTACCCAGACGCGGCGCTGATTTTTCCCGGCAGCCAGGAAAAAAACCTGCGCAATTATTTCATCCAGAGCACGACCTATCTGTTCAACTTCAAGTCGTTCAAGGACATTGACCCCACGGATGTCGAACTGCTCGTCATCGTCGACACGCGGCAAAAATCCCGCGTGAGCCATGTGCAGGCCCTGCTCGACAAGCCGGGCATTCGCATCCACGTGTTTGACCATCACCCCGATTCGGACGAAGACGTGACGGCAGAGTTTTCCCGGGTGCTATTCTGGGGCTCCACCACCACCATCATCATCCATGAACTGATAGCGCGCGGCATTGTCCCCACCATTGAGGAAGCCACTGTGCTTGGGCTGGGCATCTTTGAGGACACAGGTTCCTTCACCTTCAATTCAACCACGCCGGAAGACTTCACCGCCGCCGCCTGGCTGCGACAGAACGGCATGGACTTGAGCGTCATTTCCGATCTCTTGTCGCGAGAACTCTCCTCGGATCAGGTCCGCGTGCTTTCCGAGCTCATCGAATCCGCCAAGACCCACGATTACCACGGAATCAAAGTCGTTGTGGCCGAGGTAAGCACAGAGGAATTCATAAGCGATTTCGCTTACCTCGCCCACAAATTCATCGACATGGAGAACATCCGCGTTCTGTTTGCCCTGGGCCGCATGGGCGACCGCATCCATATTGTGGCGCGTTCGAGCGTGGGCGATGTCAACGTGGGCTTCATCTGCTCTTTCTTTGGCGGCGGCGGGCACGGCTATGCCGCCTCGGCCACGGTGAAGGACAAGACTTTGAGCGAGGTGCGCGACGAACTGCTCGCCCTGCTCTACTCCCACATCAATCCGCAGATTGTTGCCGCCACCATCATGACCAAGCCGCCGGTGGTCATCGAGTCGACGCGCAGCATGGCCGACGCGGCGGAGCTGATGACCCGCTACGGGCGCAAGGCTGTCGGCGTGGTGGCCCCTGGCGGCATGCGTTGCGTGGGCCTGCTGGAACACCAGACGGCCGACAAGGCCGTTGCCCATGGCCTGCGTGATGTCCCCCTGGCGGAATACATGCTGGAGGACTACCTCAAGGTTCCGCCCACGGCCGATTTGCATCAGGTCATGGAGATCGTGATCGGGAAGCGTCAGCGTTTTCTGCCGGTCGTGGAGGGGGAGGAGATCATCGGCGTCATCACCCGCACGGACCTGGTGAATCTGCTTGTGGAAGAATCGGCGCGAATCCCCGAAACCATGCTGCCCGACCGCCAGCGCGACCGGAACATTCGGTCCGTCATGCGCACCCGGCTGCCCGGCTCCATCCTGGCGTTGTTGGAACAGGCCGGGCTTTTGGCCCAGCAACTGGGATACAAAGTCTATGCTGTGGGCGGCTTTGTGCGCGATATCCTGCTCGCCCGCAATAACCTGGACATCGACCTTGTTGTGGAAGGCGATGGCATCAATTTCGCCAGGGAACTGGCCAAGGCCAGGCAAGGGCGGGTCAAGGAGCACCTCAAGTTCAAGACCGCTGTTGTGGTCTTCCCCGATGGTCAGCGCATCGATGTGGCCACCGCGCGCATGGAGTATTACGAGTACCCCACCGCCCTGCCCACGGTGGAGCTTTCGTCCATCAAGCTGGATCTGTACCGGCGCGACTTCACCATCAACGCCCTGGCCCTGAATCTGACCCCAGGACATTTCGGGCAGCTCATGGACTTTTTCGGCGCACAGCGCGACATCAAGGAGAAGACCATCAGGGTGCTGCATTCACTAAGCCTCGTGGAGGACCCCACCCGCATTCTGCGGGCCGTGCGCTTCGAGCAACGCTTCAATTTCCGCATTGGCGCGCAAACCCTGCGGCTTATCAAGAATGCCGTACAGCTCAATCTTTTCACCAAGCTTTCGGGCTTCCGGCTGGCGCACGAACTCCAGCACATAATGGATGAAGAACATGTTCTGGAGAGCCTGAACCGTTTGCAGGAACTGAAGCTGCTGGCAGCAATCCACCCCCAGCTCAACCAGGACCCTGAGCGGCTGCGCGTGCTCATGGAACTGCACAAGGTCCATAATTGGTACGCCCTGCTCTACCTTGATCCGCCGGTGAACACCTGGCGGCTTTACATGCTCGGGCTGACCATGGGCGCCGAGCGCGACCAGTTGGCAGACGTGTGCCGCAGGCTGCGCTTTTCGGACCGGGAACTGCGGGATTTCATGATCCTGCGCGACCACTTGGGAGAGGCGCTGGCCAAGCTCATGACCTGGCAGGAGGGCGTTTCGAGCATGAGCGAGATATATTTCACGCTGGAACCGTTGCCGGTCGAAGGGGTGCTTTTCCTTATGGCCCGCAGCCGGCGCGAGGAACTCCGAAAGAATATTTCGCTGTACCTTACGCGGTTGCGCGGCCAGCCGCTGCTTGTGGCCGGCGACGATTTGATAATGCTGGGACTGCCCACAGGGCCGTGGTTTGCACAGGTGCTCCGGCAGGTGCGCACCGCCGCGGTGGATGGCGTTGCCACCACACGGGAGAAACAGCTTGAGCTTGCCAAGTCCCTGGTGGAAACGCTACGCACGAATGGGTCCGGTGATCCCCGTGGGCCGCGCAGGCGGCAGCCCCGTCACTAGCCTGCACACGTCGTTTCTGAGCTGGGAGGTTCCATGGAAATAGCTGCTGCTGGGCTGAAGATCGTGAAGGTGGACAAGGAAAACCACGACACCACCTCGATTTATTTCACTGGCCCGGAGATGGAACGCTTCAAGGACCGCGAGGCGGGGCAGTTCGCATCCATCCGCGTGTTCAAGAACGGCTCCTGGACCGAACCGCATCCCTTTACGCTTTCTTGCGCGCCCGAAGACGACACCCTGCGCATGACCATCAAGCAATCCGGCGCGTTCACCAGCGGCATACCGGATATTGAACCGGGGACGCCCGTGCAATGCGCCGGGCCGTTTGGCCGGTTCTGCCACGACATCGAATCGGAAAAGCGGATCGTCATGATTGCCGGTGGTGTCGGAATCACTCCTTTTCTCAGTGTTCTTCGGCATTTTGAAGACATTCATGCGGACAATGACATCGTGCTGCTCTGGGCCAACAAGACCCACGCGGACGCATTTGCGCAAGCCGAGCTTGAAAGCTATACGCAAGTGATGCGGCTGCATGTGGTGCATGTGTTCAGCCGAGTGTCTGAAGCTGATCAGAGGCAGGCGCCGACGTTCACGGACGCACGTCCCGGAAAGGTCAGCCACGCATATGGCCGTATGAATCAGGCGCTTTTAAAGCAGTACATTCATTCTGTAACTGCTGCCTTCTATCTATGCGGTCCGCCTCCCATGCAGCAAACCGTGTTGGAGGCGCTGGCGCAATGCGGTGTTGATCCGCAGACAGTCCGTAGGGAAGCGTTCATATTCAAAAGTTCGGAAAAGTCCGGCTAATGAGGATTTTTGTATAGCTATCCGCAGAGGCATAGTGTTCTCCCTCCAGTCGCGAAGAGCGTAGCGTTCGGCGTAAGGGCCTGCGTTCGTTCACGGCATTATGGTTCAGCGGCCGCTGTTTGCAGCGTGCCTGCTTGGCATTCGGGTACAACGCGCCATGCGCACGTCGCCTGGATTGTTTCTCCGTCATAGCAACCATGCCTTTTCTGGAGGTTTCATGTTCAAGCCGCGCCTATTGTCCCGCCTTGTATTCTGCTCGGCCGTTTTACTTCTTCTCAATGCCACGCCCGCCCTGGCCTCCGCACAATCCATCGACGGGACGACGCTGCCGATCTGGTGGGCCGCGCCGTTTGTGTGCATGCTGCTCTCCATCGCTATCCTGCCACTTTCCATTCCGGAAATATGGTCCAACCACTTCGGCAAAATCGCTTTGTTCTGGGCTGCGGCCTTTCTTGTGCCCTGTGCCGCATTTGCAGGGATTGGGACGACTTTTGCCGTGCTCCAGCACACCATTTTGCTTGAATATGTTCCGTTTCTTGTGCTGTTGTTTGCGCTCTTCACCATTTCGGGCGGCGTGCGCGTCAAGGGCAGCCTGAGTGGCACGCCTTTGTCGAATGTCGCATTGCTGGCCATCGGCACCTTTCTCTCCAGCATCATGGGCACAACCGGCGCTTCGATGCTGCTTATCCGGCCGCTTCTGTGCGCCAACGGCCATCGTCGGTACAAGGTGCACACGCTGGTGTTCTTCATCTTTCTCGTTGCCAATATCGGCGGTTCGCTGACGCCGCTTGGCGATCCCCCTCTGTTTCTCGGCTTTCTCAAAGGCGTGAGCTTTTTCTGGACCACCACGCATATCTTCGTCGAAATGCTGTTCGCCTCGGCAGTGTTGTTAACGCTTTATTTCATTGTTGACGCGCAGTTGTATATTAGAGAAGGTCGCCCTTGTTCGGCCCTTAAGGGCCAGGCGGGAAAAACGCCCCTTGCAATCGAGGGAGGCGTCAACCTCGTGCTGCTCATTGGTGTCATCGGCGGCGTGCTGATGAGTGGAATTTGGAATCCGGGAATTGTGCTGCATACAGGCCACGTGGAAATTGCGCTTCAGGACCTTGTCCGTGATCTTCTTCTGCTCGCGCTGGCCGGGCTTTCACTGCTTCTTACCTCCAAGCAGACCAGAAAGCTCAACGACTTTTCCTGGGAGCCCATAGAGGAGGTGGCCAAGCTGTTCTTCGGAATCTTCGTCACCATGATCCCGGCAATCGCCATGCTCAAGGCCGGGAGCGACGGTGCGTTCAAGGATATCATCGCCCTGGTGACCAAGGATGGTCAGCCGGTGAACCACATGTACTTCTGGTTGTCTGGCCTGCTCTCGAGTTTCCTGGACAACGCGCCGACATATCTTGTTTTCTTTAACACTGCCGGTGGTGATGCGAACCAATTGATGCTTGAAGCACCTCTGACTCTCGCCGCCATCTCATGTGGTTCGGTGTTCATGGGCGCCAATTCTTACATCGGCAATGCCCCGAACTTCATGATCAGATCAATCGCCGAATCTCAGGGTGTCAAGATGCCAAGCTTTTTCGGCTATATGCTTTGGTCGTGCGGCATCCTCATCCCGCTCTTTATGATCATGACGTTCATATTCTTCATCGGCGGTTGATGATCGTTGACGCCGATTCCCACTGACGGCCATAGCCCTTGCCGGCAGGTGCTTTTCCAGGCCTTGCCACAGGCTATTCAGCCTGTCCTGGCCGCCAGAACAGGAGCATATGGCAAAGCCTTGCTCTCGCGGCTTCTGCAAGGTACAAACCTGATGACGGTTGAAGGTTGGCGAAACCATTTTATCCAGCATGCAAGGTGAGAAATAGTATGAACGTGTTGTGGGCTCCCTGGCGGATGGATTATATCCTTGGCCCAAAGCCGACGGAATGCGTTTTCTGCGTGCCCGAGCACACAAAGGAAGATGAGGAGCGGTTTATCCTGCACAGGGGAAAGCACTGCTATGTCATCATGAACCGGTATCCCTACAACAACGCGCACCTGATGGTGACGCCCTTCCGGCATGTGAATTGCCTTACTGCGCTTGCGCCGGAAGAATCCCACGAGTGCATGGATTTGCTTCAGTCCTGCGTAAAGATTCTCGGCGACGCCTTCAAGCCCCACGGCATCAATGCCGGGCTGAACCTCGGCGAGGCGGCAGGGTCGGGCATCGCCGCGCATATCCATTTTCAGATCGTACCCCGCTGGAATGGCGACAGTTCCTACATGGCCGTATTCAGCGAGACCAGAGTCATCCCAGAACATCTGCGATCCACCTACGCAACCCTCAAGCCGTATTTCGAGGCCCTGGGCTGAGCCCGCGCCATTACGCAAGGAGTCTTCAATGCGTTACCTTAAGTTTTTCGTTGTCGTCCTGGCTTTTGTCGTCTCCATGCTTTTCTTTGTGCAGAACAACCAGCCGCTCTCCACCTCTGTTGTGCTCGAATTCAACATCGTGGCCGCGCATTTCTATTCCCTGCCGCTGCCACTTTATATTCTGGTGCTCGGCGGATTCTTTCTCGGGGCGCTGTTCTGCCTGGCGTTTCTCCTCTTTGACCGCATCCGCCTCGGACTGGAGCTGAAGACCCTGCGCACGCGCTATGCCGCGCTTGAGGACGAGGCGCTTTCCCTGCGCACCATCCCCCTGAACCAGCAGCAGAACCAGCCGGCCGGACAGTTCTCCGGCATGCCGGCCAGCCCTGATTCCAGCCTGTAACAGGAGCGCCTGCCCTTGCCCTGGAACGCCCTCTTCAAGCTCGGCCGCAAAAGGCACGCCAATTCGCCCGCTGAAGGCGTTCGTCCGCCTGAGCCTTTGACGCACCAGGACACCCGCGCGGCCATTGTTGAACTGTCCCAGGCCGTTCGCAACAATCCGGAATCCGTCGAAATCTATCTCGCCCTCGGCAATCTTTACCGTTCTCAGGGGGAAATCGAACGCGCAATCCAGATCCGCAACACGTTGACCGATCGCCCCGGGCTTGATTCCGCACTGCGCGCCCGCAGCTATTTCGAACTTGGCCGCGACTTCCGGCGCGCCGGATTGCTCGACCGCTCCCGCGAGGCGTTTTCCCGTGCTGCAGCCCTCATGGGGGATACGGAAGAAGTTCAGCTTGAATTGGCGCGTCTGGCTGCGGATTGCGGCGAGTTCGAGCTGGCGGCGGAACATTACGGCAAAGTGAATCGTCCCATGGCCCAGGCACATTACCTTGCAAGCCGGGCCAGTGAACACTTCCACAACGGCGACCCCGTGCAGGGGGAACGCCTGGTGCAGCAGGCCCTGCATATATTCCCCGCCTCCCCAGAGGCGTGGCTGGCCAGCCTGGTGCAAAGCGCCCTTTTGGCAGATATCCAGGTGCTTTCACAAACTTTGAGCGCCGCATGTGTGAACATTCCTGTCGGCCAACGTTTTCTGCTGCTTGAAGGTTTGCTGGATGTGCTGGGCGCGGCGCGTGTGGAGAATGCACAGGGTTCTGCGCTGACCCCCGAGGTCATCAGCACGCTGGTTCGCGCCTGCGTTTCTGTGCTGGCCTCGCTGCCGCCAGACCCGCTCATTTGCTATTACTGCGCCAAGCTCTGCCTGTTCGAGGCGGATCAGGACAGCGCCCGGCATTGGCTTGAGAAGTCGCTTGTCCTGAACTCCGATTTCTGGCTGGCCCGGCTGGAGCTTGTGAGCCTGGTGCTGGCCCATCAGGAGCTGACGCCGTTTTTGCGCGACCAGCTCGCCTATTTCGTCAACCACGCGCGCAAGAGCAAGCGGTTTGTCTGCCGCACCTGCGGGTTCCGCTGGGACAAGACCTTCTTCGTCTGCCCCCGCTGCCGCTCCTGGCACAGCATCCTGTTCCGCCAGGAATTTTCATAATTACGTTCAAGGATACAATGGAAGCCGCCAAGCTCACCCCGATGTTCGAGCAATACATGCAGGTCAAGGCCGAGCACCCGGACGCCCTGCTCTTTTTCCGCATGGGCGATTTTTTCGAGCTGTTCTTCGACGACGCGCAGGTGGCCGCAAGAGAGTTGCAGATAACCCTCACCACACGCAACCCCAACTCCGAGAACAAGATTCCCATGTGCGGCGTGCCGCACCACTCGGTGAACGGCTACCTGGGCCAACTGCTGGAAAAGGGCTACAAGATCGCGGTCTGCGACCAGATTGAGGACCCGCGGCTGGCCAAAGGGCTGGTAAAGCGCGCCGTGACACGCGTGCTGACCCCCGGGACGATCGTTGAAGATCTTTCACTGACCGCAAAGTCCCACAACTACCTGTGCGCGCTCTACTGGGACGCGGACAAGGGCGCGGGGGGGCTGGGGTGGGTGGATGTCTCCACTGCCGAATGGAGTGGGCTCTATTCCCGCCGCGAGGCGGAACTGTGGCAATGGGCGCTCAAGCTCGCCCCGCGGGAGATACTCTTGCCACAGGGCAGAAAAGTGCCGGCAAACTGCGGCGACCTCTCGGCCCAGCTGAGCCAAATGGCCTCTCCCAGTTCTTTTGACCTGGCGGCGGCCACGGCGGCGGTTCTTGCCGCGCAGGCGGCGCCGGAGCTTGGCACCCTGGACCTTGCCGACAAGCCGGAGCTGGTGCGTGCGCTTGGCGCGCTGCTGGCCTATCTGCGCATGACGCAGCGCACCGAGCTGCCGCCTCTGGGCGAGTTCCGCCCGCTTGATCTCTCCAGGCACCTTGTTCTGGATGAGGTGACGGAACGCAATCTTGAGATTTTCCGCCGTCTTGACGGCAAGGCTGGACCAGGCACCCTGTGGCATGTGCTCGACAGGACCATGACGCCCATGGGCGGCCGCCTGCTTGAATCGCGGTTGCGCCAACCCTGGCGCGAGCTTGCGCCCATTGTGCGCACCCAGGACATGGTGGCCTTGCTCTATGCGCGCGACGACCTGCGCCAGGACCTGCGGCGGCTGCTCTCCGAAGTGCAGGACCTGGAGCGCCTCTCCACGCGCATTGCCCTGGGCCGGGCCACCCCGCGCGATTTCGTCGCCGTGCGCGAGAGCCTGCGGCGCCTGCCGGCCGTGCAGGCGCTATTGGCCGCCGCGGCCGATCAGCCCGGGACGGATGCTCCGGCCGAACTGCGCACGCTGCTCAAGAACTGGGACAGCATGGACGACATCACGGGGCTGCTCGCCCGTGCGTTCGTGGATTCCCCACCCATTGCCATCACCGACGGTGGCCTGTTCCTGCCTGGCTATGATCCGGCGCTGGACGAGCTTATCGGCCTGACGGAGCACGGCGAGGCACGCATTCAGGAGATGCTTGAACGCGAACGCGACTCCTGCGGCATCCAGAAGCTCAAGCTCGGGTTCAACAAGGTCTTCGGCTACTACCTGGAGATTTCACACGCCTACCAGGGGCAGGTGCCGGAGCATTTCATCCGCAAGCAGACCCTGGTGAACGGCGAACGCTACATCACCCAGGAGCTCAAGGAGCTGGAAGACCGCTTGCAGACCGCTGCGGAAGAACGCAAGTCTTTGGAATATAAGTTGTTCGGCGAACTGCGTGAGGTGGTGGCCAAGGTGCGCACCCGGCTCATGTTCATGGCCGCCGGGTTGGCTGCGCTTGATTACTGGCAGGGCCTTGCCGAGACCGCGCGCATGAACGAATGGACCCGGCCGGATCTGCACGAAGGCATCGAGATGGAGGCCTCACAGGTGCGCCATCCCGTGGTCGAGGCGGCCCTGGGCGCAGGCAACTACATTCCCAACGATCTGCGCATCGATGAAACCCGGCGCATTCTGCTCATCACCGGGCCAAACATGGCGGGCAAGTCAACCGTGCTGCGCCAGGCCGCGCTCATGAGCATTTTGGCCCAGCTTGGTTCCTTTGTGCCAGCACGTTCGGCGCGGCTGGGACTGGTCGACCGCGTTTTCTCACGCGTGGGCGCCTCGGACAACCTCGCCCGCGGCCAGAGCACCTTCATGGTGGAGATGATGGAGACCGCGCGCATTCTGCGTCAGGCAACATCGCGCAGCCTTGTCATTCTGGACGAAATAGGCCGCGGCACCAGCACCTTCGACGGC
>Ga0209373_10005427_pt1 | contig 10403 bp, 4 predicted proteins | sample Higcelweek5metaG_FD_187173 | JGI IMG/M metagenome (GOLD analysis project Ga0209373, IMG submission 187173) | Freshwater pond sediment microbial communities from the University of Edinburgh, under environmental carbon perturbations - High... | ecosystem: Environmental > Aquatic > Freshwater >...
CCGCGCACCGGCGACGGCGGTTTCTGGCACAAGCAGCGCTACCCCTACCAGATGTGGCTCGACGGCCTGTTCATGGCCGCGCCGTTCCTCGCGCAGTATGCAAAGGTCTTCGAGGAGCCCGAGCTGTTCGACGAGGTCGCCCGCCAGATCGTCCTCATGGACCGGCACGCCTACGACGCGAAGGCCGGCCTGCACACCCACGCTTGGGACGAGAAGCGCCAGCAGCCCTGGGCCGACAAGGAGACCGGCCGCTCGCCCAATTTCTGGGGACGCGCCGAGGGCTGGTACGCGATGGCGCTGGTCGACTCGCTGGACTTCTTCCCGCCCACTCATCCCGAGGTCGAGGCGATCAACGACATCCTCCGCCGCACGGCCGACGGCATCGTCCGCTGGCAGGACCCAAAGACCGGCCTCTGGTGGCAGGTGCTCGACCAGGGCGGCCGCCAGGGCAACTACCTCGAAGCCACCGCGTCTTCGATGTTCGTGTACGCGTTGGCCAAGGGCATCAACCGCGGCTACCTCTCGCGCGAGAAGTACCTGCCGGCCGTCCTCAAGGGCTACGAGGGCATCGTGCGCGACCTCATCAGGACCGGCCCCGACGGCGCCGTGAGCCTCACCGGTTGCTGCGAGGTCGCCGGGCTCGGCTACACCACCTCGAAGGGCCGGCCGCGGGACGGCTCGTTCGACTACTACGTGAGCGAGCGCATCATCGACAACGACCTGAAGGGCATCGGGCCGTTCATCCTCGCCGGCATCGAGCTCCAGCATCTCCTCGCCGCCGATCCCGCCGCACCGGCGGCCCAGGTCGGCGCCCGCGGCTGGGCCGACTACGACGCCATGCTCGCGCGGATCGTGGCGCCCACGTTTCCCGACCGCGATTTCCCGATCACCGATTTCGGCGCCAAGCGCGGCACCGATGTATCCGAGGCCCTTCGCGCCGCCATCGACGCCTGCAACAAGGCCGGCGGCGGCCGCGTCGTCGTGCCCGCGGGCGAGTGGCTCACCGGCGCGATCCACCTCAGGAGCAACGTGAACCTCCACCTCGCCGAGGGCGCGACGCTGCGCTGGCTCTTCGACCTCGCGAAATACCCGCTCGTCCTCACGCGCTGGGAAGGCGTCGAGTGCATGAACCTCTCCCCGTTCGTCTACGCCTGGGAGCAGGAGAACATCGCCATCACCGGCAAGGGCACCCTCGACGGAGGCGCCGATGTCACCACGTGGTGGAGCTGGAACCGCAAGGGCGACAAGCCCCAGAAGCAGGCCGCCGCCCGCGGCGAGCTCGTCCGCATGGGCGAGGCCGGCGTCCCCGTCGCCGAGCGCGTCTTCGGCGAGGGCCGTTTCCTCCGCCCGAATTTCATCCAGCCCTACCGCTGCCGGAACGTCCTCATCGAGGGCGTCACCATCCTCCGTTCGCCGATGTGGATCATCAACCCCGTCCTCTGCCAAAACGTCACCGTGCGCGGCGTCACCGTCAGCAGCCACGGTGGCAACAACGACGGCTGCGACCCCGAGTCCTCGCGCGACGTCCTCATCGAGGGCTGCACCTTCGACACCGGCGACGACTGCATCGCCATCAAGTCCGGCCGCAACAACGACGGCCGCCGCATCGGCGTGCCCAGCGAGAACATCGTCGTGCGCGACTGCACGATGAAGGACGGCCACGGCGGTGTCGTCCTCGGTTCCGAGTGCTCCGGCGGCATCCGCAATGTCTTCGTCGAGGACTGCAGCATGGACAGCCCCAACCTCGACCGCGGCCTGCGTTTCAAGAGCAACGCCGTGCGCGGTGGCGTCCTCGAAAACGTCTTCATGCGCAATGTCACCATCGGCCGCGTCCGCGAAGCCGTCCTCACGATCGATCTGCTCTACGAGGAGGGCGCGAAAGGAGGCTTCCCGCCGGTCGTGCGCAACGTGCACTTGGAAAACGTTCGCTCCGCCGCCAGCCCGCGCGTGCTCTACATTCGCAGTTTCCCCGGCGCCACCATTGACGGCATCCGGTTCCGAGACTGTACTTTCCGAGGCGTCGAGGCCGGCGAGGTCCTCTCCGGTGTTGCCGATCTTTCCTTCCGCAATGTCACCATCGAGCCATTGCAGAAGCCGAAGGGTCTCAACTCGGTTCCCGCCCCCGCCAAGTGACCGGCACCACCACTGCCGCAGCGTCGCCCCTTCGCCCCGAAAAAACATCGCCCTGCCCCATGACCCCTGAAACCGCCAACCCTCCCGGCACCAGCCGCCCCATGAATTCCAGCCCCTCCAAACCCACGAACTACCGCTGGTGGATCTGCTCGCTGCTGTTCTTCGCGACCACCGTCAACTACCTCGACCGCCAGGTACTCTCGCTCACGTGGAAGGACTTCATCGCCCCCGAGTTCCACTGGACCGACAACGACTACGGCACCATCACCGGCCTGTTCTCGATCTTCTACGCGATCAGCATGCTCTGCGCCGGCCGCTTCGTCGACTGGATGGATACCAAGCGCGGCTTCCTCTGGGCCATCGGCGTCTGGTCGATCGGCGCCTGCCTCCACGCCTTCTGCGGCATCGCCACCTCCGGCGTCCTCACCGGCCAGTGGCTCGTCGGCTTCGAGCACGCCCGCCAGTTGATCGGCGCCGTGGACAACGTCGCCAAGATCTCCTTCGTCAGCGTCTCGCTCTTCATCTTCGCCCGCTTCGTCCTCGCCCTCGGCGAGGCCGGCAACTTCCCCGCCGCCATCAAGGCCACCGCCGAGTATTTCCCGAAGAAGGACCGCGCGTTCTCCACGAGCATCTTCAACGCCGGCGCCACCGTCGGCGCCCTCGCCGCGCCGGTCGTCATCCCGCCCATCGCCAAGGTTTGGGGCTGGGAATCCGCGTTCCTCATCATCGGCGCCCTCGGCTTCCTCTGGATGGGCTTCTGGCAGTTCATGTACCGCAAGCCCGACAAGAATCCCCACGTCAACGCCGCCGAGCTCGAGTACATCCAGCAGGACCACGCTGCCGACGCCGCCGTGCAAGCCGCCTCCGGCAACACCTCGCACGCCACCAAGATGTCCTTCATGGCCTGCCTGAAGTACAAGCAGACCTGGGCCTTCGCGGCCGGCAAGTTCATGACCGACGGCGTCTGGTGGTTCTTCCTCTTCTGGACCCCCGCCTACCTCAGCTCCGTCTACGGCATCAAATCCTCCGACCCCGCCGGCAAGCTCGGCATCTTCGTCCTCTACGCCATCACCATGCTCTCGATCGTCGGCGGCTGGCTCCCGTCCTACTTCGTCGGCAAGAAGGGCATGGAGCCCTACGCCGGCCGCATGAAGGCGATGCTCATCTTCGCCTTCTTCCCGCTCCTCGCCCTCCTGGCGCAACCGCTCGGCCGCTACACCTTCTGGCTGCCGATCATCATCATCGGCATCGCCGGCGCCGCCCACCAAGCCTGGTCCGCCAACCTCTTCTCCACCATCGGCGACATGTTCCCGAAGAAGGCGATCGCCACCATCACCGGCATCGGCGGCATGGCCGGCGGCGTCGGCTCGTTCATCATCAACAAGGGCGCCGGCAAGCTCTTCGACTTCGCCGGCGAGACCCAGATGACGTTCATGGGCTTCCATGGCAAGGAAGCCGGCTACTTCATCGTCTTCTCCATTTGCGCCGTCGCCTACCTCATCGGCTGGACGATCATGAAATCCCTGGTCCCGAAATATCAGCCGATCACCGACCTCTGAGCCGACGCCATGCGCTCCGCAGCAGACCATGCTTTTGCGGGTTGCGCACCGAAGGTGCGCGTAGGGGCGCCGTCTTGCGGCGCCCATCCATGCCCGCCACCTCGCTGGTCTGAAGCAACCAACAGGCGTCGCAAGACGACGCCCCTGCATCTACCGCGGCAACCGCATCCTCACGGCTGAACTTCTACGCCGGCCGCCCCAGCGGCCGGCGCTTTTCCATGCTCCACCGCACCGCCATCCTCACCCTTGCCGCGCTCCTCGGCGCCACGCTCGCCGCGCAGGCCGACAATGCCGAGAAAACCGCGCGACGCCGCAATCAGCTCGACCACGGTGGTGCGGAGATGAGAAGCGTCCGCGAACAACTCGTCCGCGAGACGACCCCGCCGCCCGTTCCCTCAAAAGTCGAATGGCGTGAGATCAACCGCCAGCGCGCCGCCTGGTACGCCACCGACGACGCCCGCGCCATCGCCGACGCCGTCCGCCAGTACCAGACCGAGTCCGGCGGCTGGACGAAGAACCAGGACATGACCGCGCCGCCCGATGCGGCGTTCCTCGCCAATACGGCCATGGATCATCGCGCCGCGACCATCGACAACGGCGCCACCACCACCCAGATTCGCTTTCTCGCCGCTGTCGCCAGCCACTCCGGCCCCGACACGGAGGCAAACCGCACCGCCGCCCTCCGCGGCATCGAGTACCTCCTAAAAGCCCAGTACGACAACGGCGGCTGGCCCCAGTACTACCCGCTCCAACCCGGCTACTACACCCACATCACCTTCAACGACGACGCGATGGTTCACGTCCTCGACGTGCTCTGTGATGTCGCTGAAGGCAAAGCGCCCTACACGTGGACCGAGCCCGCACTCCGCGCCCGCGCCGCTGCCGCTGTCGAGAAGGGCATCGCCTGCATCCTGCGCTGCCAGATCGTCGTCGCCGGCAAGAAGACCGCCTGGTGCGCCCAGCACGACGAGATCACGTTCGAGCCCGTCCCCGCCCGCGCCTACGAACACATTTCCCTCTCCGGCAGCGAATCCGTCGGCATCGTCCGCTTCCTCATGGGCGTGGAGAATCCGTCACCGGAAATCGTCGACGCCGTCGAAGCCGCCGTCGCCTGGTTCGAGGCCGCGAAACTCACCGGCATCCGTCTCGACACCCCTCCCGCGCCCGATCTGGCCCACGGCCACGACCGCGTCGTCGTCGCCGATCCGAGCGCCCCGCCCCTCTGGGCACGCTTCTACGAGATCGGCACCAACCGTCCCATCTTCGGCGGCCGCGACACCGTCGTCCGCTACAGCCTCGCCGAGGTGGAGCGCGAGCGCCGCGGCGGTTACCGCTGGTACCTCGACGAGCCCGCCCAGCTCCTCTCCCGCGACTACCCGCGCTGGAAGCAGAAGCTCGCCAAGCAGGCGGCAAAGGCCGCCAAGCCATGATGACGCCCGCCTCTCACGGCCTCCTCGCTGTCGCAGATTCTGCCGAACGGCAGAACGGGGGGACCCGCTTGCCCCCAAGCGGGTCGCGGACTCCGCGGCCCTCTAGTCCCGCACCAACCTTCGGCACTGGAGGGCGCCGCTCCGTCGGCGCCGTATCCGAAGGTAGGAGCCTGCTTGCAGGCGATTCAGAGCGCGAATCGCCTGCAAGCAGGCTCCTACAGCATATCCGCCGCCTCGCCCTGCCGCTCGCCGCCGTGTCGCCAGATCGTGGCGCAGGCCTCCGTGCCTGCGTCGCCGGACATCGCAGGCACGGAGGTCTGCGCCACGGTCGCTCCGGGTGGATTCTGCCAACGTCGCTCGCGTTCGCCCTCTTTCTCGCTGCCCCCCTCGCCACCGCAGCCGATTTCACCCGCGACTCCGCCCTCGCCCAGGCGCAGAAAACCTATCCCGCCGCCGCGCTCCCGTCCGACGAACTCCCCGCCGGCGTCCTCGCCGAGGAGAACGTCGTCTACGCCTCGCCCGCCGGCGCGTCGCTCGCGCTCGACCTCTATCGCCCCGCCACCGGCGGCCCGCATCCTGCCGTCCTCATCGTCCACGGCGGCGGCTGGGATGCCGGCAGCCGCGAGATGGAGCGCCCCTTCGCCAAGCGTCTCGCCGCCCAGGGTTTCGTCGCCGTCCCCGTCTCGTACCGACTCGGTGAAGCCGGCCGCTTCCCCGCCGCGCTCCACGATCTCAAGGCCGCCGTCCGCTGGCTGCGCACCCACGCCGCCGAGCACGGCATCGCCCCCGCCCGCATCGGCGCGATCGGCAGCTCCGCTGGCGGCCAGCTCGCCGCCCTCCTCGGCGCCAGCAACGGCGTCGCCACGCTCGAAGGCCCGGCTTACGACGGTAGGGCGAACCCTCTCGAAGATTCTTCCGCAGGGAGAACGGGGGAGCCGCAACCCGGCACCGCCGCCACGCCCGGTCCGTCCAGCGCCATCCAAGCCGTCGTCGACATCGACGGCCTCGCCGATTTCACCGATCCCGCGCTCGTCGCCCAGCAGGACGCGAAGCCCAGCGCACCCACGCGCTTTCTCGGCGGTTCGTACGCCGAACGCGGCGAGACCTGGCGCGCCGCGTCACCGATCGCTCACGTCGGGCCGGCGAGCGCCCCGGTTCTTTTCCTCGACAGCACCGCGCCCTCGCCGCTCCTGCCCGGCCGCGAGGCGATGGCCGAAAAGCTCCGCGCCCTCGGCATCGACTGCGAATTCGTCACGCGCCCCGGTACGCCGCACACGTTCTGGCTGCTGCAACCGTGGTTCGACGACACCGTCGCCCGCACCGCCGCCTTCCTCCGCCGCCAGCTCTCGGCCACGCCCCCGTCTTGGGCCGCCTTCGCGCCCGACGCCGTCGTGGCGGCCGACGGCTCCGGCGACTACCGCAGTCTCCAGGAAGCCATCTCCGCCGCGCCCATGCGCACCGGCTCCGCCGACCCGCGCTGGGTCATCGCCGTGAAACCCGGCACCTACCGCGAACGCATCTACGTCCAGCGCGAGCGCGGCCGCATCGCCATCGTCGGCGAGGACGCCGCTCGCACCATCGTCACCTACGATCTCCACGCAGGCGTCAAGGGCCCCGACGGCCTGCCCATCGGCACGTTCCGCACGCCCACCGTCCAAATCGACGGCGACGGCATGATCTGGGAAAACCTCACCATCGCCAACGCCGCCGGTCCCGTCGGCCAAGCCGTCGCCCTGCGCGTCGATGGCGACCGCGTTGTCTTCCGCCGCTGCCGTTTCCTCGGCTGGCAGGACACGATCCTCCTCAACCGCGGCCGCCACTACTTCGCCGACTGCTACGTCGAGGGCCATGTCGACTTCATCTTCGGCGGCGCCACCGCCTATTTCGAGCGCTGCCACATCCACTGCCTGAAAGACGGCTACGTCACCGCCGCCGCCACGCCCGAGGGAGCCGCGCACGGCTTCGTCTTCGCTGACTGCCGCATCACCGGCGAACCCGGCGTGAAGGCCTACCTCGGCCGCCCGTGGCGCGAGTTCGCCGCAACGACGTTCCTGCGCACCGAGATGTCCGATGTCGTCCGCCCCGAAGGTTGGCACAACTGGGGCAAGCCGCTCGCCGAGAAACGCGCCCGCTACGCCGAGTTCGCCAACACCGGCCCGGGCTCCGTCGCCACTTCCCGGGCACCTTGGTCGAAACTCCTCTCCACCGGCGCCCCCGGCGGCCTCACGCCCGCCGCCGTCCTCGCCGGCACCGACAACTGGAACCCCGACCCGCGCCCGACTCTCCACCTCGTCGGCGACTCCACGATGGCCGAGAAGTCCGACACCGGCCTGCCCGAGCGCGGCTGGGGGCAGGCGCTGCGCGACTGGGTCCGCCCGCCCTGGCGCCTCGTCGACCACGCCGCCAACGGCCGCAGCACGAAATCCTTCCGCGACCAAGGCCACTGGGCCACGTTGCTCGCCCAGCTCCAGCCCGGCGACTGCGTCGTCATCCAGTTCGGACACAACGACGAGAAGCAGCAGTCCCCGGACCGCTACGCCGATCCCGTCACCGATTATCCGGCGAACCTCCGCGCCTTCATCGCCGAGGTCCGCGCCCGCGGCGCCACGCCCGTCCTCGCCACCTCCATCGTCCGCCGTGCGTGGAACGACGACGGCTCGCTCCAAAACTCCCACGGCGCCTATCCCGATGCCGTCCGTGCCGTCGCCGCCGCCGAGCAGGTTCCGCTCCTCGATCTCGAAGCGCTCACCCGCAAGCTCCTCGTCGACCTCGGCCCCGAAGGCTCGAAACAGCTCTTCATGATCTACGCCCCCGGCGCGCACCCACGCCTGCCCGAGGGAAAGACCGACAACACCCACCTCAACGTCGGCGGAGCGCCCCGCATCGCCGCCCTCGCCGTCGCCGAATTCCGGCGACTCGATCTGCCCTTCGCCGCATCGCTCGTCGACCCGGCGGCGCCGACCAATTCGGACCATCCGTAAACCATCGTTGCCGCGCCCGCACCGGCACCGCCCCATCCTCCAGCCAGAACTCACTTTCCATGAACCCCGAATCCTACCTCAGTAACATGTTTGGTCTCACTGGCCGCGTCGCCGTCGTCATCGGCGGCACGGGCGAACTCTGCGGCGCGATGGCCGAGGGCCTCGCCGGCGCGGGCGCCGAAGTCGTCCTCGTCGGCCGCAACGCCGAGAAGGCCCAGGCCCGCCTCGACAAGATCGCCGCCGCGGGCGGCAAGGCGTGGTTCCACTCCGCCGAGGCCACCAGCAAGGTCGAGCTCGAAGGCCTGCGCGACGCCGTCCTCAAACGTTCCGGCCGCATCGACATCGTCGTCAACGGCGCCGGTATCAACTCCGCCACGCCATTCTTCGACATCGCCGAGGAGGAGTTCGACCGCATCGTCCGCGTCAACCTCAAGGGCGTCTTCCTCGGCTGCCAGGTCTTCGGCAAGTACCTCGTCGACCGCGGCCAGGGCGGCTCGATCATCAACCTCGGCTCGATGTCGGGCGTCGTCCCGCTCTCCCGCGTGTTCACCTACTCCGCCACCAAGGGCGCCGTGCACAACCTCTCCCTCAACCTCGCCCGCGAGTGGGCGCCGGCCAAGGTGCGCGTCAACGTCCTCGTCCCCGGCTTCTTCCCCGCCGAGCAGAACCGCAAGGTCCTCACGCCCGACCGCGTCACCAGCATCATGGGGCACACGCCGGCGAAGCGTTTCGGCGAAGCGCGCGAGCTCGTCGGCGCCACCCTCCTGCTCGCCAGCGACGCCGCCGGCTCCTTCATCACCGGCGAGGAGCTCATCGTCGACGGCGGCTACCACGCGATGACCATTTGAACGTGGACCAAGAGCGGCGCTGCCGGCGCCGCTCTTTTTTGCCATACTTTTGCGACACGTGTAGCTCGCCAAACACCGTTCCTTTCCTACACTATCACCCAACCCCGCCCCAAAGCACCCGCACGTACGTACTCCCCGATGAAGCCCATCAACGCGTTCCTTCTTTCGAACAACATCCGCATCGCGCAGAACCCCTGCGTCAGCCCCGACTTCTGCCTCGACTGGCCCTCCCTCCAACAGAAGTTCTTCGACTCCTCCGCCGCCGGCCTGCTCTTCCACGACAAGTCCGGTTTCGACACCGCCGCCGGCCGCTGGACGCTCGTCGAGGACCGCGAGAACGGCGACTGCGCCTGGCGCCTCGAGGCCTCGAAGATCGCCGATCCGTCCGAAGTTCTTGACGACGGCGTCCTCGTGAAACCCGGCCGCGCCGTCTTCCCCGCCACCTGGGAGAACCTCCTCGCGCTCAAGAACCTCATCCAGGAGTTCGACGCCGGCTCCACCATCTTCCCCACCGCCAACGCCCAGCTCGGCAGCAAGACCCTCGGCGTCGGCGCGCGTTTCACCACGCTCCACTGGCCCGCCGTCGAGTGGGCCATGAGCGCCCTCGAACTCGGCCTCACCGCCAACCAGAATTCCATCCCGCGCGAGCTCGTCTACGATGTCGACGCCATGCTCGGCGGCACGCTCGACACCGTCCCCTTCCCCTTCATCGGCACCAACGTCCCCGAAGGACACCAGGGCCAGAGCGTCGAGGGCATGAGCCACGGCTCCGTACTCTCCAAGCTCAAGACCGGCTTCCACAGCCGCCGCATCGCCTGGAGCTTCAACGCCGACCACCAGCCCATCGGCGGCAAGTTCGACAGCCGCGAGGACGCTCTCGTACGCGGCTGCCTGCTCGCCAGCTACATCACCTTCGACCTTTCGCCCGAGCTCGCCAAAAACCAACCCGCGGCCATCGCCACCGTCCCCGCCGCCATCCTCGCGAAGGTCCGCGCCCGTGTCGCCGCCGTCGGGCTGAAGCTCGACGAGGCCGCGTTCTCCGCGCTCGTCGCCACCGTCTGGCCCTCGATGCTCAAGATGAAGCGCCGCGACGAGAAATACGCCGCCGCCCGCGACGCCGCGTTCACCACTCCCCTCGGCCGCGGCTACCTGCGCGAGCTCTCCATCGACGAGCTCCCCGGCCTCACCACGCCCGAGACCACCGCCGTCATGCTCGCCCTCTGCGAGGCGATGGGCATGCCGGTGAACTTCGTCGCCCCCGCCTTCGGTTTCCAGAAGAACGCCCCGTATCCGGACAACACCGCCCTGCGCGCCCTCATCGCCAAGCAGTGGGCTGTGTGCGAGAAGTTCGGGGTCAGCATCGGCTTCCACTCCGGCTCCGGCAAATCCGCCGAGAACTACCAGGTCATGGGCGAGGTCACCGGCAGCCACCTCGAGATCAAGACCAGCGGC
>Ga0209373_10005428_pt1 | contig 10400 bp, 8 predicted proteins | sample Higcelweek5metaG_FD_187173 | JGI IMG/M metagenome (GOLD analysis project Ga0209373, IMG submission 187173) | Freshwater pond sediment microbial communities from the University of Edinburgh, under environmental carbon perturbations - High... | ecosystem: Environmental > Aquatic > Freshwater >...
AAGAGTATGGATTCATCAATCGAAGGAAAAGACTCTGCGACTCGTCCCGGCTATATGTACTTGGCCAACCACCAACCTTCTATGCTTCTGTCTGACACACTAATCCTTGACACATTGCTAAACGAAACTGATGATACTATTTATTTCAAGAATACTGAATCCGAATTTATCCTGAACAACCGAAAACACCTTGCACAATTCGGAGTTCAGAACCAGGAGGAGCTGATCGGTAAATCGGACGCGGATCTCTATCCAAAGGCATTCGCGGACAAATGCCGCGCGGATGAACTGCGGGTTATGCAAACCGGTATTCCGTTGGTAGACAGTGTTGAGCAGGCAATAAACGCAAAAGGCGAAGTCATCACATTTTCCACCAGCAAGTATCCCTTGTATGATAAAAACGGGGAGATTGTTGGAACATGGGGGATTTCTCACGATATTACCAAATTGGTGCAGGCACAGGAAGCGGTCGCCCAGGTCAACGCAAAACTTATGGCTCTCTCACTAATGGATGATCTGTCTGGATTGTATAACCGACGGCACTTTGATAACATTCTGAAGATTACCATTGACTTGTACACGCGCAGAAGAGTTGGCGGCCTCAAGGCCAACTTTTGTTTGGTTTATCTGGATGTCGACCATTTCAAACGAATCAACGATACCTACGGACATGTCATGGGTGATGCTGTGATCCGGTATTTAGGCGGACAATTGTTGGCTTATACGCGGTCTTCGGATTACGCATTCCGCTACGGAGGGGACGAATATGCCCTAATTTTGCAAGATACCGACTTGTCATCTGGCAAGATAATCGGAGAACGGTTGCGCAGACTGATCGAACAGAATCCTCTAGTAATTGAAAGTACGACGATTCCTCTGACCATCAGTTTAGGCATTGTTGAATTTCAAGATGAGAAAGCGAACAGTGAGCTTATCTGTAAAGCAGACAAGAAACTTTACAAGGCAAAAAGCAAAGGCAGGAACCGCCTTTGCGGCTAACTGTTCGGCATACAAATTGAGAGATGGGCAACCACAAGTTACTAGCAAATAAAGCATTGGCTAGTGTGATGAGATGTAGACGTCCATCCGGCATAATGCGTGTTAAAGCATGGGGGTAGTTGCATGGAACGGGATATACTAGTTGCCTTGTTTAATAATGCGACCTTACTGTTGGCATTATCCTTAATCTATGAAGTGGTATATATCCTGCCACTTCGAAATCGACATTTACAGTTTGCCCTGATCGGCATTCTTATCGCACTCACTTGCAGCGCAGTCATGAGCATGCCGTTTACACTTCATTCGGGGATTATCTTTGATACAAGATCAATTCTCATCAGTGTTACAGCGCTTGTCTTCGGGGTAATCCCCACAGTGATTACTGTGATTACCGCGATCATCTTAAGACTGAGCATTGGTGGCGCTGGCGCTTTGCCCGGAATTGCGGTGATCCTTTCCAGCGCGTTGATTGGACTTGTCTGGCGACACTGGATCTATCCCAAAGCGTCGAAACTTCGCTGGTTGAATATTTTTGCGATGAGCGTTTGTGTTCATCTTGTCATGCTCGGCTGTATGCTTCTTTTACCATACCCGGATAGTAAAAATGTGATTACTTCGATTGCATTTCCAGTGATGCTGATCTATCCGATCGCCACAGTCTTATTGAGTTTGCTATTAATTCGACAACAGATGCTAAAACAGACGCAGGTGCAACTGAAGCAATCTGAAGAACGGTTTAAACTGCTGTTCGATAAAGCGCCGCTCGGATACCAATCTTTGGATGCCGACGGCTATTTCGTTGAAGTAAATCAACAGTGGTGCGATTTGCTTGGATATACTCGAGAAGAAGTGATTGGCAAGTGGTTTGGAGATTTCCTTTCTCCTGATAACAAAGAAGCTTTTCGTAAACGCTTCCCAATATTCAAATCACAAGGGTTTATCCACAGCGAATTTGAAGTGCTTCATAAATCAGCAACGCCATTATTTATTTCGTTTGAAGGAAAAATTGGTTATGACGCGGAAGGCGAATTCAAACAAACGCATTGCATTTTACAGAATATTACCAATCAAAAAGCGGCTGAGTCGGCGCTGATCGAAAGTGAAAAGAAGTATCGTAATATCGCGGAAAACATGTCGGATGTCGTCTGGCAAACGGATCTAAATCTTCAAACATTGTATATAAGTCCATCGGTCGAAAAACTTCTTGGCGAAACGCCGGAAGAACATTTGAAGCGCAAGATCGAGGACAAATTTCCCGAGCATACTATTGTTGAAGTACTTAAACTGCTGATAGAAGAACTTGAAAAAGAGAAAGATCCGCTAGTAGACAGGAAGCGCTCGAGAACGATTGAAGTCGAACATTACAAGGCGGATGGTACTATCATCTGGATTGAAATGAGCATTTCGATCACTCGCGATGAGAACGAGAATGCAACTGGCTTCCTTGGTGTATCGCGTGACATTACCCATCGAAAATTGGCGGAACTGGCGCTGATGGAGAGCGAACGTAGCAAAACATTACTGATCTCGAATTTACCGGGCTTGGCATATCGTTGCAAGTACGATCAGGATGGAACGATGCTGGTTGTGTCCTATGGGTGTTATGCGCTGACAGGATATTTACCAGAGGCCTTCATTAATAACAAAGACTTATCGTTCAATGACATAATAAACCCCGAACAAAGGGATTTATTACGGAGAGAATGGGAGCGAACCGTTCCCCGAAGAATCCCCTATCGCTGCGAATATGAGATTACCACGGCGCAAGGCGAGAAAAAGTGGGTGATTGAAATGGGGCAAGGCGTGTATAGGAATGATGGGAGCGTAGAAGCGCTTGAGGGGATCATTCTTGACATATCGGATCGGAAAGAGATGGAGAACAATCTTCGATATATCAATGAGCATGATAGACTTACGGGCTTATACAATCGCGGATATCTAGAAGAGATCCTAGAAAAAAACTATACCGTGAAACATGACCACAAAGGAGCGTTGATCAGTATAAATCTAAGCATGATTCAACTCTTAACCGCAAACTATGGGTTCCACTACACACAAAAACTAATACGAAAATCCGCAGAAGCACTTCAGGTTTATTGCAGCAGCGATCGTATGCTATTTAGTACCTATGAAAACAGATTTGTTCTTTATATTATCGATTATTCTGATAAAGCAGAGCTGATTCAAATCGCGCATAGTATCATGAAAACCCTTGAAGAAGTCTACGTGACTGATCGAGTCGGCGTCGGCATTGGCGTTTTAGAAATTGATCGGGAGAACGACGAAACGAATATCGATATGTTGCTTCGGAGGCTTCTCATTGCATCGGAAAGGGCCTTGAGCGGCGTAGACAAAGGCTCCAGCATCTGTTTCTACGACCAGAAATTGGAGGCTATCGTTCACCGTGAAAGCGAGATCCGAAACGAGCTTTCGCGGATTGCGGATGGAACCGATCCCAGCGCACTGTTCTTGCAATATCAACCAATTTTAGATTTGAAGACAAATTCGATCTGTGGCTTCGAAGCATTGGCAAGGCTGAGAACCGAGAGATTAGGGTATGTTTCTCCGATGGAATTCATTCCGATTGCGGAGAAAACAAAATTGATTATCCCGATCGGCAAAGAAATCATTGTTCAAGCGTTTCGGTTTTTGAAAAGAATCAATCAAAACGGACGTGAGGCAGTCAGTGTTGCGATTAATGTATCGGCGATTCAATTACTTCGGCCGGATTTCACGAGCGGCTTACTGGAACAAATTCAAAAGATGCAGGTCAATCCACAAAATATTGGGATCGAGATCACGGAGTCTGTGTTCTCGTCCGACTATGACTACATCAATTCGGTCATACTCGAACTGCGGGATGCAGGACTTCATATTGCGATTGACGATTTTGGAACGGGGTATTCGTCGTTGAAACGAGAAAGAGAGCTCAATGTCAACTCCCTGAAAATCGATAAGTATTTCATTGATAAACTTCTTGAGGATGACCCGCAACGAGCGATCACGGGCGACATTATTTCGATGGCTCATCGCTTAGGGCACAGTGTCATTGCGGAGGGCGTTGAGTATGAAGTTCAACGACACTACCTTGAAACGCACGATTGTGACAAGATTCAGGGCTATCTCATCAGCAGACCGCTGGACGAAGACGCAGCGGTTCAATTGCTGTCTTCCTAATAACATTCTCCAATAGTAAAATTATTCTTTTCTATTTGATTCACGTTCGAATCATAATTCCCAAGCAAGTAATCCACGCCTTGATTGTTTGATTAGTGTCGGGAAACTCAAGCAAAGACGGATAGCATTGTGAAAACTTAACAGAATGTTGGGGGGAGGACACAAAAATGGATTACTCTGCATTGACGAGAGATGATCTAATTGTACGAATCCGAGATCTGGAAATATTGAATCAGGAGTTGCTCAAGGAAAGAGAACAGGAAACAAGACTAGAGTTCGCATGGTCCGGCAATCTTGGCCATTGGTATTGGAATATCAGGGCAAATCAGGTCACATTTAATCCGCTTAAGTTAACCACACTTGGATATAGTATAAGTGAGATCCCAGAGCATGTTGATTATCAGTTCTTTACAGAGAAACTGCATCCCGATGACTATAAGAGAACGATGGACGCTATGTACGATCATTTGTATGGTAGAGCGGATGTGTATGAAGTCGAATACCGCATAAAATCCGCACATGGCGGTTACAAATGGTTTTACGACCGCGGGCGAATCACTCAGTTCGACGAACATGGTAAACCGCTCTTCCTTGCAGGAATTGTGTTTGATATTACGGAAAAGAAAGAAACGCAACTGGAACTCGAACAGAAGAATCTAATTCTTGCCGAAATGTCCGAGACAGATGGCCTTACCCAAATCGGCAATCACAGGTCGTTGATCGAACACCTTAAGGCGGAGATGGTTGACGCAGATCGGACGACCGCGCCTTTGTCCATTGCGATATTTGATATTGACAATTTTAAGAGAGTCAATGATACAAAAGGCCATGTGATTGGCGACCAAGTACTCGTCTCGTTAGCGACGATCCTCAAACAAGCCGTACGAGGATCCGATTATATTGGAAGATACGGCGGCGAAGAGTTTATGGTCATATTTCGTGATACCGGCCTATCGGTTGCAGAAAAAGTATCGGAACGCATCCGGCAGGCAATAGACGGTTATGGCTTTGTTGAAGGCTTGAAAATCACGATCAGTGGCGGAGTCAGTCAATACTGCGGAGAAACGATGACAGAACTTATACAATCCGCTGATTTCAAGCTTTATTCGGCAAAGAAGAAAGGCAAGAATCAAATTGTGTCGGCAGTTGACACGGGAGTCCAGATATAAGTCGTAGTGTTTTCGCTTGCGAGGCTCTTCTTGGAAAATATGGAGGGTTAACATGATGGACAAGTTAGTCAAAAGCGAAGTATACCGGTTCCTTTTTGAAAACAGCAATGATGCTCTTTTGTTAACCAACCCGGATGGACATGTATACCGCGCGAATCCGGCTGCGTGCGAAATGTTTCAACGATCGGAAGAAGAGATATGCACTTTGGGACGATCCGGTTTGGTTGATTTGTCAGATTCCAGATTGGCACCTGCGCTAGAGGAGCGTGCAACGAAAGGCAGAGTTCGGGCAGAATTGAATTTCATCAGGAAAGATAGCAGCGTTTTTCCAACGGAATGTGCCTCCGCTATCTTCCAAGATGAGATCGGAGATATTTGGACCGTAATTATTCTTCGTGATATGACATCAATCAAAGCTGCCGAGGATGCTTCCCGCAGAGCACAGGAAGAATCGAACTATTTTGCAATGTATGACTACCTGACGGGAACACTGAATCGCCGCGCCTTTATGAGCAAGCTTCATGAAGAGCTATCTCGTTCCAGACGTGAAGCCGATCCTTTCAGCATTTTATTGTTAGACATCGACCATTTTAAAAGGATCAACGACACTATGAGCCATGCTTGCGGTGACGAAGTATTAAAAACTGTGGCATCGCTGCTAGGTGAAAAACTAAGACCATACGACACTTTGGGAAGATATGGCGGAGATGAATTTATCATTCTGTTACCCAAGACAACGAAGCAGATAGCGCAGGAAATCGGAGAACGTCTTCGGTTTCATATTGTTAGCAGCCGAATGAAGTGCGATCATATCCCGATTTCGGTATCGATCAGCGTTGGATTGGCTTGCTGCGACAATGCTCCCGATGAAGAAGTCGATGCGCTGATCAAGCGAGCGGATAAGAATCTCTATTTAGCGAAACAAAAGCGCAACACAGTTTTTGGGCTGTGATTTCATTGATTGTTAGGAATAATACGAAAATAAAAAACAATAATAAAGGAGAGTAAGAGCAATGGTTGAAGAGGCGTTCCAGCTATCAAGAGGCGATGAGAAAGCAATCGAACGAGTGGTTCAAGATGAAAACATACATTACCTGCACATGGTGTTCCGACAGAACGAAGGACTTCCGGAGCACTATTCCAATTCAAATGTATATATGACTATCCTCCGGGGACAACTATCAATTCAACTCAACGATCAGGATGTTCACATGTACGGCGCCGGGAGTCTCCTCAAAATTCCGTATCAGACGAAAATGAATGTGAAAAATCTGCACACAGATACTTTAGAACTGATCATCGTGAAAGCACCCGCCCCAAAGAACTAAGGATGTCGGATGATATCATTAAAATTAAATTGGAGGTAACGGTATGGGCAAAGCGACTCAAGATCTCCGGAATGAGCATGACGCAATTCTATTTGTTCTGCAAATTCTTGACAAAATGATGCAATCGAAAGAACAAAGCAAAGAAACCATGCTGCAATATTATGGAGAGTTCGTTTACTTTCTCCAAATTTTCGCGGATAAATGTCATCATGGGAAAGAGGAACTCTATCTGTTTCAAGAAATGGTTCGACAGGGTATCGCGAACGAAGGAGGTCCTATTGGCGTTATGCTGGAAGAACATGTGCGCGGCAGGGGATATATTGCGCATATGAGCCATGCTCTTGAAGGAAACGATTTGATAGCGTTCCATGATGCTGCGGTGAAATATCGGGACCTATTACGTCAACATATCGAAAAAGAAAACAGCATTCTTTTCCGCATGGCTGATCAAATCATTAAAGAAAAGGATCAGGATGCTCTTTTTGAGCAATTTGAGCATCACGAAGAATCCGTGATCGGGCACGGTGTCCATGAGAAACTGCACTCCATGATTGATGTTTGGGCGGAAGCATTCGGCGTCGAATAAATTGAAGGGAAATAAAAAATGAGAAAATTAGTGAAGAACAACGTGTATTGGGTAGGTGTTGTAGATTGGGAACTTCAGAAATTCCATGGCGACGAGTATTCAACGCATCATGGATCGACCTATAATTCTTACTTGATTCAGGAAGAGAAAACTGTTCTAATCGACACTGTTTGGATGCCATTTGCCGAAGAGTTTGTTGAAAACCTTGCAAGAGAAATCGATCTGGATCAAATTGATATTATCATTGCGAATCATGGTGAAGTTGACCATAGCGGAGCGCTACCCGCGCTCATGAAACGCATTCCAAATACGCCAATTTATTGTACGGCAAACGCTGTAAAGTCGCTGAAAGGGCAGTACCATCAAGACTGGGATTTTCATGTTGTTAAGACAGGGGATGCCATCGATATCGGAAATGGGAAGCAGCTCATATTTGTCGAAATGCCGATGCTGCATTGGCCGGATAGCATGGCGACCTATTTAACCATGGATAGTATCCTGTTTAGCAACGATGCTTTCGGACAGCATTTGGCTACGGATAAGCCGTTTAATGATCAAGTCGATCAATGCATTCTACTCAGTGAGTCGATCAAATATTATGCGAATATTTTAACGCCGTTTAGCGCTATCTTGAGGAAGAAACTAGGCGAAGTGCTCGCTTTGAATCTGCCGATCGACATGATTGCGACAAGCCATGGCGTAATTTGGAGAGAAAATCCAACGCAAATTGTCGAAAAATACGCACTGTGGGCAAATGATTATCAAGAGAATCAGATCACAATCCTATATGACACCATGTGGAATGGAACAAAAGCCCTGGCGGAAGCGATAGCCGAAGGGATTTCGATGGAAGATTCTGATGTGATAGTGAAAGTCCATAATATTGCGAAAAGCGATGAAAACGACTTGATTACGGAGGTTTTCAGATCCAAGACGGTATTAATCGGATCGCCCACCGTGTCAAATAGCATTCTGCACTCAGTGGCAGGTTTCCTGCATCTAGTTAAAGAGTTGAAATTCAAAGGCAAGAAAGCAGCCGCGTTTGGCTGTTATGGCTGGAGTGGCGAGTCTGTTAAGACACTGAACGATGTGTTGGTATCTGCTGGTTTCGAAGTTCTAAATGACGGTTTTAGAGTCCAGTGGAATGCGGACACCAATTCAAGAGCTGAGGCAGTTACATTTGGCAGAGCGATAGCAAAAAGGTAACATAAGAGATTAAGCAGCTCTATCCGCTAGGGTAGAGCTGCTTGTTTGACCAGACTAGACAATACAAGGCACAATAACTTACTAAACGCGTCTCTTCGGGTCTTGACCGCTTTTCTCCCAAAATGAAATCAAAAGATTCGCTTTCTTCATCTTTCTTAATGTACGAAAGAACGTACATGGCAGTTTATGATGAAAAGCAGAGCACAGTAGACAGCTTCACAATTTCGAGAAGCGGGCATGCCACAGTATAAATACTTAAATGCCGTCTTTTCCATTATTGAGCGCGCGATAAAAGGAATAATATAAGAGCGCAATTCATTTTCTATAGCGAATGGCATGCGTTGGACAAACTTGTTGACAGTTCGTGCATTGATGACATAGCGCAGTAGTTATAAACGCTTTTTTATCCTCATGATTCACGATGATCGCGCTAGAAGGGCATATTTTTTCGCATTTTTTGCATCCAATACAAGCATCTCTGTCTACTTTCTCGGATATCTTGGCGAATCGGCCAAATATCTTCTGCATCGCACCAAATGGACAGATAAGGTCATGGAACACTTCTGGCTTATATCTCAGAGTAACAAGAACGGATACGACCACCCAGAAAGGAAGGACCGGCAAGTCGCGATGCAAGACTTTCTTTGATACCATCATAACAACAATACTGACACCGAGTGAGATCCACGTAAAGTATCCGTTTTTCAGCCACTTAGGCGCGTTCGCGGTTTGAAATTTTAGTTTTTTTGATAGCCACTCCACAGGTATCATCACAGTATTCATTGGGCAAGCATATCCACAATAAACTCTGCCGAAAACGAGTGCGGCAATCAGGCTAACCCCAAATAGAATCAACCATATGACAACCTTTCCGTTTGCCAGAAGGAACAGGAACAAAACAAGAAATAGAACTCTTACACTTGTAATTAAATATTTCATGATAGCAAAACCTCCTATTGATCTCATTTCATTATAGAGATAGAATGAGAAATATAGTGTTACTAATGTAACACTATTGGAGGTTGCTATGAAAAACATTCTAGATCTATTAAAGCAGATTGATCTTGTAAAATCCTTCGACGCGAATCAACTCGAGTCATTATTGCAGGCAAAGGGCAACAAAGTGAATTCGTACGAAAGAAATAACATCGTCCACTTTGTGGGTGATATTTGCGAGAATCTTGAAATTATCCTCTCAGGAGAAGTGGCGGTCGAGCGCATAGATGAGTCTGGTAAACTCATGACAATTGCGGAATTCTTTGATGGCGATATTCTTGGTGGCAATTTGTTATTCTCAAAAAATCCATGCTATCCAATGACTGTAACCGCAAAGAAACCAACAATAATACTAGAGATAAGCAAGAGACAGCTATTTGATCTATTTGCTAGTAGCCTCGATTTTTTGAAAAGTTATCTTGCGTATATATCGGATCATTCGGCTATTCTTGGGGATAGAATCAAGCACTATGTGAACCGAACAATACGTGAATGTATCATTAGTTACCTGGATTATGAAAGCAAGAAGCAGGAATCGAGTACGATAAAATTAACAATATCGAAAAAAGCACTGGCGGAGAGAATTGGAGTGCAAAGAACTTCTCTCTCCAGAGAATTAGCGAAAATGAGAAATGAAGGATTAATAGAATTCGATAAGAACAACAGAAAGCTTGTGTCGCTATTATATCACTAATTAATCAAAACGTCGGAACCATTGATAATCTCAAGCAATCCTCATCCATCTAACATCCAGACAAACAACAAATAAACATCAGATAGTAGGTTTTCAGGCTATTTTATGTCCGATAATGATTCTCGAGATATGTAAAAACCGCCCGAATTGGGCGGTTTTTTACTGGTTGCGGGGATTGGACTTGAACCAATGACCTCCGGGTTATGAGCCCGACGAGCTACCAACTGCTCTACCCCGCGACGTAC
>Ga0209373_10005429_pt1 | contig 10399 bp, 6 predicted proteins | sample Higcelweek5metaG_FD_187173 | JGI IMG/M metagenome (GOLD analysis project Ga0209373, IMG submission 187173) | Freshwater pond sediment microbial communities from the University of Edinburgh, under environmental carbon perturbations - High... | ecosystem: Environmental > Aquatic > Freshwater >...
TGCGGTTCACAACAGATATCATGGAAGCGTTACAGCATGCAGAAATTTGTTTTATCGCAGTTGGGACGCCGATGGGAAAAGACGGAAGCGCAGATTTACAGTATGTGGCGGCGGTTGCTGAGAGTATCGGGAAATGTATGGTACGTCATATGTATGTCATTGACAAATCGACAGTGCCAGTAGGAACATCAAAAAATGTAAGAGATACCATACAGGCGCAACTTGATGAGAGAGAGAGTAAATTAACGTTTGATGTGATTTCAAATCCTGAGTTTTTAAAAGAAGGAACAGCAGTAAATGATTGTATGCGTCCGGATCGGATTGTTATTGGCGTGGATAATTCCGAAGCGGCAGAAGTGATGAAGGAAATGTATATGCCATATGTGCGAAATACAGAGAATTTTATCATCATGGATATTGCCAGCGCCGAGATGACAAAATATACGGCAAATGCAATGTTGGCAACGAAAATTTCTTTTATGAATGAGATTTCAAACATCTGTGAAATGGTGGGCGCCGATGTTAATAAAGTGCGCAGGGGCATTGGAAGTGACCAGCGTATTGGATATCATTTTATTTATGCAGGTTGTGGTTATGGTGGAAGCTGCTTTCCAAAAGATGTACAGGCATTGATTAGGATAAGCAACCAATATGGTTATCATCCGGAACTGCTCGAAGCAGTGGAGTCGGTTAATCAATATCAGAAAAAAGTCATTCCTCAAAAAATCGTGAAGCGTTTTGGAGAAGATTTAACTGGTTTTATGTTTGCTGTATGGGGACTTTCATTTAAGCCAGATACGGATGACATGCGTGAATCGGCTGCAATTACAATTATCAATGAATTGACAGAACGCGGTGCTAAAATTGTGGCATATGATCCGAAAGCGATGAAGGAAGCTATGGAATATTACCTTAGGGATAATTTGCGTGTAACATATGTGAATAGTAAATATGAGGCGACAAAGGGTGCAGATGCACTCATATTAGTTACAGAATGGAAAGAATTTAGAAGTCCGGATATGGATGAAGTTAAGAGTTCTTTGAAAAACCCAATTATTTTTGATGGCAGAAATCAGTATGATAAAAAGGCAATGAAAAAACAGGGAATGGAATATTATCAGATAGGTGTCGGAAGATAGTATTTTAAGATGACCAAGGAGATAGTATGAATAGAATTTTGGTAACAGGCGGCGCAGGCTTTTTGGGTTCACATTTATGTGAGAGGCTGGTAAAAGAGGGAAATGATGTCATTTGCGTTGACAATCTTTTTACGGGCACAAAGGAAAATATTGCTTCATTGATGCGTAACCCATATTTTGAATTTATTAGGCATGATGTAACACAGCCACTTTATGTGGAGGTGGATCAGATTTATAATTTAGCTTGTCCTGCAAGTCCGATTCATTATCAGTATAATCCAATCAAAACGACAAAGACTAGCGTTTATGGCGCTATGAATATGCTGGGGCTCGCAAAACGTACAAAAGCGAGAATCCTACAGGCAAGTACTAGTGAAGTGTATGGAGACCCAGAAGTTCATCCACAACCGGAGTCCTATAGAGGATGTGTTAATACGATGGGGATACGTTCCTGTTATGATGAGGGAAAGAGAGTTGCAGAGACTTTATTTTTTGATTATCACAGGCAACACGATGTCGACATTAAAATTATGAGAATATTTAATACTTATGGACCAAGGATGCATCCAAATGATGGAAGAGTAGTATCAAATTTTATAGTGCAGGCCTTAAGAGGAGAGGATATTACTATTTATGGTGATGGTAGCCAGACAAGGAGTTTTTGCTATGTAGATGATCTGCTCGAGGGTATGATTAGATTGATGAATAGCAGAAAAGAATTTATAGGTCCTGTAAATATTGGAAATCCAAAAGAATTTACGATAAAGCAGTTGGCGAAGAAGATTATAGAGCTAGTAGGTGGTAGATCAGAACTTGTCTATCAGTCACTTCCACAGGATGATCCAATGCAGAGGAAACCAGTAATTGATTTGGCAAGGAAGGAATTAGACTGGGAGCCGGTGGTTCAGTTAGAAGAAGGTTTAATTAAGACGATTGATTATTTTAAAAAAATAATAGAGTGATGAAAAAACGAAGCAGACAAATAGTTACTGCTTCGTTTCTTCGTTATTCTGGTTACGTCCTTTACCGATATATTTATATACAAGTATATAAGAATAAATCAATGCCGGAATAATAATGGTAGCTATTATTGATAATTTAAATAATTCATGTGCAAGCGGACTGTTTATCAATGCAAACACCAGCGTCGAAATATATAGGCCTGCCAACAAAATAATACCAATCATTGCAAAAAATCTTTTCACCCTAATCACCTCTTTCTTTTTACTTATTGTTGTGGCTCACGGAAAGGATTAACCCGCTTAAACTTTTTGTTTTCATATAATGAGTGGTCGGCTTCCTTAATCATTTCTTCTAATAAAACATCAGAAGAACAAACAAAGGAAGTATAACCGTAAGACATTTCAATATAGTAAGGGACATTTGAAGAACTATTCATTTCCATCGTATGTGTATGGATACGTTCTTTTAATTGATCAATAATAGTTGCATTTCCTGACAATGCAAAAGCAATAAATTCATCACCACCTAAACGCGCTACTATGTCATCACGACGAAAACTCTTATGTAAAATGGTTGCGGCGCTCATTAAGGCATAATCGCCTTCTTCATGTCCAAATGTGTCATTTATTAATTTCAAACCATCCAAATCTGCAAAAAACAGTAATGCCTCATGTCCAATATGTGTTAGTATCATATTATTTACCTTCTCAAAAAATCCTCTGCGGTTATCAAGACGTGTCAATTCATCCGTTGTCGAAATGTTCATCAACCGGTGATTCATGTTTGAGTATTTCAGCGCAGAACTGATTTCTATACTTACAGTATATGCGGCATATTGCTTGTCAATATCATTTTCGCAGATGAAGAAACCGTACTGCTCCTCATTGATAAAAAGGTTATATATGGTTTTTATATGTTGATAAGGTCTATATGCATATGTATTGTTAAATATCTCTCGAACTGAGATGATAGAGTCATCACTGTTGAGAACAACTTTTTTATCATGATCACTATAAGCAACAAGTCTGGCATGAGATGGTCGCTTCCATTCATCCATTAGATTATGAATGACAGGAGCATCAAAAAGATAAATATAAGACGAAGTAATCCCAAGCAGTTCAATTTTCTCGAGTATCTTTTCTAGAAAAATATCCGTATCAGAATTATAAATCAAAGAATCTCTCATGATCCCAGAAGAAATCCATCTGATATTCATAAAATCAATTGGAATGGAATATAACTTCCATGATTTATCATTAATGGAAGAAGAAAGAAGATCTATCAAAGCCAAATTAAGTGCAGATTTTCGTTTGGGATCATTTGTTTGATCCATGATTTTGAGAATAAAATCATGAAGATAATAGTGCAACTGCTCTGTTTGAATATACTTTGACCAACTAGCGGTTCTAAGCTTAGTAATGATATCCTGAAACTCAATAAGGGTATGGTTGTTACCGTCATAATCGTAATAAGCACTGAACAAATCGGCAATAACAGGGCGTAATGCATTGTATAATAATTTGGATTGAGAATGAAACATAATGTTATCTGTAGCTACATTAATATAGTCATCAATAGACTGACTGCATTGCATATATAAATTTGTCTGCTCGCTGTTACACCCGCATGAAGATCGTCTTATAAATTTCGAGGGGATACTGCGACATGTCATTGCGCCACCATTAAATATAGTAATACCCTCTATTACGGCACGATATGCAAGCTCCTGTATACTTATTCCAACGGTAGACAAAGGAGGAGAGAGCGTATTTGAGAAAGAAGCATTATCAAATCCAGTGATAGCAATATCTTTGCCTATTTCTAGTCCGCGTTTCTTTAGGACGCGATAACCGGCTTCAGCCATATAGTCATTGGCAAAGCATATAGCTTCTGTATCAGGATTTTTATCAAGCAATTTTTCTATGGTTGCATCACAGTATTTAGAATAATTGCCATAGGGTGTCATGGAAGCATCTGTGGGAAGGTTGTACTTTTTCATCATTTCTAAATAGATAGAAAGCCGTTCGGCTGAGTCGTGGTTATTGTGCTTTCCATTTACAAAGCATATTTTCTTATAACCATGATCCACAATCATATGTTTCAGACAGGCCCTAAATCCAATACTGTTATCAATAGCGAGACAGTTTCTTTCTGTTATTTCTTCTTCCATGATAATAATAGTGCTATCTTTGTATTTGTTAATAAAACTGCTAATATCCGAATAATCAATAAAAGGTCCAATTGTACCAAGTGAAATAATCAAAATATCTATGTGTGAGCGGATTGCATAGTCATATATGGTATTTAACTGATAATCATACTCAGCCAAATGGGTTGGATCATAGTAAGCTGATACATACATCCCAGGAAAAAAAATCACATTAACATCCATATCCTCGGCGGCATGCAAGATGCCGTTACACATGTTCCTTACGTATTCGGTATCAATGTGACAGATGAAAACACCAACATTTAAGCGTTTATTATTCTCTTCCATAAGGATCCTCCAAGTAATAGAGTACTATAAATGTGATATAATAATTATATTTATCATATACATAAAATTAAAAATATACAAGCAATAACTGTAGAAATCAGTTCATAAAACTATTTGTGTAAATAATATTGATATTTCCATTGGAATGTGATATGGTATATTAGTAGCAGTAGGTAAAGATTAAGCACAGAGTATAATATAATCAAAATTGAATAGGATATCATTAATCAATAATAGTATTTTGTGAGCTTTAACCAAGTAGGAGAGAGAAACAACTATGAGGTTAAAGCTCTTTTGATGCAAGAATAAATCTGTGAACGAAAGGAATTATAATGAAGTTTGAAGAAATGGTTTTGGATAGTAAGATTTTACGTGCAGTAGAAGAAATGGGATTTGAAGAATTGTCGCCAATACAGGCAAAGGCGATTCCAATTATTATGGAAGGAAAAGATATTATCGGTCAGGCGCAGACAGGAACGGGAAAGACAGCTGCCTTTGGGATACCCATGTTAGAAGCAGTTGACGCAAAGGATAAGGCCGTACAAGCAATTGTCCTGTGCCCAACACGTGAACTTGCGATACAAGTGGCGAATGAAATTCGAAACCTTGCAAAATATATGCATGGTATAAAAGTATTACCCGTTTATGGTGGACAGGAAATAATTAAGCAGATTAAATCCCTTAAGGCTGGAGCTCAGATCGTGGTCGGTACACCGGGACGCGTGATGGATCATATGCGAAGAAAGACAGTAAAGTTTGGTGCAGTAAAAATGGTAGTATTGGATGAAGCAGATGAAATGCTCAACATGGGATTTCGTGAGGATATCGAAACGATTCTGTTTGGAGTGCCAGATGAAAGACAGACTATTTTGTTTTCAGCTACTATGCCAAAAGCAATTGAAGAAATAGCGAAAACACATCAAAGAGATACCGTTATGGTCAAAGTCATACATAAGGAATTGACTGTAGAGAATATAGAACAGTATTATTTTGATGTGCGTCCTAAAAATAAGGAAGAAGTATTGGCGAGATTGATTGATGTATATAATCCGCATTTATCTATTATTTTTTGTAATACGAAACGTATGGTGGATGAGCTTGCTACGAATCTGAAAGGACGAGGATACTTTGCCGAGGCGTTACATGGAGATTTAAAGCAAACACAGAGAGACCACGTTATGAACAGCTTCCGAAATGGAAAGACAGAGATTCTTGTTGCGACGGACGTAGCTGCAAGGGGAATTGATGTTGATGATATTGATGTTGTCTTTAACTATGATTTACCGCAGGATGATGAATACTATGTACATCGAATCGGCAGGACAGGCCGTGCTGGCAAGGCGGGACTTGCACTTTCGTTTGTATCAGGAAAAGAAGTATATAAGCTTAAAGATATTGAGCGGTTCTGCAAGACAAAAATAAAAGCAAAGCCGATTCCATCTGCAGGAGATATTAAAAATACAAAAATCGAGCATGCGTTTAAAGATATTAAAGCAGTGATCGAAGAGGGTAACTTATCTGATATGCTACATATTGTGGAACAACATGTGAACGAAGAAGATTATACAGCAATGGATATTGCGGCGGCATTTTTGAAGCTATACTTAGGGGAAGATACAGTTACGCGAGAAAGCACCGATGAGATAGGTGAAACTGGTGCAGAAGCAGGTATGGTGAGACTCTTTATGAATATCGGAAAGAAGCAGGGAATTAGTGCATCTAATATTGTAGGAGCAATTGCAGGAGAAAGTGGTATTCCAGGGAATTTAATTGGTGCTATTGATATGTTTGATGCATATACATTTGTAGAGGTACCAAGAGAATATACAAATGAGGTACTTAAGGCAATGAAAAATGTTAGAATCAAGGGAAAATCAATCAGTATAGAGCCTGCAAATCGGAAATAGAATTGAGCTTGTAAAGGTATGATGATATAATCTTTCAATGTTATTTTTCAAACTGATTTTTCTTTATTATTTTCTAAATAGCGGTTATAATAGGACATAAGATATGTCTGAAAACCGTGGGAGAAAGTAAGATGGAAAAACGTTTAAGAGACTATATATTAAAAATAGAAGAATTATTATTAAAAAATCCAAGTGAAGAAGCACGTAAGGAATTACGAAAAAAAATGCTGATTCAGATTGGATTTTTTCAACATGAAAGGCTGATTCATCTTATTGTAACGGCCTTATTTGCGATACTGACGATTATAATCGTGCTGGCATGTCTGGTTTTGCAACTCATCACACTATATTGTTTAGCGGGACTCTTTATTATTTTACTAATTCCATATATCAGACACTATTTTATACTGGAGAACGGAGTTCAGAAGCTGTATCTATTATATGATCAGCTACTAAGCTGCATATAAAACGATAAGTATAGAGGAAACGGCAGATAACTGCCTAAGAAAGATTAATAATATTACGAAAGGGAGAGCAGATATGATTGAATCACTGAAAGAGCAGTTTTATCTTACAACTGAACATACAAGTTATTGGTTCCGCGTAACGGAGTTCGGGCATCTAGAGCATGTATATTATGGAGCAAAACTACAAAAGCAAAATATGGAGGCGTTACGATATAAGCATATTGCCGAATTTGGGTCGTGTATTAGCTATGGGAAAACAGAAAAAGTAAGTACGAGAGCCACAAAGAAGATAAAAAATGCGGAGATAAATTCGTCCGAACACTATAGCCTTGATACAATGTGTCTTGAATGGTCAGGGATAGGGCGCGGAGATTATCGCCAGAGTCCCCTGGAGATTAAAATGCCAGATGGGAGTTTTGTCAATGATTTTGTATTTAAAACAAGTACTATCAAAAGTGGATCATGTGATATGCATACTCTGCCGACTGCTTATGGGACGCCAGAGGATTGTATGTATATTGATATTACCATGGAAGATAGGTCAAATCAGATAGAGTTACATTTAATCTATACGGTTTACGAAGATACGGATGTTATTACGAGACGTGCCTACATCGTGAATCGTAATGATGAAAAACTAGTTATTAGAAGAGTACTCAGCATGATGGTGGATATTCCAAATCGAGACTATAGAATGACAACATTTGATGGGGGTTGGATTAAGGAAACACATCGTCATGACAGAGACATTACATATGGAAGAATTGTAAACTTTTCTGCAACGGGAGGAAGCTCAAATCAGCATAATCCTGGATTTCTGCTATCAGAAAAGACGGCAACGGAATCGAGTGGCAATGTATACGGTTTCAACATTATCTATAGTGGAAACCATTACGGCGCCGTGGAACTAAATCATGCAGATATCGTGCGTGTCTCAATTGGTATTAATGATCATTGCTTTGAATGGGAGCTTGATAAAGAAGAACTTTTTGAAATGCCTGAAGCAGTTATGACTTTTAGTAACAAGGGTTTTAATAGTATGAGTCATCATTTTCATGATTTTATCAATAAGCATATTGTCAGGGGCGAGTGGAAAGATAAAGAACGTCCGATCATAATTAATAATTGGGAAGCATATTTTTTTGATTTCAATGAGAGAAAGTTATTGAGATTAGCAGAGCAAGGGAAGAAATTAGGTATGGAACTGTTTGTGCTTGATGATGGATGGTTTGGCGCTCGCAATAGTGATAGTGCAGGACTGGGAGATTATGAAGTTAACAGAAAGAAGCTACCTAGTGGAATGAAAGGCTTTGTTCAAAAGATTAAAGCGCTGGGTCTTCAATGCGGACTCTGGTTTGAACCAGAAATGGTGAATGAAGATAGTGACTTATACAGGGCACATCCTGAATATGCTATAAATTTACCGGGTAAAAATCCAACCTACGGACGCAATCAAAGGGTGCTGGATTTATGTAAACCACAGGTACAGGATTATATTGTGGAAAATGTATCAAGAATACTAGATGATGCAGGAATCACATATGTGAAGTGGGATATGAACCGTCATATCAGTGAGGCATATTCGGATAGACTGACGAATCAAGGAGAGTTTTTTCACCGCTATATAACAGGATTATACAGTATTATGAAACGGATATTTGGACCTCGTCCGCATATTTTATTGGAATCATGTAGTAGTGGAGGCAATCGCTTTGACCTAGGCATGCTTTGTTATTCTCATCAGATATGGGCGTCAGATGATACAGATCCTATTGAAAGATTGAAGATTCAGAAAGGCCTTTCCTATCTGTATCCTCTTTCAACTATTAGTGCGCATGTGTCAGCATCACCACATCTACAGACATTGCGAGAGACAGCTTTTTCAACGAGATTTAATGTGGCAGCATTTGGATGCCTCGGTTATGAACTTGATTTGAGATATTTGTCAAAAGTAGAGAAACAGGAAGTGGCGGAACAGATTGCATTTTATAAATTGCACCGTAGGACATTTCAATTTGGGGAATTTAGCCGTGTAGATTATCCTAAGAACAATAAAATGCAATGGCAGGTACGTAAGAAGGATGGAAATAAAGTAATTACAGGGTTCTTTCAGACACTTACCATTGCGGCTGAGGGCTATGATTATCTTCGTATTCTTGGGTTAAATGCAGATAAAGAGTATGTGATTGAAACTAAGCCACAGAACGTTTATGTAGAACGTTTTGGCGGTCTGATAAAGCATATTATGCCAGTAGAGCTTAACCCAGACGGATTGATACTTCGTACAGCAAACAGGATATATTCCATGCAGGATGGGGTAGAAACCTATCAGGGCGACGGTGCATTATTGGCAAGTGGTGTTTTGCTGAATAATCAGTTTGTTGGTTCGGGATATAATGAGAAAATACGTTTACTGGGTGATTTTGGGTCAAATCTATATGTTGTGACAGAAAGATAATAAATACCGGAGGGGGACGAAATGATTACAAAACGCAATAAATATGCTTTTGGTTTGGGCACAATAGGACGCGATATGGTTTACTCCATGATTAGTATGTACTTGATTTATTATCTGACCGATGTGCTCGAATTACCAACTTCTAGCATTTGGTATATTACAGGAATTATTCTTTGCTGTAGAGTATTTGATGCTTTTAATGACCCAATTATGGGGGTAATAGTTGATAATACGCACAGCCGTTTTGGAAAATTTAAGCCATGGATTGTCTTGGGAGCATTTACGACTGGAATTGTTTCAATACTGCTATTTATGGATATGGGGCTTTCTGGTGGTGCTTATATTGTAGTATTTGCAATACTATATTTGCTTTTTGGAATTACATTTACGATAAATGATATATCATATTGGTCTATGCTTCCTTCCCTATCTTTAGATCAAAAGGAGAGAGAGAAGATAGGCGCAATCGCAAGGATTTGTGCTAATATAGGATTATTTTTTGTTGTAGTTGGAATTGTTCCCATTACAAAAGCACTTGGATCATTCTTAGGCAGTTTGCAAAAGGGATACTTTGCATTTGGAATTATTGTGGTCGTGATCATGTGGATAGGACAGACGATTACACTTTTTGGAGTAAAAGAGGCGGTTGTATCAGGTGATAATATGCAGGAGCATACAACATTAAAAAACATGCTGACAGTTATTTTCAAAAATGATCAACTTCTATATACCGCGATATCCATGGCACTTTTTATGATAGGATATATGACAACGACAAGCTTTGGACTTTATTACTTCAAGTACGTATATGGGGATGAAGGAATGTATTCCGTTTTTGCGCTGGTGCTGGGATTATCGCAATTGGCTGCTTTACTTATGTTTCCACTAATTAGTAAAAAATATGAACGCGGTCAAATGTATTTGTTTGCGACCATGCTTGTTGTAGTAGGCTATATTATTTTTTTCTT
>Ga0209373_10005434_pt1 | contig 10395 bp, 7 predicted proteins | sample Higcelweek5metaG_FD_187173 | JGI IMG/M metagenome (GOLD analysis project Ga0209373, IMG submission 187173) | Freshwater pond sediment microbial communities from the University of Edinburgh, under environmental carbon perturbations - High... | ecosystem: Environmental > Aquatic > Freshwater >...
CCATTGTTTGAAGGATGCTTTCTTCTCTACAATTGTTTCCAAAATTCCAAGCGTATCCTTTGGCTGAACTTTCTTGCCCATAAAATCACCTGTATTTATTATGTAGCAATCAACATTTTTCTCTTCTACCAATTTCTTAAATTTTTCATAATCATTCACCAATGGGTAAGTTCTAAATGGATTTGCATATGGTACTATACGAAGTGCATTTAAATCTGTTCCAGCAGCCACACGTTCAGCAGATGATGTCTTCGTCGCAAGTGTTGCTCCCATTACTGATGCAAGCGCTGAACCTTTCAGCTTAACTACTGGTGGAATGGTTGAATCCTTCATAATCCAAAAGATTGCATTAACTGGAGATTCAATTTTATCAACTCTATTTGGTGACCATAATTTTGACTTAATTGCACGTCCATTACCATTTCTGATATCTTCTGTCACTAACTGTATCTTGCCATCCTCATCGAATGTACATGAACAGTTCTGTGCTGATAATAAATATGTGTTATCGTCACATCCTGTAGGATAATCTGCTGTTTTATCAAAATATGTAGGCTCTAATGCAACTGATGAACAAGTTTCGGTGTTAATGATAAATGCATCATCATGAAGAACTGTAATAGGATACTTCCCACCATGCTTCGCATGTGTAATTGTTGATTTTCCCGATCCAGAAAGGCCAAATACTGAAGCAACATACTTTGAACCATCTGCAAGTGAATACTCTTTCTGTCCGCCATGACAAGAAGCATAACCATTTCTATTTGCAATAGCCCAAGCCATTGTAAGTGTTCCCTTTTTATGTTCCCCAAAATATTTCATTCCCAGGATTGCTGCACAATTCTGTGTTGTATCAAAATAGCATAATGTAAGAGGATCGCTTAGGCAGCTATAGTCTACGTCAGGAGCATTACTTGGTGTCCACTGTGGATCTGAGAAAATATAAATGTCTGCTTCTTTTCCTTCTCCAACAGGAATTGAATCTTTATACATTCTTGCATAATCATCAGACATATACTGAAAATTGAGCATCCAGTTATATAATAGATTTTCTTCACCTTCTGGAATCAAAAGATGTGCTTTCACCATAAACTCAGGATCCAGACCAACAAATACCTCTGCATGGTATAAATTCTTCCAGCGTGAATTATAAATAGCATCCATAATCACGTTATCAAGCTTTGCAACATCAACTCCTGGTTCTCCTTTGATGCGACGTGCCCCTGCATAGCGTCCTGTAACTGCGCCATCATTAAATAATAATACTTTTGCTTCTTTTTCAAGACCAAACTCTTCGCCTCTTAAAATTGGCATATCTGTTACTACTGTACCGGGTGAATTTTTAGCTAATTCATAAGCCTCTTTCAATGTGTTCACCTTAATAACATTGTTTCCATAAAACGGCGCCTCAATAATTGAACGGGTTTTAGAAAAACCTGGTTTTCCTGCTCCAATTTCTGCTATTGGATAATAAGCTTTTGTTGACATACTTCGTCCTCCTTCGTTTTTTATATATTTATCAGTATTCGTCTGATAGACAAACATTGGTAACATATATGATATCTACACATCCACTGGGTATTATCTCAAACCTAATACTAAAAGTCAAGTTGTATCATGCTTATAAAAAACCAGATTAAGTGGAAAATACACTTAATCTGGTTTTGTCATGTTAACGATAAAATTTCGTAATTAGTACGCGTTCAATCTCTCTTCAAGCGCCGCAAGCTGTACTTTTAACTCAACTGGAAGCTTATCTCCAAAGCTCTCGTAATGCGCTTTAATCGACTCTACTTCTGCCAACCATTCTTCTTTATTGACTTTCAGTAATTCCTTCATATCTGCAGCACTTACATCAAGCCCTTCCACATCAAGTGCATCCTCTGTAGGCATAAAACCAATTGGTGCTTTTACTGCCTTTCCTAAACCTGAAGTGCGCTCAAAAATCCACTTTAGAACACGACTGTTCTCACCAAAACCTGGCCATAGCCACTTGCCATCTTGGTCTTTGCGGAACCAGTTAACATAAAATATTTTAGGTAGTTTGTCATCTGAAGATTTTTCTCCAATATTGAACCAATGCTGCAAATAATCACATACATTGTATCCAAAGAATGGTAGCATTGCAAATGGATCACGGCGTACCTGCCCGATTTTATTTGAAATAGCAGCTGCTGTAATCTCTGATCCCATAATGGAACCAAGGAATACACCATGTTTCCAATCAAAGCTCTCATGTACAAGTGGAATCGTACTCGGACGACGACCACCAATTAAGATAGCTGAAATTGGTACTCCTGCAGGATCTTCCCATTCAGAAGCAATTGCTGGACATTGACCTGCTGGCGCAGTAAAACGTGCATTTGGATGAGCCGCTGGCTTTTCTGAACCTGGTGCCCAATCATTTCCCTGCCAATCAACCAAATGTGAAGGCGCATCTGTTCCAATACCTTCCCACCAGATATCTCCGTCATCGGTTAACGCAACATTTGTAAATATTGTATTCTTTTCAGCACTATGCATAGCATTTGGGTTAGAGTCCATAGAAGTTCCTGGAGCCACTCCAAAGAATCCTGCTTCTGGATTGATCGCATACAAACGACCATCTGAGCCAAACTTCATCCATGCAATATCATCACCTATCGTCTCAACCGTCCAGCCTGGAACTGTTGGCACGAGCATTGCAAGATTTGTTTTTCCGCAAGCACTTGGAAATGCGCCCGTAATATATTTAACTTCTCCCTCGGGACTAGTTAGCTTCAATATCAGCATATGTTCTGCCAGCCAGCCTTCATCACGTGCAATTGCAGAAGCAATACGAAGTGCAAAACATTTCTTTCCAAGAAGTGCATTTCCGCCATAACCAGAACCGTAAGACCAAATTAATCTCTCCTCTGGGAAATGACTGATATATTTCTTTTCAATTGGAGCACATGGCCAAGCAACATCTTCCTCGCCTTCTGCAAGAGGAGCACCAATAGAGTGAAGGCAAGGAACAAATTCGTCTTCAGAACCAAGTGCCTCAAGAACTGCAGAACCCATACGTGTCATGACGCGCATGTTTACAACTACATATGGACTGTCTGTTAATTCCACTCCGATTTTAGAAATAGGAGAACCGATGGGACCCATTGAAAAAGGAATTACATACATAGTTCTTCCCTTCATACATCCCATGTAGAGTTCTTTCATTGTTGATTTTAATTCTTCGGGAGCCACCCAGTTATTCGTAGGACCAGCATCCTCTTTATTTTTTGATGCAATAAATGTTCTGTCTTCAACACGAGCAACATCAGATGGATCACTTCTGAATAAGTAGCATCCTGGACGCTTCTCCTCATTTAATTTAATTGCGGCTCCTGAAGCAACCATCATATCCAATAGTCTCTGGTTTTCTTCTTCTGAACCGTCGCACCAGTAAATAGAATCTGGCTGACACATGTCTGCCATCTCTTTTACCCACTCCTGTAACTTTTTGTTTTCAGTCATAGTAGTTCTCCTTTCAAAATTGTTTTTTCATTTTTCTATTTTATCATATTAATATTAACAGAAAAAAATAACATTAACAACCGTTTCTTTTATTGTATTTCCGCTCTTTTATGCATAATTTGTCACATCTACTGGATTTATTCAGATTTCATGCGCATACTTTGAAAGCCACTTTTTTTCATCGTCTTCAAGGTGCGGACAAAGCATTTCAAAAACCTTTCTGTGGTAGACATTTAACCACTCTTTTTCCTCTTTGGTCATTTGTTCTGGAATAATTGCATCTAAATCAATGGGCGCATAGGTCAATACTTCAAAACCAAGAAATCTTCCCCACTCAGTTTTCTCTCTTTCGACACACAATAATTCATTTTCAATTCTAATACCATATTTCCCTTCTATATAGATACCTGGCTCATCTGTGATCACCATCCCTGGTTCTAAAACCACTTCCGGTAGTGAATCACTCGCTCTCCATCGAAACGCCTGTGGCCCTTCATGAACACACAAAAAACTTCCAACACCATGTCCTGTACCACATCGATAATCAATTCCCAGTTTCCATATGGGCATACGTGCCAATATATCTAAATTACGTCCTGTACATCCATATAAAAAATTAGCATTTAGAAGATTCAGCATACCTTTTACAACTGCTGTATAATGTTCTTTCTGCTCTCTGGTAATATCGCCAAGTACTATTGTTCTCGTAATATCTGTTGTTGCTCCATAGTACTGTCCCCCAGTATCAACTAAAAGCATTCCTTCTGCCGCTATCTTAGCACATTGATTTTCTACTGGTTTATAGTGCATCATAGCCGCATTCTCATTATAAGCGGCTATTGTCGCAAATGAAGGATAGAGATATTCTGGATATTCACAGCGAAAAGATTCTATCATCTCTACTACATCACATTCTGTAAGCTCTGTTACTGTGCTTCTCTCTAGATATAACATTTTTTTTAGATAATAGATCAATCTAGTCACTGCAATGCCATCGAGAATATGTGCTTTTTGGCATTCGCTAATCTCTGTTTGATTCTTGATTGCCTTTTGTATCATCTCGTGATTTTTGACGAAATCGATCACATAGTATTCTCGCATCTTATCATACAAAGCTATGCTCACTGCGCCCCTATCTAAAAGCAATTTACCTGTCCCCTTGTGCTCATAAATCTTTTCATATGGTAACAGAGAAATGTTTTCCCCTGACAATTCATTTCGCAGATCTTCATTTACCGCTTCTTCATATAGATATAGCTCCGCCATGTTCTCAAATATAATAGCATATGAAAATGCAATTGGATTGTATTCCACATCACTACCTCTGATATTGAAAAGCCACATAATATCTTCTGGTTTAGCAAGCAACATAGCTGTTCCTTGTTTCTTCCTAATATCATTTCGTAATTCATCCAACTTTTCGGCCGTACTCCTCCCAGCCATATCTTCCTTAAGCCGAAATACATCATGTGGTAATAATTCTGGCCTTTCTTTCCATAGTTCACCGACCAAATCCATATGATAGTTAATAATAACTCCCTTCTCTATTTGGCTACTTAATTGCTCCGCAAATTCCATTGCAACAATGCGACCATCAAATGCTATGGTATCGCCGCTTTCAGCTCTAGCTGCAATGTATTCAATGACTGACGGCACGCCTTCCTCCTGCATGCGAAATAACGTTATTCCACTTCCTACAAGCTCCCTTTCAGCCTGTATAAAGTATCTACCATCTGTCCAAAGACCAGCATCTTCTTTTGATATCACAATCGTTCCTGCAGAACCCGTAAATCCAAAAACATATTCTAATGTCTTAAAAAATTCACTGACATATTCTGATTGATGATAATCACTTGTTGGAACAATATAATAAGTTACATTCTCCCGCTTCATTGACTCTCGTAGCCTTAGTAAAACAGTGTTATCTTGCATTTCGTCATCCTACTTTCTTCTTGAACCTGCCAAATATTAATACCCGCTTACTTCCTGTCCCTTTAATAAGTTTACTGCCGAACTGGTTCCAATACGACTACACCCCGCAGCAATAAATTTTTCTAAATCTTCTATTGTCTTAACACCTCCTGCAGCTTTTATCTTTACATTTGAGCCAATATATTGCTTGAATAATTTTATATCCTCTATGGTTGCCCCACCAGTGCCAAAGCCAGTTGATGTTTTAATATAATCAGCCCCACCTTTCGTAACCGCCTTACACATTTCGATTTTCTCTTGCTCTGTCAGGAAACAGGTCTCAATAATGACTTTTAATATTTTGTCTCCTACAATCGCTTTGAGTGTGGCAATTTCTTGCTCAACTTTTTTATAATCTCCATTTTTAACGTCAGATATATTTACTACCATATCCACTTCTTTTGCACCATCAGAAATAGCCATTCTTACTTCTTCTGCTTTTGCTTCTACCACACTATATCCTAATGGAAAGCCTACTACAGTACATATATTTATTTGATTGCCATAACATTCATGTATTCTCTTAATATAGGTGGGTGGTACACATACAGACGCTGTTTTGTATTCTATAGCTTCCTCACATAGTTTTTGAATCTCTTCCCATGTCGCATACGGTTTTAATAAAGTGTGATCAATATAACCCAGTATCTCTTCTTTTTTCATACTATTTCTCCTTATAATCATTGTTTTTTGAATATTTATGTTACTCCATATAATTATAACAAAATCATACTCATCTGTACATTACACAAATTTTCATATTAGGTGGATCTTATTTAAAGGAGGTATATTTATTTTTTGCTTGTGCTTAACTTATTATGCATGATAATATAAATGAGATACTTAATTTTTATTGTATATTTTATCATACAATTTCTGTGAAGATGGAGGTAGCATATGGACCAAAATATTTTTTGCGAAATCACACCTGAAATAATGGCATTATCTGAGCTTAGTCAAAAAGCCAGTATAATTGACCCAGCATTATATACTAAATATGAAGTTAAACGCGGGTTACGCGATATTAATGGAAATGGTGTATTAACAGGTCTTACTAGCATTTCCGATATTCGTACAACAAAAATTGTGAATGGCGAAAAGGTGCCTGCAGATGGTGAACTTTTTTACCGTGGATATAATGTTAAAGATTTAGTAAATGGCTTTGCTAATGAAAACCGTTTTGGATTTGAAGAAGTGGCTTATCTTTTACTATTTAATGCTTTACCATACCCTCATGAATTAAGTGGTTTTAAAGACTTGCTCTCTTATTATCGTACTTTACCTACCAGCTTTGTCCGCGATATTATTATGAAGGCGCCTAGTCAGGATATGATGAATACACTTGCGCGAAGTGTTTTAACACTATATTCGTATGACGACTGTGCAGATGATGTTTCTATGCCAAATGTACTACGTCAGAGTCTGCAGTTAATAAGCTTATTTCCATTGTTATCAGTATATGGCTATCAAGCATATCAGCATTATCATGATGGGAAGAGTCTTTATATACACGCTCCTCATCCGGAATTGTCTACTGCTGAAAATATATTAAGAACCCTGCGCCCTGACAAAAAATATACACCTCTCGAGGCAAAATTACTGGATGTAGCACTTGTGTTGCATATGGAACATGGTGGTGGTAATAATTCTTCATTTACAACACATGTTGTATCTTCCTCTGGAACAGATACTTACTCTGTTATTGCTTCTGCGATAGGTTCCCTAAAGGGTCCAAAACATGGTGGTGCCAATATAAAAGTTATAAAAATGTTTGAAGATATGAAAAAAGTCGTTTCTGACTGGACCGATGAAGAGGAGGTTGCTTCTTATCTTACTGCTATTCTTCATAAAGATGCCTTTGATAAACAAGGACTTATTTATGGTATGGGACATGCCGTATACTCTTTGTCCGATCCACGTAAGGTTATTTTCAAGACTTTTGTCGAAAAACTTTGTATTGAAAAAAATTTAGAAAAAGAGTTTGCATTATACTCTCTTGTAGAACAGCTTGCACCTGAAGTCATTGCGAAAGATCGAAAGATTTATAAAGGAGTATGTTGCAATGTGGATTTCTACTCAGGTTTTGTTTATGAAATGCTCGATTTACCTCCTGAATTATTTACTCCAATATTTGCAATTGCAAGAATTGTAGGATGGAGTGCCCATAGAATGGAAGAACTTGCTAATGACGGCAAAATAATCCGTCCTGCCTATAAACCAATTGGTCCTGATGAAATATATGTTCCTTTAGGCCAAAGATAGATTGCATGTTTCATGCATATATTGTAAAATATAGAATATACTTACAAATTGAAAGGGGGATACTCATCTATGATTAATGCGAATGCTAAAGTATTACTCTGTGATGATTCAATATTGGCACGTAAAAGCTTTAAAGAAATATTGAACCAATTAGGATTTGATGATATTATCGAGGTCGCTGATGGACAAACTGTTATAGATACCTATAAAATATTAAAACCTTCCATCGTTTTTTTGGATATTGTTATGCCTGTCAAAGATGGAATTTCTGCTGTAAAAGAAATCATTCACTTCGACCCAAATGCATGCATTGTTATGGTATCCTCTGTTGGCACCCAAACGCATTTGAAAGAAGCCATTAAATCTGGTGCAAAAGATTTTATTCAAAAGCCAGTAGATATAGAACAACTTAGACATATTCTACACAATTGTTTAGGGGGCTGACTATATGAATAGAGAATCCTTATTAGCAAAGATTCCTAATAATCCTGAGTTGGATCAGTTGGAACCCTCGTATTTTTTGTTGAAATATATAGCCAAATTGCTACATAACCTGATGCTTTTTGTAGAGCCTGACGTCTCAATCGGTAAGATAACTAGTTCTTCCTCTTTCACTGGCAGCCAAAATTTTATGCAAAAAATAATTGGTATTCCCTCTGCATACACCGCCGTAAATGGCGATCGGGAAGTTCTGATACAATTTGCAGAGAAATATTCTCATATGGGTATTACTGACTATAATGACCTAATGCGTGATGTGATTGTCGATTTTCTTAATTTGCATAATGGTTTATTTGTTGTTGATTTATCAAAAGAAGATTCCATAGAATTAAGCCTGGAACCTCCTACACAGGAAATCAGCCCATCAGATAAACGTTTAAAGAGTTTGGCTCAAATTCCCGTTACATTTTCATTTGGCGAACTGGTCTTTTCATTGGTTGAATTAGATTGACAAAAATCTAGTTTTATTTTTTTATTTCTTTAGTATTTTTCCCACAACGTCCTTCATTTCCGATGTATCACATATAGTGTCATGCAATATGCTTGCGGTGCGGATTTCTTCAATAGCGCTCGGTACGGATACTTTAGATATTTCACACATTTTATCAATCAATTCAAAATCTTCAAAATGATTATAATCTGCATCAATTGCTGTCATAACACTTCTCGCAAACTTATATGGGCTAGCAGTTGACATAATAACGCATTTATGATTATCGCCAGTCTGTGTGCTATATTTTTCCAATGCCGCCGCCGCAACTGCTGTATGTGTATCCATAATATATCCGGATTTTTGAAATGTTTTCTTGATTTTTTCAAATACTTCTTCTTCGCTTGCATAAACACCAAAAAATTCCTTCATGTTATTCTTCATTTTCTCAGAAATCTGATAACTACCCTTCACACTTAATTCTTCCATTAGTTTTGCGCTGATTTCTGTATTTTCATCTGCAATAGAATAAATCAATCTCTCGAGATTACTAGAGATTAAAATATCCATTGAGGGAGAGCTAGTTAATATAAACTCTCTCTTTCTATCATAACAACCAGTTTCAAAAAAATCATAAAGAACCTTGTTTTCATTAGAGGCACAAATCAACTTATTAATTGGTATTCCCATTTTCTTTGCATAATAAGCGGCAAGAATATTACCGAAATTACCTGTCGGAACAGCCACATTAATAGTCTCACCTTTTTCTATCTCGCCTCTTCCAAGCATACATGCATATGCATACGCGTAATATGCCACTTGTGGAATAAGTCTTCCAATATTAATAGAATTTGCAGATGAAAACTGATACCCCATCTCCGAAATTTCTTCTCCGAATTTCTTGTCAGAAAAAATTTTTTTTACGCCTGTTTGGCAATCATCAAAATTTCCTCTTATGCCAATGACAAAGGTATTATTTCCTTGTTGCGTAAGCATCTGTTTTTCCTGGATAGGGCTCACACCACCCTTTGGATAAAATACAATAATTCCTGTTCCGGGAACATCTTTAAATCCTGCCAATGCCGCCTTCCCCGTATCACCAGAAGTCGCTGTTAAAATAACAATCTTTTTTTCTACACTATTTTTCTTAAGAGATGTTGTTAATAAATGAGGAAGGATTGATAACGCCATATCCTTAAAAGCGATTGTTGGCCCATGAAATAACTCAACAAAATACTGTCCATCCTGTTTCGTAAGTGGAGCTATGATTTCTGTATCAAACTTATCATCATATGCGCGTTTAATGCAATCTCTTAATTCTGTTTCGCTAAAATCGGTTAAGAATTCTTTCATTACAAGATATGCAACTTCCTGATAAGACATATTAATAAGTGCCTCCGCTGAAACAGATAGTTTTGGTATTTCGGTAGGCACATATAATCCGCCATCATCTGCCAATCCTTTTATGATTGCCTCTGATGCCGTAACAAAATTGATATCACCTCGTGTACTTTTATATAAGATACTCATTTTATGTTTATCTCCTCTGCTTTCTTGCAATTACTATATTTTTGTAGGTCACCTTATCCAAGTTTGATTTGATGATAACCTTTTTTTCCTTTTTTTATAATAAGTGAACCATCTGTATCAAAATCTGATATTGTATATACTCTTGCAAAATCGGTTTCTTTTATTTCATTAACTGTGATTCCACCTTGCTGAATCAAGCGTCTAGCTTCTGA
>Ga0209373_10005435_pt1 | contig 10395 bp, 9 predicted proteins | sample Higcelweek5metaG_FD_187173 | JGI IMG/M metagenome (GOLD analysis project Ga0209373, IMG submission 187173) | Freshwater pond sediment microbial communities from the University of Edinburgh, under environmental carbon perturbations - High... | ecosystem: Environmental > Aquatic > Freshwater >...
GCCGGATCAGGCGCATCGGATCGGTTCACCCGCAGCACAAACCATGGAAAGGGACCAAGGGGTATTCGATAACAGCGCAAAGCGCAACCCAAAGCTCGGCGGGCTCCCGCCCGCACCCGGCCGGGGCCAAGCCCCGGACCCCCTTTATTTTCGAAAAGAAGCGGGGGTTTGGGGGCGTCAGCCCTCAAGCGGGGGGCGGGGCGGCAGCCCCGGAAGACCACAATTCTGCACCAACAAATCGCGCATCGCCTCGGCCGGTAGCGGCCGGCTAAAAATATAGCCCTGGATCTGGTCACAGCCGAGCTGACGCAGGAAATCAAGATGTTCCTGACGCTCGACTCCCTCGGCCACCACCTTGAGCTTCAGCGCCTTGGCCATCGCGATGATCGCATCCACAATCGCCGCATCATTGGGATCGGTGGTGACATCCATCACGAATGAGCGGTCGATCTTCAATTTCTGGATCGGGAACCGCTTCAGCACCGACAAAGACGAATAACCGGTACCAAAATCATCGATCGCACAGCCAATCCCCATATCCTTGAGACGCTGAACCACGGCAATCGCATTATCGGCGTCGCGCATCGCCGAAGTTTCGGTCAGTTCCAGTTCCAGCCAGTGACTGTCGAGTCCGACATCGGCCAGCGCCCGCTCACAGGCGGCAATCAGGCGACGGGCATATTGGAACTGACGCCCGGAGACATTGACCGCCACCGGAATCCCCGGCAGCCCCTCCAACTGCCAAGCCTTGGCCTGACGGGTACAGGTGGTCAGCATGAATTCGCAAATCGCGTCGATCAGCCCGCAATCTTCCGCCACCGGGATAAAATCCGCCGGAGAAACCGGGCCAAGCTCGGGACTCGACCAGCGCACCAGGGCTTCCATCCCGACCACGGCGCCGCTGATCAGATCGACCTGGGGCTGATAATGCGCCGACAATTCGCCATGTTCGACCGCGCGGCGCAGCCGGTTCTGCATCGACAGGGTTTTACGAGCCCGGGTACTCAGTTCCTTGGTAAACATCTGGAAACTGGCGGTGCCCTGCCCTTTCGCCCGCTGCAAGGCCGCGTCAGCATTGCGAATCAGCGTCTCCGCATCCTCCCCATCACGCGGGAACAGCGCGACCCCCATCGCCGCCGAGACGTCGAAATCCTGGTCTCCCACCGTCACCGTGGTCTGGGCGTGGCCATGCAGACGATCGAGCGCCTCTTCCAAGGCCCGGCGATTGTCATAGCCGGTCAGCAGCAGCAGGAAATGATCGCCGGAGATGCGCGCCATCATGTCATTGGCATTGATGGCGGCGCGGATCAGATCGGCCACCCCCATCAGCACCTGATCGCCGATGACATGGCCCATGGTGGCATTGATCACCCCGAGCCGGTCGAGGCCGAGACTGACCAGAGCCAGCAGAGAAGACTGGCGGCGCGCCTCGTCCCGCGCGGTTTCGAACCGTTGCAGGAACGCCGTCCGGTTGGGCAACCGGGTCATCGGATCGTGATAGGCCAGGAAGGACAGGCGCTGTTCGGCCAGCTTGCGGTCGGTGACATCGAGCATCACCCCATCCCACACCACCGCCCCATCCTCACGCCGGGTCGGCCGCGAACTGCCGCGCAGCCAGTGGCGGCGCTGATCCCCGCCCAGCACCGGCACCTCTTCGTCAAACGGCTCCATCAGCCGGGAGGCGCGGCCGAGTTCGGTCAGATAAGCATTGCGCTCCTCATCGCGCATCAGGGCGAGCAGACGATCGGGCTGGGCAATCAACTCTGCCGGTTCCAGCCCCAGCACGGTGCGGCAGCCATCGCTGACATAAGAGAAGCCAACCTGTCCATCCGGCCACATCACCCGCTGGAACACCAGACCGGGCATGTTGGCGGCAATCGCCCGCAGCCGCTGTTCGGTCTCGCGCAAAGCGGCCTCGGTCTGGCGGCGACGGGTGACGTCACGGCCGATGCCGACAAACAGGCGCTGACCATCGAGCCGGACTTCGCTGGTGGAAAGCTCCAGGGCGAAGATCGAACCGTCGCGGCGCACGCCGGTCAGATCGCGCGGGCCACCGCCGACAATGCTGACACTGGACAGGCCGGCGGAATCGAGCAGTTCGGGATGGCGGTGGGAGGGATCCAGCAACATCGTCAGCGGCCGGCCGATCAAAGCGGCCTCATCATAATCGAACAGACGCCGCGCGGCGGCATTGGCGGAATCGATCCGGCCCTGGGAATCCAGAATCAGGATTGAATCCTCGGCATGATCCATCAGCATGTCGAGGCGCAGTTCGGCCCGGCGCTCGTCAGTGGCGTCGATGACCACCCCACTCCAGACCACCCCGCCCTCGGGGGTGGCGCGCGGCTGGGAGGCCCCGCGCAGCCAGCGGACCTCGCCACTGGCGGTGATGGCGCGGAATTCATCACGGCAACGGGTCAGACTCGCCGCCGAACGCCGCACTTCGTCGAGATGAGCCTCGCGGTCGGCCCAGTGAATGACATGCAGGCAGCCCTGAGCATTGACCCCCATCGCCGCCGGAGCGAAACCGAGCAGAGGCTCAACGCCAGCACTGAACCAGGGGTAATCGATCGCGCCCTCGGGAGAAAGGCGACGAAGAAAAGCAAAACCGGGCAAGCAATCCTGAAGATCTTCCGGCGACGGCAGGGACGCCGGTGCGGCAGCTCTGTCCCCGGTCGGTCCTTTCGCCGTGAAGCTCCCTGTCACCCTGGTCTTCTCCTGTATAGCCGTGCCCCGGCTGATGGTATCGACGGGCGAGCGATCAGGCAATCGATCCCTGCGGGAAAAATCAACGCGGCAAAGGGTATGCGGGTTTCCCCTCACGGATCACCGGATGGCACGGCGGCCATTTTGCCCTAAACTTCGGCCCAGTCCGACCCTTTTGAAGGAAACCACGCGATGATGTGGCTGACCAACCCGGAAACCTGGATGAGCCTGGCCACCCTGACAATGCTCGAACTGGTGCTGGGAATCGACAATCTGGTCTATCTTGCCATCCTGTCGAATCGTCTGCCGGAACCGCTGCGGCCGTTGGGGCGACGACTCGGCCTCGGCTTTGCGGTGATCACCCGGCTCGCCCTGCTCGCCTCTCTCAGCTGGATCGCCGGATTGGTTGAACCGGTGATGACAGTCTGGAATCATCCCGTCAGCTGGCGCGATATCATCATGATCGGCGGCGGCGTGTTCCTGGTGGCCAAGGCCACCCACGAAATCCATGGCAGCCTCGAAGGCGAGGATGATGAGAGTGACCGGGCCGCTCCCGGGGCGCCGGCGGTGGCGTCGGCTGGACTGGTTGCGGTCACGCTCCAGATTGCCGTGCTCGACATCGTTTTCTCGCTGGATTCAGTGATCACCGCCGTCGGGATGGCCAGCCACTTGGAAGTGATGGTGGCGGCGGTTCTGCTGGCCACTCTGGCGATGGTGCTGCTGTCCGGCCCGCTGTCGCGTCTGGTGGAGCGTCACCCAACGATCAAAATGCTGGCTCTGGCGTTTCTGCTCTTAATCGGGGTAGCACTGATCGCGGATGGCACCGGAACCTCGATTCCGAAGGGATATCTGTATTTTGCCATGGCCTTTGCCCTGGCGATCGAGACTCTCAACCTGCTGGCGCGGCGGACGCGGCGCCAGCCGGTACGGTTGCGGACTCCCTTGCGCTAAACGAAGACGGGCACCAGGGTTGAGAGACCCCCGGGGGTGTGCTATCGCTGCCTCTCAGCACGAGGAGGCCCCGACGGGCACAATCCCGGGGGCGAACGGCAAACTGGAGATAAAAGGATGGCCTACGTCGTCACCGAGAATTGCATTAAATGCAAGTATCAGGATTGCGTTGAAGTCTGCCCGGTCGATTGCTTCTACGAGGGGGAAAACTTCCTGGTCATCAACCCCGATGAATGCATCGAATGCGGGGTCTGTGAACCGGAATGCCCGGCTGAAGCCATCAAGCCGGATTCCGATCCGACGGCGGCCGAATGGGTTGAGATCGCCCGCACCTATACCGGACAATGGCCTAACATCACCCGCAAGGGCGAGGTTCCGGCCGATGCCGCCCAGTGGAAGGGCAAGCCGGGCAAGAAGGCTCTGCTGTCGTCGAAACCCGGACATTAAGCGGGGCTGCCGCCCCGCCCCCCGCTTGGGGGCGAACCCCCAAACCCCCCTTAATGTCAAAGGGGGTCTGGGGCATCGCCCCAGCCGGGTGCGGGCGGGAGCCCGCTACAGCACCGGTTCCCGCCAGCGGGTGGTTTCAAACGGGGCGAGATTTTCAATGAACTGCCGGGTCGAAGCGGCCCAGGAAAAATCCAGGGCATGCGCCCGGCAAGCCGCCGGATCGGTCCCCAGCGCGGCCAGCGCCGCCCCGCGCAGATCTTCCCGCAACTGCCCGACGGGGCTGGCCCCGATCACATCCAGCGGTCCCGGCACCGGATAAGCCGCCACCGGCAAACCGGAGGCCAGAGCTTCGAGCAGCACCAATCCGAAGGTATCGGTCCGGCTGGGAAACACGAACACATCCGCCGCCGCATAATGGCGGGCCAGATCCTCGCCGAATTTGGCCCCGGCAAAATGAGTCGCCGGATAGCGCCGCCGCAACTCCTCCAATTGTGGCCCTTCCCCGACCACCACCTTGGTTCCCGGCAGATCGAGGGCGAGAAACGCTTCGACATTCTTCTCGACCGCCACCCGGCCGACATAGAGGAAAATCGGCCCGAGCAGGCCGGCAAACGGCCCGGACGCGCCCCGCGCCTCGGGACAGGGGCGGAATAAATCGGTATCGACTCCGCGTGACCAGCGGCCGATATGGTGGAACCCGCGCTGGCGCAATTCGGATTCAATCCCCTGAGTCGCCACCATCACCCGCGACGAGGGCGAATGGAACCGCCGCATCACCGCATAAGACAAGCGCAACGGCACCCGGAAGCGGGCCTTGATATATTCAGGGAATTTGGTGTGATAAGCAGTGGTGAAGGGCAGTCGGCGGCGCAGACAATAGCGTCGTGCCGCCCAGCCGAGCGGCCCCTCGGTGGCGATATGGATCGCGCAGGGCTGGGCCGCCTCGATCAGACGGGCGACCAGACGGAAAGGACGCACCGCCAGCCGGATTTCAGGATAGGTCGGACAGGGCAAGGTCCGGAAGCGGTCGGGGGTGACCATCACCACCTCGTGCCCCTCCTGTTCCAATTCGCGCCGCAGCGTGTCGAGGGTACGGACCACCCCATTGACCTGAGGCAGCCAGGCGTCCGAGACGACGAGGATTCGCATTCCTTCTCCTTGGAACAAGCGACCGGCCCGCAGCGCGGGGCCGATGCGGGACGAAAACGACGCAGCAGAAGGTCGGCCTAGGGCGCGCCGAAGGGAGGCAGGGAGTCCAGCGCCGGATCCGGTTGGCTGCCGGTCAGAGCGGCATTCTGGAGATACAGACCGGGCGCGCGCAGCCAGTGGAGAATTTCAAGACTGCCATCGAAATTCTCGACCAGGGCCGTACAACTCTCAACCCAATCGCCATCATTGCAATAGAGGATCCCGTTCATGTCGCGGATCTGGGCATAATGAATATGGCCGCAGACCACCCCATCGGCGTGACTGCGCCGGGCCTCATCCGCCATCGTCTCTTCGAAATTAGCGATATATTGGACGGCGTTTTTAACCTTGTGCTTCAGATAGGCTGACAAGGACCAATAAGGAAAGCCGAGAGACCGGCGCACGACGTTGAGCCAGTGATTGAGCGACAGCGCCAGGGTATAGGCCCCGTCCCCGAGGTGAGCGAGCCATTTGGCGTGTTTGACCACCCCGTCAAAGGCATCGCCATGAATGATCAGCAGACGCTTGCCGGCGGCGGTCTGGTGGATCGCACTGGTGACCACCCGGATATCGCCAAACAGCATCCCGTGATAATCGCGGGCGAATTCGTCGTGATTGCCGGGCACCAAAACCACTCGTGTGCCCTTGCGGGCCTTGCGAAGCAGCTTTTGCACCACATCATTATGACTCTGCGGCCAGTACCAGGATTTCCGCAACCGCCAGCCGTCGATCACGTCGCCGACCAGATAGAGGGTATCGGATTCAGTGCTTTTCAGAAAATCAAGCAGATCATCTGCTTTACAGCCACGGGTTCCGAGATGAATATCAGAAATCCAGATGGTCCGATAACGCCGCTTGATGTCTGTACTGGCGTTCATAAAGCCACCTGCCCCGGTCCGTTCGATGATGATGCGCGAGAGTTTTTCTAGTGCGACCCTGGTCTGATGTACACCCTTATCAAGCTTGACTTGATAGATTTCATCAAAGTGAAGAGATATGGTCACAATTAATTCACTGATGATTCGCTGGCGTCGGGCGCTATACAAAGATCCCATGTTGGATCTCCCCATGACCCCGCCGTCCGAAGCCCCCGCGATGTCGCCACCGCCACGCCGGGTGCTGATCATCCACAATCCGACCGCTGGCCGGCACAAGCGGCGGCGCCTGCTCCGCGTGGTCGAACGGCTGGAACGGCTCGGCTGCGCCACCACCGTGACCGAGACCCGCTGCCGGGGCGATGCCGAGATGATCGCCGCCCGGGCCACCCGCAATGATCACGATGTGGTGGTCGCTGCCGGTGGAGATGGCACGGTCAATGAGGTGCTGAACGGCCTGACCCTGTGCGAGGGCGGCCCGGCTCTGGGGGTAATCCCGCTCGGCACCGCCAATGTCCTGGCCTGCGAAATCGGCCTTGCCCCGCGGGATGCCGAACAGATCGCCCGCACCATCGCTTTCGGTCCGGCGCGCCGGGTCCATCTCGGCCTCGCCAATTGCCGCCGCTTCCTGCTGATGGCCGGGGCCGGACTGGATGCCCATGTGGTCGCCGGGGTCAATATCGCCCTCAAACGCCATGCCGGCAAACTGGCCTATGTCGTCGAAGGGATGAAACAGGCGGTCAGCTACGATTTCCCCCTGCTGACGATCCGCGCTGATGGCCTCACTTACGAAGGACGGATGGTGGTCGCCTGCAAAGGACGCTTCTACGGCGGCCCGTTCATCGCCGCCCCGGACGCCGACCTCGAAGCGCCGGTCCTGGAGGTCTGCATCCTCCCCGCCGCCGGCGTGAGCGGCATGTTGCGCTACGGGCTCGCTTTGCCGCTCGGCAAATTGCCGGACTTGCCGGAAGTGCAGGTGATTTCCGCCCGCTCGATCGTCATCACCGGCCCGCGTGGCGCCCCGGTCCAGGGCGATGGCGATATCCTGGCCCGCCTCCCGGTCGAGATCAGCATCGCGGAAGAAACCGTCGATCTGGTCTGCCCCGTGGACGTGCGAAGCTCAGCCGCCCGCGCCGCCGCCGTCCCTGCGCTCTAAGAGCGGGGGTTCTGGGGGCGCCAGCCCCCAGGCGGGGCCGGGGCGGCAGCCCCGCAGCGACAACGCGGCCGCGAGATCGTCCCAAACCGCAGTCCAATCCCCCGCCTGCTTCTGGCGAAACAGCCGCATCGTGGGATACCAAGGCGTATCACCCCGCTCCAGCAACCAGCGCCAGTCCGGCACCCGGGGCAGCAACAGCCAAACCGGCAGCCCTAACGCCCCGGCCAGATGCGGCAACGACGTATCCGTCGAAACGATCAGATCAAGCCCGGCGGCAATCGCCCCGGTATTGTCGAAATCCCCGACCAGAGCCGACAAATCACTGATCCGCTCCCCGGCTGCCGCCAGAATGGCACGATCCTCGGGCCGGGGCTCCTTCTGCAAAGCAAACAGACGCGCCCCCGGCCGGGCCAAAACCTCGATCAAAGCCGCCAGCCCCTCCGGACGGAGAGACCGGGCACGATCGGCCTGATAGGCCGGATTGCCGGCCCAGACGATCCCGATCCGCAGCCCCTCGCCGCCCGCCAGCCGCGCCCGCCAAGCCGCAACGGCAGCCGGATCCAGGGTCAGATAAGGCAGCGCCCCGGGCAAAGTGGCGAGGGTGGTGCCCAACCGCTCCGGCAAACTCCCCAGCGGACAGTGAAAATCGGTCGGAGGCAGCGCCCCCCCTTTGGCCACCACCTGGGCCTGCGGAAAAGAACGGGCGATCAGCCGGACCAGCGGCGGCTGCACTTCCAGCACCAGCCCAGCCCCGGCCGCCAGCAGGGGCCGGGCAAAACGAATGAACTGGAGGGTATCGCCCAACCCCTGTTCGGCGTGGAGTAGAATCCGCCGCCCGGACAAGGACTCGCCCCGCCAGAGCGGACAGGGAAAAGCCCGCACTGTCCGCTGCATCACCCCGGGACGGGTGCGCCATTCATATTCCGCCCAGCCGCGCGCCAGATCGCCGTCCAGCAGCAGCAGACGGGCCAAGGTGAAGTGAGCCGGGGCATCGCTGGGATTCCGCTCCAATGCCCGTTCGGTCATCGCCCGGGCCTCGGCGATTTCACCTTTGGCCAACAAAGCGGCGCCGAGCTGGCTGTAGGCCCCGGCGCCATCGGCCCCGAGAGCCAAGGCCTGACGATGGGCCTCGATCGCGGCCTCGATCTCGCCGTGATCACATAGAGCCGAGCCCAGGCTGGTATAGGCCTCGGCCAGAGTCGGAGCGCAAGCGATGGCGCGGCGATGGGCTTCGATCGCCCCGTCCAGTTCGCCTTCAAAGCGGAGAATCGAGCCGAGCATCGAATAGAGGCCGGGATGGTCGGAATGTTTCGCCAAGGCCGCGATCAGAGTCTCGATCGCCTCGACATTGCGGCCGGCATGGACCAGACAGCGCGCCCGCTGCAAGGCTGGATCGACCCAATCCGGGCGGGCGGCACTCGCCTGAGCGAACAGAGCGGCGGCGTCGTCCCAGCGCCGGGCGGCACTGGCGGCATCTCCCAGGGAGACCAGCCGTATCGCGGCCTCCCGATCGTTTTCCGCCATCGAGCCTTCTCCAGTGAGCGGGGCTGCCGCCCGAAAATCTCAGAGTTCCAGCGCGGCCAGGGCCTGATCCAACCCTTTCAACGAAACCGTCACCGCCACCGTTTTATCCGTCCCAAAAGGCTGGAAGGAAAACGCCAGAACCCGACCATGGCGCAGATGGTCGAGGTTGGCGGGAGTCAGCCGCACCAGACTGACGCAGCCGGCGGGGGTGCAATGATGAAAGACCAACGGTTGTGCCGGCTGATCGTCAATCCGATACGCCCCCCCGATCTGGAGATTCAGACCGAGGGGCAAGGTGGCCACCATGATCGGCTCGCCCGCCGGGCCAAGCGTGCCGATCACCAAATTCAGCACCCGCTTGTTGACCTCGCGCAGCATCTGACTCTGCTGGGCGAAACACCGCTTGCCACCATCGGGCTCAGGCTCGCAGGCAATCCCCCAATCGCCAAACCGGGTTCCCGGGGCCGGTGCCGCCCCGGCCGGCAGCCCCAGCAGCGGCACGGCCAAGGCGATCAGGCAGCCGATCCGGAAGGCCGACATCATGACCCGGCCCTATCCCCGCATCCGCGAACGGAAATAGGCAATGGTCCGCTGCAAGCCCTCTTCCAGGGCAACCGAGGGAGTCCAATCCAGCACCGCCTTGGCCTGGGTAATGTCGGGACGGCGCTGCATCGGATCATCCGCCGGCAGCGGCCGGTAAATGATCTCCGACCGCGACCCGACCATCTCGACCACCATCTCGGCCAACTGGCGCACGGTCATTTCGCGCGGATTGCCCAGATTGATCGGGCCGGTGATCTCGTCGCCAGTGTCCATCAGACGGAGGAAGCCTTCGATCAGATCATCGACATAGCAGAAGCTGCGGGTCTGGCTGCCGTCGCCATAGAGGGTGATCGGCCGCCCTTCCAACGCTTGAACGATGAAATTCGACACCACCCGTCCATCATCGGGATGCATCCGGGGGCCGTAGGTATTAAAGATCCGGGCCACCTTGATCCGCAGCCCATGCTGGCGCCAGTAATCAAAAAACAGCGTTTCAGCGCAGCGTTTGCCCTCGTCATAGCAGGCGCGCGGGCCAATCGGATTGACGCTGCCGCGATAATCTTCGGTCTGGGGATGAACCTGGGGGTCGCCATAGACCTCGGAGGTCGACGCCTGGAAGATCTTGGCGCCAACCCGCTTGGCCAGACCCAGCACGTTGATTGCCCCATGCACACTAGTCTTGGTGGTCTGCACCGGGTCGCGCTGGTAATGCACCGGCGAGGCCGGGCAGGCCAGATTATAAATCTCGTCCACTTCAACATAGAGCGGGAAGGTCACATCATGCCGGATCAGCTCGAAATAGGGATTGCCGAACAGGTGGGCGATATTGTCCTTCGATCCAGTGAACAGGTTGTCGGCACACAGAACGTCGCAGCCGGTAGCGAGCAGACGTTCGCACAGATGCGACCCGAGGAAGCCGGCTCCGCCGGTCACCAGAACACGCTTGCGACCATATTTCATCTGTCTATCCTCTTCGCCGGATACCCGTTTTCGGTTCTACCCCGG
>Ga0209373_10005438_pt1 | contig 10392 bp, 4 predicted proteins | sample Higcelweek5metaG_FD_187173 | JGI IMG/M metagenome (GOLD analysis project Ga0209373, IMG submission 187173) | Freshwater pond sediment microbial communities from the University of Edinburgh, under environmental carbon perturbations - High... | ecosystem: Environmental > Aquatic > Freshwater >...
AATTCGTATTTATCCTCCATGGTATCTTACTTTTTTTGCTAAACTTTTCTATTTTATCTTTCTGCTTCTTCTTGTGTATGGAATATTCAGGTATCTGACCGAAAGATTACAACATCGTCAGGAAATGCTGAAACGTGAGCATTTGGAACAGGTGAACGAGGGTAAATTACAGTTTTTTATCAATGTATCGCACGAAATCAGGACGCCGATGACGCTTATTATTAGCCCGTTGGAGAAACTTATGTCCGACACTTCCGATCCCGAACGCAATCAGGCTTATCACTTAATGTATCGGAATGCGCAGCGTATCTTGCGACTTATCAATCAGTTGCTTGATATTCGTAAAATAGACAAGGGACTTATGTTTGTGAAAATGAACGAAACAGACATCGTAAGTTTTGTTGATGATATTATGCAGACATTTGAATATCAATCGGAAAAACGAAAAATAAAATTTGAATTCATTCATGAAATGCCGGAACTAAAGGCTTGGATTGATATGAATAATTTCGATAAAGTGCTAGTGAATGTTTTGTCGAACGCGTTCAAGTTTACGCCAGAAAAAGGAGAAATAACAATTCGGCTAAGCGAAGGCAAAGATGAAACAGTAAACACTCCTTTGCGTCACTATTTCGAGATTGTTGTCTCGGACAGTGGTATTGGCATTGAAGTGGATAAAATTGAAAAGATTTTCGAACGTTTTTATCAAATTGATCATTCCCAAACCAATGTGAACTTCGGAACCGGTATAGGTTTGCACCTTTCGCGTAATTTAGTAGAATTGCAGCATGGAATTATTTATGCAGCTAACCGCAAAGATGCAACTGGAAGTGAGCTAATTATTCGTTTGCCAATGGGTCACGAACATTTAACTGAAGCCGAGAAAGAAATAAGCGATAATGTTGTTTCAATGTCAATGCTGCATCATAGTGCTGAAGATTACATTGATGACGCATTGGTAGAGACTGATGTTAAAGTTAAACCAAAAACGAAATACCGTATTTTGATTGTGGACGATGAAGATGAGATACGTCATTATCTGAAACAATCGCTGGCAGACACATATCGTATTTTTGAAAGCCGAAACGGAAAAGAAGCACTCGACTTCATATTAAAAGAAAAGCCAGATATGGTTGTAAGTGATGTAATGATGCCAGAAATGGATGGAATTAGCTTGTGTAAGAAGTTGAAAGCAAATATTAATATTAATCATATCCCCATCATATTGCTTACAGCCAAATCAAGTGACGAAGATAAAGCCGAAGGCTTCGAAATCGGTGCCGATGCCTATGTGGCCAAGCCGTTCAATGTAGATATGCTTAAAAAGCGCATTGCGAACATCATCGAAAACCGAGAAAGACTCGAATATAAAATGGCCGATAGCGAAGAGAATAAAGCCTTGATAAAGCCGGTGGTGCTTAAATCCTCCGATCAGGTGTTGTTGGAGAAAATAATCAATATTATCAATGAAAACATTGACAATACTGAGCTAAACGTAGAAATGTTGGCTGATGGAGTAGGGATGAGTCGTGTACATATGCATCGAAAGCTTAAAGAGCTTACCAATCAATCGGCACGTGATTATATCAAAAATATCAGACTGAAGCAGGCGGCCGAGTTACTCGTGAAACAAAAAATCTCAATTTCGGAAGTCGCTTATGCACTAGGATTTAGCAACCTGTCGCATTTTTCAAATACATTCAAAGAGTTCTATGGCATGTCGCCTAAAGAATACAGTGAAAAATATCGTCAGAGTATTTGATATTTTTAAAATCAGGAATGAGGCAGTTGAGTTTTTTATTCAGCTGCTTTTTTTTTGTAGCTTATTACCATGTCGTTTTTTGAATAAATTGACCTTCACATCGTTTCGATTTTTTTTTGATTCAACACCTCAAATCGCTCCTGTTTTTTACTTTATAAGCTTTAATGAAACCAACAATAAGCTTATCCGAAAATTGGCTTTATGTCATTCGGATAAAGTAAAAGATCTATGTTTGTCTAGAATTTTAGAGAAAACAATGTTCTTGTTGTAGTTTTTAAATGTCATTTCTTGTTTAAACGGAGATTACAAATGACCCTCACTAAATAACGGTTTGTACCCCTTTTGTTATTTTTATCTACTCTTCTTTTCTGTTTCTTTTACATTTTTAAGGGGTTTAGTAACCGATAGTAATGGAAATGTAACGGGTGGAAAAGTGATGTAATAAGCCTTAAATGATTTGATATAAGTTTATACCTTGATGAGCTATAGTTTTTAGTAGATTTGTAAAAACTAAATCAAGAAGCATATAAAATAATTTAACAATTTAATTCTACTATTTATGAAAACTTAAAAAAAATCAATTATTACTATTACAAAAAGCTATTATTAAAAACTTAATCAAATTAAAATGAATTCTAAATCATGAAGATCACAAAACTATTTAGGTCAATAGGCCTATTATTTTTATTATCTATGTTATCACTCGGAGCCTACGCTCAAACGAACTCTGTAAAAGGAGTTGTAAGAGATGGTGCGGGTCGAACATTAATTGGTGTGAATGTAATAGAAGTTGGAACAACCAATGGTACTATTACAGATATTGATGGAAACTATGTAATTAAAGTTCCAGCACAGTCGAAATTACAATTCTCCTATTTGGGTTACGAAACCAAAATAGTAGAACTTGGTGGGAAAACAAATATAAATGTTGTCCTTGTTGAAGACAACAAAGTATTGGAAGAAGTTGTAGTTGTAGGATATGGTACCCAACGTAAAGAAGCTGTAACAGGTTCTGTAGCTTCGGTAAAAGGCGATATTATGCGCGAAATTCCAACTCAGAATATCTCACAATCTTTACAAGGTCGTGTTGCCGGTGTTGAAATGTCGCAGACTTCTTCAAAACCAGGTGCCGAAATGCAGATCCGTATTCGTGGTTCTCGTTCGCTTACAGCAAGCAACGACCCATTGGTAGTTCTCGACGGAATTCCGTTTGCAGGAAACATCAGTGACATCAACCCTAACGAAATCAAAAGTATTGATATCTTGAAAGATGCTTCTGCAACTGCTATCTACGGTTCGCGTGGTGCTAACGGTGTCCTTTTGGTAACTACCAACAGAGGACAAACCGGTCAGAAAGCAAAATTAACTTACAATGGTTATTATGGTACAAGCCAGGTTTTCTCTAAAATCGATATGATGACAGGAGATGAGTTTGCTGCAATGAGAGCTGCTGCTAATATGACAGCTTACAAAACCAACTCTGCAGATGAAATAGAAGGTACAAATACCGATTGGCAGGATTTATTTTATAAAACAGGTACTATGCAAAGTCACGATGTAGGCGTTTCGGGTGGTACAACCGGAGGAGCTTATACATTTGGTATTGGTTATTACAAAAACGAAGGTGTAGTACCTATGGAAGGCTATAGTCGTTTATCAATGCGTGGTAGCCTTGATCAGGAAATAGGTAAAATTTTCCGTGTAGGTTTTACTACTAATAGCAATTATAATGTTACGGAAAGTGCAAGCACGGGAGGAATGTACCAAGTATTACAAATGAGCCCGCTTATTAACCCTTACAATGAAGATGGCAGCTGGAAAAGAACTGTGAACATGCCTGCTGACTTAGGTGTATGGGTATATACAAGAGATGTAGTAGAAGCAAATAGAGACCTTATGCTCAGCCAAACCAAAGGTTTCGGTTCATACAATACTGTCTATGGTGAGGTAAAAATACCGGGAGTAGAAGGATTAAAATATCGTGTTAATGTAGGTTTGAACTTCCGCATGTCGAACGGAGGAGCTTATACAGGACAAGGAATAAACGCTACCTCTGAAACCAATCCATCTTCAGCTTCGGTAAGCAATTCGTTGAGAACTAACTGGGCAGTTGAAAACCTGCTTACTTATGATCGCACTTTTGCCGATAAACATCAGGTAAACGCCGTAGCGATGTACTCTGCCGAAGAAACTTTGTACTATCGTTCACGTATGACTGCAAAAGGTGTTGCCGCAAATTTCCAATGGTATAACCTGGGTATGACAGATGGAGAAAGATCTATTCTTCCGGGAGATCAAAAATATGAAAAAAGTGGGTTACTATCGTATATGGGTCGTGTGATGTATTCGTATGACAGTCGCTATATGATTTCGGCCACAGTACGTGCGGATGGTTCTTCAAGATTAGCGCCAGGACATCAATGGCATACTTATCCTGCTGTATCTATAGGATGGAATATGAAGAAAGAAAGTTTCATGCAAGATGTTAATTGGCTCGATAATTTTAAAATGAGAGTAGGTTATGGTGAAACTTCTAATCAGGCTGTTGATCCTTATGCTACATTGGGTAGTTTGAGTACTCGTCCATATAACTTTGGAGATGCTCCTGCTAATTTTCTTACAGGAACATATGTAAGTACGTTGCCAAATGATAAATTAGGTTGGGAATTTTCGACTACATGGAACTATGGTTTGGATTTCAGTTTACTGAAAAACCGTTTGTCAGGTACATTTGAATATTACGTAACCAATACAAAAGATCTTTTGTTGAGCGTAAACCTTCCTCAAACAACGGGTGTGGGCAGCTTTATGGCTAACGTAGGAGAAACCCAAAACAAAGGTTTTGAACTTTCGCTGAATGGAGTTATTTTGGATAACGTGAATGGTTGGAACTGGACAGCTGGCATCAACTTGTATTCAAATAAAAACAAAATTGTAGCGCTTGCATCAGGAAATGAAATGGACGAGGGTAATGCATGGTTCAAAGGACATTCAATGAATGTGATTTATGCAGCCAAGAAAATCGGATTATGGCAAGAAGGCGATCCTTATATGGACATACTTGAACCGGGAGGTAACGTAGGTATGATTAAGGTTGAATACCTTGGTGAGTATTACAAAGAAGGTGACGTTATACCAACAGGTAGAAAAGTAGGAGACCCTGTAAGAGCTATGGACGGCGGTGGTAAAGATCGTCAGGTGATCGAAGTTGATCCGGACTTTCAGGGAGGTTTCAATACAACTGTAGGATACAAAGGGTTTGACTTAACAATGATTGGTTCTTTCAAAAGCGGAGGAATACTTGTAAGTTCGCTTTATTCAGCCAATGGTTATCTTAATATGCTATCTGGACGTAGAGCTAATGTGGATGTGGACTATTGGACACCCGAAAATACAGGTGCTACCTATCCAAAACCAGGTGGTATTATGAGTGGTGATAACCCTAAATATGGTAATACTTTAGCACTTTTCGATGCTTCGTATCTGAAAATACGTGCCCTTACCCTTGGTTATAACTTCAATATGAAAGCAATCAAAGACCTTGGAGTACAAAGTTTGAGAGTATATGCTACAGCTCAGAATCCATTCGTTTTGTTTGCGCCTTATACCAAAGAAACTGGTATGGATCCGGAAACTAACTCCTACGGCGATGAAAATATGGCTTCAAATACTGGTTTAGTAAACAGACGTATTCTTACAGTTGGTGCTAATTCGCCATCTACACGTAATTATATGGTTGGCGTTAGCTTAACATTTTAATAACTTTAAATAAAGATAATAATGAAAAAGATAAATATAAAAGTTTTGATGGGAGCAGTGATGATGTTGTTCCTGTCGGCCTGTAACGATATCTTGGTAGAGCAACCGCGTGCTACTTACGAACCCGGTTTTTTTACAACAAAAGAAGGTGTTCAGAGCGGATTGACTTCTATGTACGCTCATTTGCGTTACATTTACGGGCAAGGCTATTATTATAACATTACCCTTACCGGTACCGATGAATATACCTGGGGTGCTAGTGCTGATGGTAACTTTAAAGATGCCGACATGACAAGTGGTGGTACAATGACACCATCTACTTCACGTGCTGATGTGCTTTGGAATACTGCTTTCCCAAATATCAATACAGCCAGTGGCGTAATTGAAAATGCTGAAGCCGTAGGTTTAGCTCCTTCTTTGATAGCAGAAGCACGTTTTTTTCGTGCATTCGACTATTTCCAATTGGTACAGACTTTTGGTGGTGTGCCTCTTGATTTAGGTGGAGGCGTTTTGAAATTTAATAAATCAACAGTGAGAACTTCAATACGTAACACTGTACCCGAAGTTTACACAATTGGCATATTCCCTGATTTGAAACAAGCTATCATCGATCTTCCTGAAACTCCACGTATAGTAGGCGCAGCCACTAAAACTGTTGCGCGTCTGTATTTGGCAAAGGCTTACCTTACTTATGCATGGTGGTTGCAAAACCCAAACAATATCCCAACCTATCCTCAAGCTGCTCGTACAGACAAAGATGGAAAGGATGCTGCATGGTATTTCCAACAAGCATATGATGTAGCTACTGAAGCAATTGCTAATCCTGGATACGCAGGCTTACAACCAAGTTATTATAGAGTTCATTTGGCTCAAAACGATCGTAATAACGAAATTTTGTTACTTGCCGATCATACCAATGCCAGCCAACAATATAATGGAGGGATTGATTTTGGATATGGTAACGGTGAAGCGCCTGATAATTTTGCCGCTTGGATGGTGACACCTCAGATGGAAAAAATAGTAAGCTTCAAGAAAGCCGATAGATCAGATGGTGGTATCAATTCAGTGCAACGTGAAGCAGCTCAATGGGGTGGCCGTCCATGGACGCGTATGGCGCCAACTCAGGGTGTATTTACAAAAACTTTTGCTGATAAAACCAATGACTCACGTTTTGACGGTACTTTTACAAGTGTTTACCGCGGTAACTGGATTAAGAAAACGGATTATGCTTCAATTACAGCTCTGTATAATGCAAACAGTTTGCCAGTAAGTGCCGGAGATGCAATTCTTACTTTCTTACCTGACGAGAGTCTTTCAAGTTCAATAGTTTATCCTACTCCAAATAAAAGTGCTATTGGCGCGGGTGAAATTCCAGGAAGAGCAGATTATGTAATTTCTCCACAGGGTATCAACCGTCAGTTCTATCCTGGTCTTTGGAAAATTGGAACTTACCGTACCGACAATGGCTCCGGTTTAGGAAGTCCTAATGGTAGTACCTGCCGTCCGTTTGTTATTGCTAAATTTTCTGAGCTCTTCCTTGTTGCTGCTGAAGCAGCTGTAAAAGGAGCAACTACAAAAGCCGTAACAGGAACTTATGCTAACGATGGAACTGCAAGAGGTTTGGTGAATGTGCTTCGTGCAAGAGCTGGTAAATGGAGCTTTAGCAATGCCGAAAATAAAGTCAAAGTTGAAGACCACAGCGCTGAAATGATTGCAGCAACACCTGCCACAATTGATGTAAATTACATTTTGGCTGAACGTTCGCGCGAGTTTTTCGGTGAAGGCTATCGTTGGTTCGACCTGGTACGTACTCAAAAATGGGAAGAAATTGCCGGTACTTACGAAATTGCTGATGCGGGTACCCGTACTCCTAAAACATTTAAACGTACAATCAATAAAGATATTCACTATTTACGCCCTATACCACAGGGCCAGATTGATAGATTGGATATGAGCGCTGAAGAAAAAGCAGCTTATCAGAATCCTGGTTATTGATTATATTAATTAAATTATGGCTGATTGGGATGGAACCAGTCGTTCGCATTCCCAATCAGCCATTTTTATCTACTGATGTGTTTTCAGTAAATATTTACAAAAACAAAATACAACATTTTACATGAAGGTTTTTAAACTCCGAATACTACTCATATTGATATTTCTTATAGCTGTTGCCTTATTGGTAAATAGCGCTGATAAGAATATCCCGGTTTTCGTAGTTAAAAAGAATTCAACACAACTATTGGTCGACAATCAACCTTTTTTAATCCTTGGCGGAGAAACGGGAAATTCAGCAGCTTCGGATATAAACGAGATGAACGTATGGTGGCCAAAAATAAAAAACATGAACCTGAACACAGTACTTGTTCCGGTTTATTGGGAACTTACTGAACCTACCGAAGGTAAATTTGACTTTAGCCTCGTCGATAACATGCTAAAACAGGCACAAAATCATGACATTAAATTAGTTTTGTTGTGGTTTGGAAGCTGGAAAAACAGCATGTCGTGTTATGCACCCGCCTGGGTGAAACTGGATGACAAACGATTCCCCCGTACGTTAGACAGAAACGGCAACCCTGCCGAAATTTTAAGTGCATTTAGCAACCAAACGCTCAATGCCGACATGAAAGCCTTTAAAGCGCTAATGGCTTATCTTAAAGCCAACGATTCGGAAGATCGTACAGTGATAATGGTACAAGTAGAGAATGAAATAGGCCAACTTCCCGAAGCACGCGATTATTCTGCCGCTGCCAACATGGCTTTTCGGATGGATGTTCCATCTCAACTTATTGATTATTTAAATAAGAATAAATCTGTTCTTCTGCCACATATAAAAGATGCATGGGCTAAAAACGGATACAGACAAAACGGAAACTGGGAATCAGTTTTTGGTAAAGGACTGGCAACAGACGAATTTTTTACAGCCTGGCATTATGCCGTATTTGCTGATAAGGTAGCTCAGGCCGGAAAAGCAGCCTACAATTTGCCAATGTTTGTGAATTGTGCGCTGAACCGCCCTCATGTTGATCCGGGTAAATACCCAAGCGGAGGGCCATTACCTCATTTAATTAATATCTGGCAAGCAGCTGCTCCAAACATCGATATGTTATCGCCCGATATCTACCACGGCGATTTCAGACACTGGTGTCAGCAATATGATGTACTTGGAAATCCTGTTTTTATTCCTGAAATTAAATTGGAAGAGCAAAATGCAACACAGGTTTTTTATGTTATCGGACGTCATAAATCACTGGGTTTTTCTCCGTTTTCAATAGAGTCGGCGCCGGATGGAGCCAATAATTCTTTGAAGAAAAGTTATCAAATTATAGATGATTTATCGGAACTGATACTGGCCGATCCCACCAAGACAAACGGAGTGTATCTCGATAAAGAACATAAAACCGATACAATTGAAATTGGTGATTATCAAATTATTGTTTCACACGTTTTTACTTTACCATGGAGTGATGGGGCAAAAGCCGAAACCTGGACGCAAGCCGGTTGTATTATTATCGAAACTCAACCCGGTGAATTTTGGATAGGAGGTACAAGCGTGGTTTGTACATTTCGGAATATAAAAAAACCGACGTTGACTACAGGACTTTTATCGGTCGACGCATGTAAAAAGGACGGCAATGGTTGGATGTACAAAAGGTTGAATGGGGATCAAACCCACCAGGGCCGTCACATGCGTATTTCCTCCGGAGAATGGGAGATTCAACGCATTCGCTTATACGACTATAAATAAATATCATTATATAAAGATTTTTTTTGACTGGATTTTAGAAATAAACTGTATTATAAAGTAAACTTATTAAATCGAAAAAAATGAAAAAGATACTAAATCTCGTGTTAATGCTGATTACACTATCGCTTTTTTCATCTTGCGAATCAGATACAGATATTGAAATTGTTCAGCATCAGTTGCAAAGTTTTATTAAAGAAAGCAAAGCTACAAAATGTACTATAATTGTGCAGACTGGTGAAAAAGTGTCAACTGAACATCAAAATGTAGATTTTACGATTGAGAAAGGTTTTGTTGTCATAAAGGGATTAGGACTAAATAATAAAGCACAAGAAAGATATAATTTATTGTATCTTACAAAGTACACAAATACAGCTGACAATAAATTAGTCCTGTATTTTTGTAACTACTCAGCACCTGAGTAATTTTTTAAAGAATGAACCATAAGGACATAAAAACTAATCAAGTAATTATTAAGAATTGAAGGTAGCAAAAAAGAAAAACAAATAATTAATTTTAAAAACTCATACAAACATGAAATCAGACTCACAGAAAGTGTCATTTGTTGAAAAGGTGGGCTATAGTCTGGGTGACTTAGCTGCAAACTTAGTATTTCAAACGCTAATTACCTATTTAGCTTATTTTTATACAGATATCTATGGACTAAAAACCAATGATGCATCAATTGTGATGCTTGCAGTGGGTTTGACGGCCGCATTTCTTTTCAATCCCATTATTGGTGTTTTGGCCGACCGTACTAATTCAAAATGGGGTAAATTTCGTCCATGGATTTTGTACACGGCCATTCCATTAGGAGTTGTTGCTTTTCTGGCATTTTCTACACCTCATTTCGAATATAAAGGAAAATTAATTTACGCAGCCGTAACTTATACTTTTCTTTTGTTGTTGTACGCGTCAAGTAATCTTCCGTACTCAGCACTTAGTGGCGTTATTACCGGCGATATGAGCGAGCGAAACAGTATCTCTTCGTATCGTTTTGTAGCAGTTACATTTGCGCAGTTTTTCGTTCAGGTTTTTATGCTCCCTATCATTGAATCAGCAGGTAAGGGCGACAAAGCCGTTGGTATTGAGGTTGTAATGTCATGGTTGGCCATTATTGGTTCTGTAA
>Ga0209373_10005439_pt1 | contig 10392 bp, 6 predicted proteins | sample Higcelweek5metaG_FD_187173 | JGI IMG/M metagenome (GOLD analysis project Ga0209373, IMG submission 187173) | Freshwater pond sediment microbial communities from the University of Edinburgh, under environmental carbon perturbations - High... | ecosystem: Environmental > Aquatic > Freshwater >...
CGTGCGCGTGCTTACCGCCGCCGACGTGCCGGGAACGAATCTCCAGGGCATCATCCACAAGGACCAGCCCGTGCTCTGCGGCGAGGTCATCCGGCACGCTGGCGACCCCGTGGCCCTGGTGCTGGCGCGGTCGGCCCAGGCCCTGCGTGAGGGTCTGGCCGCCCTGAAGGCGGACATCGAGCCCCTGCCCGGCGTGTTCGACCCGGAGGAGGCGCTCAAGAAAGACGCGCCGCTGGTGCACGCGGGCAGAAAGGGCGGCAACCTGCTCCTTGGCGCGGTCATCGAAAAGGGCGACGCCAAGGCTGCGCTCAAGCGCGCGCCCGTGGTGGTGCGCGGCGAATTTTCCACCCCGGTGCAGGAGCACGCCTTCCTAGAGACGGAGTGCGGCTTCGCCCGGCTTTTGCCCGACGGCACCCTGGACATGACCGTGAGCACCCAGGCCCCCTTCCGCGACCGCTTCGAGATCGGCCACGCTTTAGGCCTGCCGCCGTTTCGCATCCGCGTGCGCGCGCCGTATCTCGGCGGGGGCTTCGGCGGCAAGGACGGCTCCACGGTGCAATGCCTGCTGGGCCTTGCGGCGCTCTTCGCCGCTGGCCGCCCGGTGCGCCTGGCCTGGGACCGCGAGGAAAGCCTGCTGGCCGGATACAAGCGCCACGCCGTGTGCCTGCGCTACGCCCTCGGGGCCGAGGCCGACGGCACGCTTCTGGCCCTCTCCTGCCGCCTGATTTACGATACCGGCGCTTACGCCCACCTCGGCGGCGAGGTCATGGAACTGGGCATGGAGCACGCAGCCGGACCCTACCGCGTTCCGCACGTGCGCATCGAGGGCCGCTGCGTCTACACCAACAATCCCATTGCCGGGGCCTTCCGGGGCTTTGGCGTGGCCCAGGTGAGCCCGGCCTTCGAGGGGCTCATGGACGCGCTGGCCGCCAAGCTGGGCATGGATCCCCTGGCGCTGCGGCGCAAAAACATTCTGCACCGGGGCGATGTGAACCCGGTGGGCGTCACCCTCACCAGCTCCGTGCACCTGGACCGGTGCCTGGACGTGCTGGAGCGGCACCCCCTGTGGACCGGGCGCGAGGCCTGGCGCAAGGCCGCGCCGCCCCTCTCCCGCCGGGGCGTGGGCCTGGCCTGCGTGTTCAACGGCATGGGCTACGGCCGCGGCCTGGCGGACATGGCCATAGCCAAGGTGGAGCTGACCACGGCGGGCGGTTTTCTGGTGTACAGCGGCGTGGCCGACATGGGCCAGGGCAACGCCTCGGCCTTCGCCCTGCTGACCGCGCAAGAGCTGAACCAGGAGCCGGCGGCCATCAGCCTGCTGCAGCCGGACACGGAGCTGTGCCACCCTTCCGGCTCGTCCTCGGCCGGGCGCACCACATATACATACGGCAACGCGCTGCTGCGCGCCTGCGCAGCCATGCGCCGCAAGCTGCTTGCGCGCGCCGCCATGGCCCTGTTCGCCGACGATCTGGAGCTGCTGGAGCTGATTCCCGGCGCGGTGCGCCGCAAAGACAACGGCCGCGCCCTGCCCCTCGCCGCCCTGGCGGGCTTTCTGAACCGCGACGACCGCATCTGCGTGGCCGAATTTCTCATGCCAGTGGCCCAGAACCCGCCGGACACGGGCAAGGCCTTCCCCATAGGCTTTCCGCACCTGTTCTTCGCCCATGCCGCGCACCTGGCGCGCATCGAGGCGGACGAGCTGACCGGCCGGGTGCGCGTGTGCGATTATGTCGCCGTCACCGACGGCGGCCGCGTGCTCGACCGCTCCTGCTTCGACCAGCAGGCCCAGGGCGGCGTGGCCCAGGGCCTTGGCTACGCCCTGACCGAGGACTTCCGCCTGCGCGAGGGGCATATTGAAACCCGCGACCTGTCCACGTATCTCATCCCCACGGCGCTCGACGTGCCGGACATCGTCTCCCTGGCCGCGGAGGCCGAGGAGGAAACCGGGCCGCACGGCCTGAAGGGCGTGGGCGAGGTGAGCCTGAACGGACCGGCTCCGGCCATCGCCGCCGCCATTGCGGACGCCACGGGCACGCGCCCGCGCGAACTGCCCTACACCCCGGAGCGCGTGCTGGCGGCTCTGCGGAACACCCCGCGCCGGAGGCGTGCATGAAGCTTTGCTTTATTTTGAACGGCCGTGCCGTGAGCCTGGACGTGGCCCCGGACCGCCGGGCCATTGATGTTTTGCGAGAAGACGTTCTGCGGGAAGACGTCCTGCGGGAAGACGTCCTGCGGGACAACATGGCGCGTGAAGGCGTCGTGCAAGAAGCCGCGCCGCGCACAGACGCATCATTCGCAGATCAGACAGCTGCGGGCGTCGCCGCCCGGAAGCCGTCCGTTTTTGGAGCCGACGCGTCCCCCATGCCGTCTTCCAATCCGCCCGCGACCATCGCATCCCCTTCGGTCACATCCACTTCCGATGCATCCGTTTCCACCGCATCCACTTCCAGCTTGGCCACTTCTGGAGCGGTCACTTCCGAGGCAACCGGTTCCGATGCATCCGTTTCCACCGTGTCCACTTCGACCGTGGCCACTTCCGATGCGGCCGGTTTCGATGCGGCAGGTTCGGACGCGGCAGGTTCGGACCCAGCAGTCTTGGACGGGCGCGCCCTGGACGTGAAGGAAGGCTGCGGCACCGGCGAGTGCGGGTCCTGCTCCGTGCTGGTGGACGGCGTGCAAAAGCTCTCCTGCCTCATGCTCGCCGCCCAGTTGCAGGGCCGCAGCGTGGTCACGGCCGCAGGCCTGGGCACGCCGGAAGCCCCGCATCCCGTGCAGCGGGCCTTTGCCGAGCACGGCGCGGTGCAGTGCGGCTTCTGCACGCCGGGCATGGCCATCGCCGCGGCAGGCCTGCTGGCCAAAAATCCGGCCCCGGAGCGCGAGGACATTCGCCGCGCCTTGTCCGGCAACCTGTGCCGCTGCACGGGCTATGTGAAGATCGTGGACGCCGTGGAGGCCGCGGCAAAGGACATGGCGGGCCGCAAGCAAGCCGACCAACAAATCAGCCAACACATCGACCGACAGAACGGTCAACAAACCGGCCAACGGGCCAGCCGGCAGATCGGGCAACAGATCGGGCGACAAATCAGCCAGCAGGCCAAGCAACCAATTGGCCAACAAACCGGCCAACGGCCAGGTCAGCAGGCCGACCAGCAGGCTCGGCAACAGGCCGGGCGGCAAGCCGGAACAGGGGACGCCAAATGAACGTGCTGACCCCGCACGGCCTGCCGGAGCTTTTCGCCGCGCTCGCGGAACCGGGCGCACGCGCCCTGGCTGGCGGCACGGATCTGCTGGTGCGCCTGCGCTCCGGCCGGGAAACGGCCAAGACGCTGGTGAGGCTGGACGGGATCGCGGCGCTGCGCGGCGTGTCCCAAGGCCCCGATGGCTCGCTGCGCCTGGGCGCGGGCATGACCCATGCGGAGCTTCTGGCGCATCCGCTGGTGCGCGCGCGGCTGCCGCTCCTCGCCGCCGCCCTGGGGGACCTGGGTTCGCCGCCCATCCGCAACATGGGCACCCTGGGGGGCAACCTGTGCACGGCCTCCCCGGCGGGCGACTGCCTGCCGCCGCTCATGGCCCTTGGCGCGGAGGTGGAGCTTGTCTCCGCCGCTGGCGCGCGGCGGCTGCCGCTGGCGGATTTCATCACCGGGCCGGGACGCACGCGGCTTGCGCCGGGCGAAGCCCTGGCGGCGGTGCATGCCCTTCCGCCCGATGCGGGTCCAAGCGCCAGCGCGGGTTCAGGCACTGGCCCAGGCGCGGGCGAAGGCGATCGCTTTGTTCAGCATTTCGAGAAAGTGGGCCGCAGAAACGCGCTGGCCGTGGCCGTGGTCAGCCTGGCCGCGCTGGTGCGCGTGGGCAAAGGCGGCGTGGTGGCAGAGGCGCGCCTGGCTTGGGGCAGCGTGGCCCCGGTCGTTTGGAGCTGCCCGGAGGCCGAGGCCGTTCTCATAGGACGCAAGCTCAGCCTCACTGCGCTCAAACAGGCCGCCGCCGTGGTGCGCCAGCGCGTGCAGCCCATCGGCGACGTGCGCGCCAGCGCGGACTACCGCCGCGAGGTGGCGGGCAACTTGCTGCTGCGGCTGGCCATGCTCTCGCTGTAAAGTGGGGATAGGCTCCTCCCCCGCTTTGCGGCGCCTGAGCCTTCCGGACGCCTGAGCATCAGCCCTTGGGCAAAGCGTTCCTTGCGGGCGTCAGCCGGGCCACGGGCAGCAAAGCCAGGCCGGAAAGCAGAAACAGCCCGCCGCAGAGCACAAAAAGATCCTGCAGAGGCATCCCCTCCGCCAGCACCGCCCCACCGATCATCGGCCCGAGGATGAACCCGGCGTCCAGCGCCACCAGCAGCAGGTTCGTGTTCAGCCCCCGCAAATGCGCCGGGCTCACCCTGTACATGGCGGCGTTGAAGAGCGGCATGCCAAGGCCCAGCGCCAGCCCGTACAAAACCGCCATGCCGTTCAGGCTCAAGGGGCCGCCCGCCAGGGCGAAGCACGGCACCAGCACGGCCAGGAAGAACAAGGCCAGGCCCGTTGCGCGGCCGGGGTTCAGGCGGTCCAGCAAGCGCATGCCCAGCACGCGCAGGCCTATGGTGGCGATGTTGGCGCAGGTGAAGAACAGGCCGGGATTGCCCGCGCCCAGGCTCAAACTCCAGCCCTTGATGAAAAAGTACACGATGGTGTGCCCGGTGAGCATCCCCAGCTGCCCCAAGAGCAGCGGCAAAACGCCGGGCGAGCGCAGGTTGGCGCGCAGCTCGCTCCAGGTTGGGCGCTGGCTGTGCTCCGGCGGCAGCGCTGCGGCCATGGCGCGGGCCTTGCGCCCCAGCGGGGCCAGCAGCAGCAGGGCCGGGAGCATGAGCGGCGCCGCCATGGCGTAGGCGTAGCCCGGACCGGGCAGATGCGGCGTCACGGCCTCCACAAAGGGCGGCATGAGCGCGCTGGGCAGAAGCGAGGTGAGGGACAGGATGCCGAAGCCTTGGGCCACTTGGCCGCGCGGCAGAAAATGCGTGAAGGCGGCGATGAGCCCGGAGGCCAGCAGCACATACCCCGCGCCATGCACCACGCGCACCACGGCAATGGCCGGAATCGAGGTGGCGAAGGGATAACTGAGCAGGGCCAGCACGGCCAGCCCCACGCCCACGCGCATGGCCCGGACGCTGTTGCTCAAATTGAGGACCGTGCTGAGCCAGGGCCGCAGGGCCAGGGCAGTCAACGGCTCCAGCGCCAGCAGCGGGCCGCGCCACCCGGCAGGGATATCAAGTTGCTGCAGATAATTATAAAATCCATAGAAAATCGCCAAATTGCAAAAACACAGCAGGCTGACTGAGCACAGGGCGGAAAACTCATAGGTGGCGAGCGATTGCGGTCCCTGCTCCGTCGGCCCGCCGGTGTCCGCGCTCGGATTCTCTCCCATGTCCTGGCTCATGTCCTGGCTCACGTCCTGGTTCATGCCCTGGCCCGCGCCGTTTCAATGACCTCGCGGAAGGCCGTCAGGAAGTCCCGCATCACCGGCTGCTGCACCAGACTCACGCGGATCCAGTTGGGAAAGCGGAAGCCAGTCATGGTGCGCACCATCACGCCCCGGCGCATGAGCTGGCGGTAGACAAGGGAATCCGAGACCGGCGTTTCCACCATGACGAAGTTGCCCGCGCCGGAAACATGCTTGAGCCCCATGGCGTCAAAGGCCGGAAGCAGCAGATCCTTGGCCTCGGCCACCATGCGCCGCGTGGCGGCGATGTGCTCCGCGTCGTCCAAAAGGGCGGCGGCCGCGGCGGGCTGGCCCACCCCGTTCACCGAGTACACGATGTGCGTGCGCCGGATGTACTCCACCACCTCGCGCTGGCCGCACACGTAGCCCACGCGCAGGCCCGCCAGGGCGTACATCTTGGAGAAGGTGCGGAAGACCACCACGTTGGGATGCCGCTCCATGAGCTCCATGCCGTCCGGGAACCGCTCATCGTCCACATACTCGCGGTAGGCCTCGTCTATGACCACGATGGCCCGGCCATCCACGCGGCGCAGAAAGCGCTCCATGGTGTCACGGTCCCACCAGGTGCCGGTGGGGTTGTTGGGGTTGCAGACGAACAGGATCTTGGTGCGGTGGTCCATGGCCGCAAGCATCCCCTCGGGATCGTAGCCATAATTCACCAAGGGGATGAGCCGGGCCTGGAAGCCGGAGAACTCCGCCACCCACTCGTACACAGCAAAGGTCTTGTCGGCGGTGATGATGTTGTCGCCCTTTTCGCAAAAGGCCTTGATGACGCTCGCAATAACCTCGCAGGAGCCGTTGCCCACCAGAAAGCGGTTCGGATCCTTGCCGAAGCGCTCGGCCAGGGTCTTGCGCAAAAAGAAGGAGTCGCCGCTGGGATAGATGGCCGAGCGCTGCGCCTCGAAGTCCTGGATGACCTTGCGCGCGGCTGGCGGCGGGCCCAGGGCGTTCTCGTTGTTGTTCAGCCGGTGCAGGTGGTCCACCCCATAGAGCCGCATGAGCTCCGGGTCCGGGCAGCTGGGCACGTACGCTTCAAAGGACCGGATGTACTCCGGCACGAGTTCAGCGATCGGCATGGACATGTTGGCAGACCAGGATGTCGGAATTGCCCCCGTGGGGGAGGATGAGCCGCGGCTCAAAGCCGTTTTCGGCCAGGGCCGGGTACAGCGCGCCCTGCCAGGGCTCGGAGAGGTCCAGGTGCAGCAATATGGCCGGAGCCTCGTCGCCCTCGGACTGCTCCAGGGCGCGGATGTGCGCGCCCAGGTTGGCGGAGAAGTCGCGGCCGTCCAGCAGGGGCTTCAGCACCACCAGTCCGCGCATGCGGTCCAGGGACGTGGCCAGCAGGGAGTGGGCCGGAAGCTGCGACTGGGCCGGGGCCGCCGCCGCGAGCAGATCGCGGGAGAAGGCCAGGGCGTCGTACTCGCGCTGCAAAAAGGGGAACAGATCCGGGTGGGCCCAGACAGCGCCGCCGACGTCCTCCCGCAGGTGGCGGAAGAAGGCGGGCTGCTCGGTGAAGGAGAGGTGCCCGGAGTCGTCCCGCTCCGGCAGCAGCAACGTGCCCAGCTTCTCGAACCAGCCCTTGGGCAAGTCCTCGGTGGGGCGCTCGCTGAAGGCGCAGATGGCCTCGGTGCGGGCCACCAGGGAAAGAAAGCGCTCCGTCAGCAGCCGGGCGGTTTCGGCGCCCAGGGCCGCGTCCGCCGCATCGGTAAAAACATACGGCCCGGAGAACACCACGCCGCGCCGGCCGGAGGCGCGCCAGCACAGCAGCCCAGCCGGGCGGCCCGCGCTGTCGAGGGCCGCCAGGACGCGGTACTGGTTCGAGGCCACCATGTCCGCGAAGCGCCCCGGCCTATGGAAACACCTGGGGCAGAGCCGGGCCGGGTAGCGCCCGGCCGCGAGCAGCGCGCTGTGCTGCAGCAGACCGGCGTTTGGCGTCTCCTCCAGGCGGAAGGGAGCGGTCAAATGCTGAGGGCTGGCCACAGGCTCGCCCACGGGGTAGCTGCGGTCCACCTCGGCGCAGAGCTGGTATACGTCCGCGCCGGAAAGCTCCAGGCTGGAGCGGTCCGTGGTGCGCGAGGCCACAAGCAGCCCGAGCTCGTCCTCGGTCCCGTCGTCCGCGTTCATGTCCACGCCGGCGGCGAAGTTGAGCGCCCGCAGGCTGACCTCCCCGGCCCGGAACCGGAAGCTGGCGCGCACAAAGGTGCCGCCCTGGGTCAGGGTGAGGCGGATGGGCTCCTCCCGCCCGGCGAAGCGGCAGAGGTAGGTGTAATATTCCTCCACGGCCAAGGCCAGGCGCAGGGAGCCTTGGCGGTCCAGGCCGAAGACCTGTGCGGCGTTTTCCGCAGCGGCGGCGGCCGTGGGCAAAAAGGCCTGGTCGGGCGCGAGCTCCAGAACAAGACGAGGGGAGGTGAGAGGGGACACGGCATCCTCGCAGGCTGGGGGTGGGTCGGCGGCGTTCCGCCAACAGCATGATCCTCAAGAATGTTTAGCAGAACCGATAATGGCGGGCAACCATCAGAAAAGCAGCAGTATCGCCATCTCGGCAGAATCAGGCAAATCTAAAGCAGTAACCGGCATTCTTCTCCCCCAGACGATCGGCTATTCCCTCCTCAGCCCGGCGCCGCGCCGCGACTGTTTGATCCACCCCAAAGCAGATGCGACAAGGAGAGACACGATGCTCTACAGAACCATGCCCAAAAACGGAGACAAGCTCTCCATTCTGGGATTCGGCTGCATGCGCCTGCCCATGCTGGACGGCGCCATCGACGATGCGCGGGCCATCGCCCAGGTGCGCAGCGCCATAGACCAGGGCGTCAACTACATCGACACGGCCTGGCCCTACCACGGCGGGGAGAGCGAGCCCTTTGTCGGCCGCGCCCTGCGCGACGGCTACCGGGACCGGGTCAAGCTCGCCACCAAGCTGCCCTCGTGGATGATCAAAAAGCGCGAAGACATGGACCGCTACCTGAACGCGCAGCTGAAGCGCCTGGAGACCGACCGCATCGACTACTACCTCGTCCATTCCCTGGACGGCGAGCTGTGGGACAAGCTCCTGGGCCTCGGCATCCTCGAATTCCTGGACACGGCGAAGCGGGACGGCCGGATCGTCAACGCTGGGTTCTCGTTCCACGGCCTTGCGCAGGACTTCACGCGCATTGTGGACGATTATCCCTGGGTATTCTGCCAAATCCAGTACAACTACCTGGACCAAAGCTTCCAGGCGGGCACGGCCGGGCTGAAATACGCCGCGTCCAAGGGCCTTGGCGTCATCGTCATGGAGCCCCTGCGCGGCGGCACCCTGGCCAACCCCACCCCGCCGCCCGCCGTGGCCGCCATCTGGGACCAGGCCACGCGGCGCAGCCCGGTGGAATGGGGCCTGCGCTGGGTGTGGAACCACCCGGAAGTCACGGTGGTGCTCTCCGGCATGAACGAGGAGGCCCATGTGGAGCAGAACCTCGCCATCGCCGGGGAAGCCCACGCGGGTTCGCTGAGCGCAAAAGAGCTTGAGCTTGTGGACCGCGCGGCGCGCACGTATCATGACCTGATGCAGGTTGGCTGCACGGGCTGCGGCTACTGCATGCCCTGCCCCGCTGGCGTCGATATCCCAAAGAGCTTCAGCTTCTTCAACAGCATGTATCTTTCCGGGGAGCGCGAGGCCATGCGCATGTTCTACATGCTGAGCGTGGACAGCGGGCTCATCCATGAGAAGTCCGGGCTGGCCTCCCAGTGCGTGCAGTGCGGACAATGCATGGAAAAGTGCCCGCAGCACATCCAGATACCGGACATGCTGGAGCGCGTCGTCGCGGAAATGGAAGGCGACGACATGCAGGAGCGGGCCGCCGCCGCGCGGCAGATGTTCTTGCGAGAGGCCCATTAGCCTTTGAGCGGAACGGAAAGGAGAAACATGAGCGAGACGGTGCGGGACGCCGCGGCCCCCAGGCAGGCTGGCGGCCTGGGCAGGGGCATTGTGCCCCTGATGGCTGCGGCGTCCGGACTTTATGTGGCGAGCATCTATTACAATCAGCCCATGCTCGGCATCCTGGCCAGGGAATTCGGCATCGGCCCGGGCGAAGTGGCCCGGGTCGCCGTGCTGACGCAGGTCGGCTATGCGCTGGGAATGGTGTTCCTCGCCTCCCTGGGCGATTGCGTGGAGCGGCGCAGACTCATCGCGCTCACCTCCACGGCCTTGGCGCTGGCCCTGGCCTGCGCGGCCCTTGCGCCAAGCTTCGCCGTGCTTTCCGCAGCCAGCCTGTGCATCGGCATGCTGGCCACCGTGGCCCAGCAGGTGGTGCCCATGGCCGCGCACCTGGCGCCGGACAACCAGCGCGGCAGGGTGGTGGGCTCGGTCATGGCCGGGCTTTTGGCGGGCATTCTGCTGGCGCGCACCATCAGCGGCGCGGTCTCGCAGTACTTCAGCTGGCGCGAGATGTTCGGTCTGGCCGCCCTCGCCACCCTGGCCATGGGCGCGGTGCTGGCCCTGCGCCTGCCCCGCGCCGAACCGGCGGCGGGCCTCAGCTATCCGCGCGTGCTGTCCTCCATGGCCACGCTCTTGCGCAAGCACGCGCGCCTGCGCAGGGCCGGGATGGTGCAGGGCCTGCTGTTCAGCGCCTTTGTGGCCTTTTGGGCCAATCTTGCGCTGTATCTGGAACAGCCGCCCTTTTCCCAGGGCAGCGCCGTGGCCGGGCTGCTGGGCGTGCTGGGCGTGGCGGGAGTGCTGGCCGCGCCCCTGGCCGGACGCCTTGCGGACAAGGGTCGCGGCGGACGCGGCAAGCTCATCGCGTGGGGAGCGGCCTCCCTTGCGGCGGCCTTCGCGCTCATGGGATTCTTCCAGGGCTCGTGGACCGCGCTCGTCCTCGGCATCATCCTCATGGACATCGGCCTACAGGCGGCAATGATCTCGAACCAGTCGCGGGTGTATGGCCT
>Ga0209373_10005442_pt1 | contig 10389 bp, 5 predicted proteins | sample Higcelweek5metaG_FD_187173 | JGI IMG/M metagenome (GOLD analysis project Ga0209373, IMG submission 187173) | Freshwater pond sediment microbial communities from the University of Edinburgh, under environmental carbon perturbations - High... | ecosystem: Environmental > Aquatic > Freshwater >...
ATTACTTGAGTAAACTCATCGGTGCGTTAATCAGCTCTCGACATTGATAATTTTCCGTGCTGAATTCCTTTAATCGAAATCAGGTTATCAGAAAACTCGGTTAGCCGTTTTGAAATGCCTTTAACGGCAATGATTTCCATGCACTTGTCGGGGCTTAGTAAAAAACGTTGCGAAGATAGTATTTCCTGAAGGTACAACTCTTGTGTCGAATAAATCTGAGAAAGTATTTCACGCCGATGAGGATCAAAAATCAACGTTATTGAGCCCACAACCATGTTGTTGCATTGCCACTTTTTCTCAACAATGTTTTTGCTGATCAGCTGTCTGATTGCCTGAGAGCGATTAGTAAAATGATTTTCCTTTACATACTCATCGAGTGCTTCAAGAAGCTCTTGTTCTATTGAAATTCCAAATCGGGTTACAGACATAACAGACCTTTTAAATGTTACACTAAAGATAGTTGTTTTGCTAAAATATTTTGCCCACCTAAACGAACATGATAGATCTTGTTTTGTTTTGTGACCAGAACATTGCTGCTAAATAAGTAATAATACGTATATCTCATGGAGGAATTACTATTAGACCTTGTGCTTGTGTCAAAATTAAAGTAGTACAAAACCTATTGAGTGAAAAATTGTTTACTGTTACTTTTGCTTCGTTTTTGTTCATCAGTGTAATATAGAATAGCCATAATTTCTACGTGATCATATTTAATCTGGATGTTTTGTCATAAATTGAATAAGAAATTAAGGCAATGTATTTATTGCAGATGGCGAAATAGCCATTTTAGAATTGAAGAATTTATTTTTAGAAACTAAATAAACATAAATCAATGAAGAAAATTTTACTCTTAATTGCTGTGCTTTTAACTATTCAGATAGTACAAGCACAAAATGTCGATAAAAAATGGGCAATTGGCCTTGGTGGAGGTTATTACCATAATTTCGACGCCTACAAGGCTGATGGCTGGACGCCCGAAGCTTATGTTAGTCGCTACTTGTCTCCATCTTTTGATTTGATGGCGAAAATGAACCTTGGATGGATGATAGAAAAAAACGATGTTGCCGATATTGGCAATTTAGTGTTGGATTTGCGTTACAAACTTAACAATGGTAAGATTCTTCCTGTTGATAGTAAAATTCAGCCATTTGTATATGCCGGTCCTGGTTTTTTGTCTGATAATACTAAGCAGGGATTAAATTTTGATGCCGGTATTGGAGCAAAATATATGCTGAGCAAAAGCTGGTCTTTATTTGCCGAAGCAGGCTATATTCATGGAATTAGCGGTTTGAGAGATGAAGTGAATTCAGCGGGAACAGTGATAAATGAAGATGTTCCATGTCACGATAACTTTATTAAGGGTGTAATTGGCATTGAATATGCTTTCTCTGCTAAAATTGATAAAGACAAAGATGGCGTTTCCGATTTCAAAGATAAATGCCCGGGTACTCCTCGTGGAATTAAGGTCGATAAAGTTGGTTGCCCTCTTGATACCGATGGTGATGGTATTCCTGATTCGAACGACAAATGCCCGGACGTTAAAGGGTTAGCTGCATTCGAAGGTTGCCCTGATACTGATGGTGACGGCATTACCGACAAAGAAGATGATTGTCCGGAAGTAAAAGGTATTGCCGAATTCAAAGGTTGCCCCGATACCGATGGCGATGGAATTATGGATAGCAAAGACGATTGTCCTACTGTTAAAGGAACCAAAGAATTTAAAGGTTGTCCCGATTCTGATGGCGATGGTATAAAAGATAGCGACGACAAATGTCCAACTGTTGCTGGTTTGAAAAAGTTCGACGGATGCCCAGATACTGATGGCGACGGCGTTGCCGACAAAGATGATGCTTGTCCAGATACCCCTGCTGACTCTAAAGTTGATGCAAAAGGATGCCCTCAAGAAGAAGATATGGACAGCTGGATCAAGAATCAGAAAGTGAATTCAATTTTCTTCGACACCAATAAAAGCGAAATTACTCCTGACTCTAAAGAGCGTATGGATAAGCTTGTTAAGTTAATGAAGAGCAAACCTGCCGTTAAGGTTACAGCTTCGGGTTTTGCCGATCCAAGAGGTGCTACCGATGCAAATAAACAACTCTCGTTGAACAGAGCTAAGGCTGCTGCACAATATTTACAGTCTAACGGTATCGCAAAAGACCGAGTTTCTACTCAGGCACTTGGTGAAGAAAATTCGGACAAGGAGAAAACGTTGACCGATCCTGAATTGCAGAATTCAAGACGTGTAGACTTTAATTTGCACAAATAGTTCAAGATTAAGGGTTAGCTTGTTTAACCCATATTCATCTATATTTAAAACAGTTGAAGGCATATCCTGTAGTTTCGGGAGCTTTCAACTGTTTTTTTTATTCAATGTCAATAGCATTCTTCACTGTATATATCACTATTTTTAGAGCTACTAACTTCAAGTTTATGACGAAAAGTATATTTGGTTTCCTTCTATTGGCTATGCTATTAATTTTCTCGACAGATAATTCAATAGCACAGGTGGTTATAAACGAGTTCGCAGCTTCAAATACGGGTTATTTAGTTGATCCTGATTATAATGAGAGCAGCGATTGGGTTGAACTTTATAACAGTGGGTCTTTCGATGTAGATTTGAGCGGTTATATTTTAACCGACAACTTTGGAGATGTCCAAAAATGGAAAATTCCCAGTGGTACACGTTTGAAATCAAAAGCTTTTTTGCTCATTTGGGCCGATGGTAATAATACTGGGTTGCATACAAATTTCAAACTATCGGCCGATGGCGAGGAGCTTGCATTGATTAACTCCTCTGGTACTTTTGTCGATTCAATATCGTTTGGATTTCAAGATGTTAATGTTTCAATGGGGCGCAATATCGACAGTAATTCGCAATGGGTTTTTTTCACAGAACCTACGCCCGGAAGGGCAAACACAACACTTCAATTTGATGGCGTTGTAAATAATTTGCCCAGTTTTTCGGTTTCAGGTGGTGTCTTTAATAAACCAATTTCATTAACACTGCGCTCCATGTACAAAGGTACTGTCAGGTACACGCTCGATGGATCTGAACCTGATGAAACCTCTCCTGAGCCAAGTTCCGCAATAAATATTTCAAAAAACACAATCGTCAGGGCTCGAATTTATAAAGATGGCCAAGTTCCAGGTCCGGTCGCAACCAATTCATATTTTATCGACCAAGATAATCAACTGTCTGATTTGCCAATTGTTTCAATCTCTTCGGCTCCCCGTAATTTCTGGGATGCCGATTCGGGTATTTATGTTCAGAATTTTAAGCCCGAATGGGAAATCCCCGTTAATATTGAGCTTTTTGAGAAAGATGGCAGAGATAAATCGGCGTTTAATTTGCGTGCAGGAATAAAAGTCAATGGCTTGTATTCATGGAAATCGCCTCAGAAAATGTTGGGTGTATATTTCCGCAAAGAATACGGCGAAAGTAAATTGGAATACCCTATAATTTTTGATAAATCGAGAAAGGTTTATGATTCGTTTGCCCTAAGGGCTTCTGGAAACGACTGGAGTAACACCTTGTTTCGCGACGGGTTGATACAGAACTCAACTATGGGCTACACTACCCTCGATAATTCGGGCTTCAGGGCATGTGTTGTTTATGTCAATGGCGAATTTCTTGGTATTCACAATATTCGTGAAAAAATCAACGAAGATTATATCGTAGGTAATCACGGACTTAAAGGTGGAACTTTCGATATGATTGAAGAAACTGATGCCGGGCATTATGTCGAGACTGGCAACATGACAGCCAATACTTATTTGCTTTCACTTACCGCAAAAGATTTGACCGTACAGTCGAATTATGATGCCGTAGCTGCCGAAATGGATATTGATAATTTTACAGATATGGTTTGTGCCGAAGTGTACAGCGGGAACAGCTCAATTGGCCATAACTTAATGAAGTGGAAGCCCCAAGATTCGGGAAAGTGGAAATGGATTCTTATGGATTTCGACCGCGGTTTTTTCAATCTAAACAACTATCTGATAAGTTTCTATAAGGCAGAAGATAACTGGCCTTTCAATAGTTTGATGAAAAATACGGATTATAAGAAGCTGTTTGGGCTGAAGTTGGCCGATCATCTTTTCACTACGTATAATCCCGATCGGATTAAGTTGCTCGTTGACAAACATGCCGATGCAATTGAGGCTGATATTCCAAGACATATAGCTCGTTGGAAAGGTACAGAGGCGATTGGAGATTATAGTTCGCCAATTTCTTCTGTCGAATATTGGCAATCTGAAGTTGAAGAGCTAAAGACTTTTGCTGATAGAAGGCCTGCTGTTATTTTGAACGATTTGACAAACTACGGGTTTCAAGATCCGGTTCAGGTTACTATTGCAACAGTTCCGGCTATGGCAGGGCATCTGACTTTCAATGGAATGAAAATACCCGTTGATGTTTGTCGTGGCGGATATCCACAAAATGAAAATATTAAGCTAACGGCTGAAGCTGTTGCAGGATATAAATTTTTGGGATGGCAATCAACTCTCGACTCGGTGTTTATTGCCAAAGAGCAAGATTGGAAATATTCTGATTCGGGCGCTGATCTTGGATCTTCGTGGAAAGCTAAAGACTTTTCAGATTCTTCGTGGAAAACTGGTTCTGCAGAATTAGGTTATGGCGATAATGATGAAAAAACCGTAATTGGTTATGGTGGCAATAGTTCAAACAGATATATAACCTCTTATTTTAGAAAAACATTTAGTTTAAATGATATACAAAGCCTTAGTGGTCTGACTTTGTTGCTGAAATGCGATGATGGAGCGGTGGTTTACCTGAATGGAAACGAAGTTATACGCTACAATATGCCTGACGGAGCTATTGGTTTTGGCACTACTGCCACAACTTCTATTTCCGATGCCGATGAGTCGGACTTTCATTTGTATCCAATTGAAGCAAAGCATTTGCTTAGTGGCGATAATGTTATTGCTGTCGAAGTTCATCAGGTTTCGGCAACAAGTAGCGATCTTAGTTTCGATCTTCAATTATCGGCGAAGATGGCTGGGGCAGGTCAATATCTTTCAACAAACAATGAGCTGTCCGTTTCAACTAAATCAGAATTAAACATTTCGGCGGTTTTTGAAAGCGATGGAAAGTGCATTCTTCCATCCGAAATTATAAGCGAGCTAGTACTTGAAAAAGCATGTTCGCCTTATGTTGCTTCAACCGATGTAAACATTACATCTTCAGGAAAGCTAACAATTCCTGCAGGTGTTGAAATTTGGATGTCGGATGGTGCTTCAATCTTTTCGGAAGGGGCCATAAATGCCAAAGGAACAATGACTGAGCCCATTATTTTCAAAGGGAATCCCGAAAGTGGAAACAAAGAATGGGGCTTTATCAGCATCAGTAATGTGAGCGATACTTCTCGTTTTGTAAATGTTATTATTGAAGATGCCTCCAGAGGTGAACGGCCACGAGAAGTGGGGGCAATTACCGCATATAACTCTGTAGTTGTGTTCGATAGTATTTATTTCGAGAATATTTCGGCCAATCCTATTGCTACCCGGTTTTGCAATGTTACGCTTACAAATAGTTTATTACATTCGAACGTTACCGGCGACCTCATTAACATTACCCGCGGTACTGGCTATATTGCGAACTGCGAATTTATTGGCAATAACATGCCTGATAATGATGCAATTGATTTCAATGGAGGCATAAATAGTGTTGTGAAAAACTGCATTATCCGCGATTATTTTGGGGCGAACAGCGATGCTATTGACTTAGGCGAAAAGGCTACCAACATAACACTCGACGGTCTTTATGTGCACGATATTACCGATAAAGGCATTTCGGTTGGACAGTGGTCGTCGGTGAATATTTCGAACTCACTTTTTACAAATTGCAACCTGGGGGCTGGGGTAAAAGATTCATCTTCGGCAATAATAAACCATTGTACTTTTTATGGCGTTGGAACACCAATTGCTTCGTACGAGAAAGTTGCCGGTAGGGCTGGTGGAAATGTGAAAGTTTCCAATTCAATTCTTTCAAATTCGTATGAGGCAAGTTACTTGTGCGATGAATATTCTACTTTCGACATATCTTATTCAGCATCAGATAATGAAAGACTTCCCGATGGAAGAAAGAATTTATTTGTGAATCCGCAGTTTAGTAACCCCACAAATTTCGATTTCTCGTTGAAACCCAACTCTTCGTGCATTGGTGCGGGCAACGATGGTGCTGATATGGGCTCAGGGTTGACCGATACAGGAATTCCCCCCGAGGTAATTATCAGCGATATTGCTTATTATACCGAAGCCTCTGCTGAAAACCTTGAGTTTATTGGAATTTTTAATCCCGGAAATTCAAGAGTTGATTTGAGCGGTTATCAGTTTATTAGTGGAGTTACTTTTACTTTTCCCGATGGAGTATCAATCGGATCGAAAGAAAAGATTTACGTTACATCAAATGCAGCGTCGTCTTTTTGGGCAGGAAGGGGTGTCTCGGTTTTTCAATGGACGAGTGGCAAATTGGCCGACGAGGGCGAAGATATACAGCTTGTTAATGAAGCTACAACAATGATTGATGAAGTTGCCTACAACAATAAAGCACCTTGGCCAGTGTTATCGAATTCTATTCAAGCTATTTCACTATCGAAATTTGATGTTGATAACCATTTTGGCGAAAACTGGGAACTCCAGACAAAGGATAAAATTGTTGGGATCGAAAACTTGTTGGCCGAACGGAGAGTAAAAATCTACCCAAACCCAACTTCTGGTTTTGTTGCTATTACAGGATTGAACGACGATGATTTTAATGTTGAAATATATGATCTTCAAGGGAAAATGATTTTGAGTGTGCCTGTAAATTCCCCATCGGTTGAACTCAATTTAAGTGGATACAAGCAAGGTCTTTATTTGATTCGCTGCGGGGAAAGTCTCAGCAAGATTATGCTCTCAAAATGAACTGTCTACTCTTTTAAGATTTTCTGCATATAGGTTTTCCCATCTACGTAAATTTTTGACAGATAGATTCCTCTCTGAAATTCCGATAAATCAATTGAATAGCAATTGGTAGCGGTGTTTTTTATTTCTGTGTGAATGATGCTCCCCCAGTAATTGTAGAGTTCTATTTTAAGGTCTCCGCCCAAGTATTCTGAAAGTAGTATTGTAGCGTTTTCTGAAACAGGGTTTGGATAAATTCTGATTGGATCGGAGTTTTCGATTGTAAACTGGTTGAAAACTATTGTGTTCGATGGTGCAGAGAAACAATTCCCTGATGATATTTCAACAAAATAATTGCCAATTACGTTTGGTTTTAGCTCCTGACTTATTGCGCCTTTAATCAACGTATTGTTCACATACCACTGGTTTCCGGTTGGTGAACTCGAATGCAGAACACCGTTTAAAAGTGTAACGGTTGGTGCTTTGGGGGCATCGGTTACTTCAACCGCTAATGTCGATTCAATATTCAGAACGCATTCATTCCCAACCTTTACCGAAATTATTCCCGAGGTTAATGTATTTTGAAAATCTACCGCAATTGTACTTGTATTGCTTGTCCCGATTGCTCCGTTGGGAAGTGTCCATTGGTACGAAGTTGCATTTTCGGTTCCGCTAACCGAATAGATTACATTGTTTTCGCCATGGCAAACAACTGTCTGTCCTTCAATGGGAACTGGCTCGGTGTTTGGGTTGCAGATAAAGTTTGCCTCCAGATTTCGATCGCTAAGAACTACGAATTCGTAGATCGGATTGGTCGAAACTACCGAGTCATTTTCAGTCCAATTCAAAAATGAGTACCCAAAGTTGGCTGTAGCAGTAACGGTACAACTCTTTCTCTCATTAAACTTGCCTTGTCCGGCTGTTGTGCCCCCGCTTGTTGAGTTCGAAGAAGTGTAAATGTCGTGCTGGTTCACAATTATGGTAGTCGGAATGCAAACTTCATTGTTCGTTTCGTTGGTTTCGTAGAATTCGTTTTTCAAATCGGAAACAAAAAAGATGAAATAGGAACCCGGTTTGGTGTCGGGGTTAACCGAAAACGATCGGGAGGCCGAAGAGATCAAAGTATTTCGTTCAATCAATGTATCGGAATATTCGGACAATAAGCTGTCTTGATTTGGGTTGAAAATAGTATCGGACGATAGCCAAATGCTCACTTTTGGACTCTTCGTGACTGTGTTTTCAATCGAACCGGTTATTTTATGGCTCAGTTCTGCTTGAACAATTTGCCCTGCTACTATGGTCGATGTTGAGAGCGTTGCATCCGAAAGGTACAAATCGAACAGTGGTTGTTTCCCCGAACAGCTAATCAGTTGCTTTTTGGCTTCATCTCTGATTGTAGGGAGAAGGTTGTACACATTTTCACCCGGGCATGATGTCGATTTTGCATCTCTGTGACCAATTACGCGGGGTAGAAACAGCGTGCTTGTGCCAGCCTGATTTGTAATGCTCTCTTTTGAAGTTGGGTCAAACTCGTGCCAGTTGAACCACCATGCCAGCAATTCGTTCAGCGCTGAAAGTTGAATATCGGTTGCGTTGGTAACATCGGTGTTGCCTAAAAAACAGATTCCAATCGACTTTGAGTTTAAACTTCCGGCATGACTTCCTTTAACATCCTGGGTATAAATACTTGGGTTTGCGCGCCCCTGAAATATGTTTCCATCTTTGTCGATCAGGAAGTTATAGCCAATATCGTCCCATCCGTTGCTGTAAACATGGTAATTCCAGTAGCTCCTCACAATGGCATATCCATCGGTATAGGTATCGGGCGAAGCTCCGTGATGGATGACCACATGCGTGGGTTCAATGGGCGTTGGAGTGTAGGCTGGAGTAGGGCAGTCGGCATAACCCCCACACCACTCAGCACGTGTAATAATGGTTGGTAGCGGGCAACTTTCTGCCTGTATTTCAATTTTCTTTTGAACCGATTTTTGCTGCTGATTTTCAGCATTGCCGCTCTTCATGTTTACGAAATCAATTCTCACAAAATCAATTGTTTCGTTGTTTGTTGGGATGATTACGATTTCGCATTGGTTGTGGGCGATTGAGTCGTTGACGAAGAGGATGTCGCTCCAAAATATTTCTGATGAATTTTCTTCCGAAGAATTTTCAACAGTTGTTTCAATCCACTCTTTCCACTCATTGTTGTTGGCGCGGGTGCGGTACCTAACGGTATAATCTTTTGGTGTATTTGCCGATTTCAACCCAATTCCGAAGAACGAAAATTGCAAAGGCAGTTCAATGCTGAATGTGTACGAACCGTTTTTCTCTTTTTTGATGTTGTGGTCCCAAATAATAACTGTTGATGGGGCTTTCCTTTTTATGCTTTCGTCGGTGACCGATGTTGGGGTGGGGACGATGCCTGTTTTATTGGTCGAAAATATGCGGCTGTTTTGCGCACAAGCTGGCGAACCTATTGAAATAAGTATGATTATAAGTTTTAGGAAAATGTTTGTTTTCAGTTTTTTTATCATGATAGTTGGTGTACTGTTCCCGGGGCAAAATTAATCATCGTAAGGGTATTGTTGTACATGGTTGTGAAATGAAAATAACTTTAAAGTCGATTGTAGGGTGCTGTGTGGCGTAAAAAAACTTTTAAGCGCCTTGCAGATCATTGCTGAACACTTTGCAACGCTGCAAAGCATTTTGCAAATTCGTGCAATGCTAAAAAAACGTTGCAAAGCATTTTTCAGATTTCTGTAATGCCAAAAAAACGTTGCAAAGCACTCTGCACAAATCTGCAATCGACTTTACAACGATGCAAAGCACATTGCATGGAGTTGTGATGCTCTTAAAACGTTGTAAAGCACTTTGCAGGGATTTATAAGTCAAAACCCAACTTCACAAAGATTTTGAATTCTTCGTGAAGTTGGGTTTTCAACAATATTTTTGATTTCAAGTAATAAAAGATAGAAATCAATTAGTTTACTACTTTATTGCTCCGGCAACAATGAATGTTGCAGCAAAAGCCAAAATCGCATACAACTCGGGGAACGCCGCTAAAATGAGTGTGTTACCAAATACATCGTATCCGTTTCCGATAGAAGAGATACCGTTGGCGCAAATCTGACCTTGCCTGATAGCCGAAAAGAGGCAAACAAAGCCAAGAGCAACACCTGCACTAATTACGGCAATTCCTTGAAATAATGTCATTTCGGGAGTAACAACGCCAAAAATTGTGGTAAAAACAAAGTATCCGGCAAAGCCGTAAATACCTTGGGTTCCGGGCATGGCCGACAATGCCATGTAGTTACCGAAAGCACCGCTGTTTTTCTTCACTGCTCCCAGTGTTGCATTTCCTGCAATTGTAACGCCGTATGCGCTTCCAATGCCCGACATCGCGATCATTAGGCCGATCCCGATCCATGCTAAAATAAATGGAGTACTCATAATCTTAAGTTTTTATTGTTTTATTTTATTTTTATT
>Ga0209373_10005445_pt1 | contig 10383 bp, 8 predicted proteins | sample Higcelweek5metaG_FD_187173 | JGI IMG/M metagenome (GOLD analysis project Ga0209373, IMG submission 187173) | Freshwater pond sediment microbial communities from the University of Edinburgh, under environmental carbon perturbations - High... | ecosystem: Environmental > Aquatic > Freshwater >...
ATCCAGGCGATTCCCGCCCCGAACCGCGCGATATCCGGCGCAGAGCAGCCCATGTTAAGGTCGATACCGATTCCGCCATGCGACAATAGGAGCTCCGCCGCGCGGACGATCGTGGCCTCGTCGCTGCCGGTCAGCTGCCAGACCATTCGGTCTGGACACGGCTCGCTTCGAACGTACCAGGACTCGAACCTTCCGCCCGCGACGAACGAAGGCGCGTGAATCATCTCGGAAAAGTACTCGTCGGGATCGCCGTATCGATGGATCAGCGCGCGAAGCGGCGCGTGGCTCAGCGTAGCCATGGGCGCGAGGGCTAGTTTCATGCGGCCGATTCTATCAGAAACAGGCAAACGTCGCTATCAGTTGCCATCCGACCCAAGCAAGGGTATATTTAATCAATATATTTAACCGGAGGACGATTTATGAACGCCCATGACATAACCGACGGCGTCTACGCCATTCACGCAGACATTAAGACATCAGCCCGCTTCGAGGGCATCTGGCCGATCCCTCACGGGGTTACGCTCAACTCGTACGTAGTCAAGGGCGACAAGACCGCTCTCGTCGACCTCGCGAAGGACTGGTCTCATTCAATCGATCAGTTCGAGGCTCAGCTCGCCGCGGCGGGGACTTCCTTCGAGACGCTCGATTATGTCGTGCTTAACCACCTTGAACCCGACCATACCGCGTTCCTCACCGAGCTGCGCAGACGCAATCCGAAAGTCGAGCTTATCGCGACCGCGAAAGGCATCGCGCTCGTGCGAAACTTCTTCAAGATCAATGAAAACCTCCGCGAGGTAAAGACGGGCGACACGCTCGAGCTTGGGGCCGGAAAGACGCTCGAGTTTTTCGAGACCCCGAACATCCATTGGCCCGAGACGATGATGACCTTCGACCGCGCGAACGGAATTCTTTTTTCCTGCGACGCGTTCGGCTCCTACGGCTCGCTCGGCGACCGCGTGTTCGACGACGAATTCACGGCCGACGAGCACGCGTTCTACGAGCGCGAGTCGCTCCGCTACTACGCGAACATCGTCGCGAGTTTCTCCACGTTCGTGACGAAGGCCCTGGATAAGCTCAAGGATCTTCCGGTCAAGACGGTCGCGCCAAGCCACGGCATCGTATGGCGCAAGAATCCCGGCGAGATCGTCGCGAGGTACGCGCGGTTCGCGGGCTATAACACCGGCTCTCCGTGCGAAAAGGAAATTTGCGTGATATGGGGCTCGATGTATGGATACACCAAACAGGGACTCGACGCCGTCATCGCGGGCATCGAAGCGGAAAAAGTCCCCTACACCATCCATCAAATTCCCGACACCGACGCGAGCTTCGTCCTCGCCGACGCATATCGCGCCTCGGGCCTCGTGCTCGCGATGCCCACCTACGAATACAAGATGTTCCCGCCGATGGCGCACATACTCGACCTGTTCGAGCGCAAGCACTTCACCGGAAAAAAAGTCCTCCGCCTCGGCAGCTGGGGCTGGGTCGGCGGCGCGAAAAAAGAATACGACGAGAAAATCGCGAACTTCAAATGGACGAGCGTCGAGTCCGCTGAATGGCAGGGAGCTCCGACCAAGGAAGAACTTGCCCTCCTTAAGGAACGCGGCCGCGAACTAGCCCGACTCGTGAAATCAGAATAATAGGACATGCCGGAAGGACACCTTTTGTTAAAGGTTTCCTTCCGGCGGCCTACCTTCCAAAAGCCTCAAGCGCGAGCGGTTTCCGCCTCGGCGACTTTCGCCTCCGCAACTTTTGCCTTCCCCTTCACCCTCATTCCCGACACAAGCAAGAACACGCAGAGAATCGTAACCGCGAAGTCCGTGACGGGATACGCGACGAAGAGCCCGTCCATGCCGAAACGCGCGGACAACAAGAATAGCGGCGCGAGCACGGCGAGAGAGCGGAACAGGTTTACCGCGAGCGCGCTCTTGGCGTTGCCGGTCGCGAGGAAATAGCTCGAGCCGACGAACTGCACGCACATGACGGGAAAGGCGAGCAGGATCAGCGAGAGTCCGCGCGCGCAGGCAGACGCCAGGCCCGCGTCCCCGCTCGTGAAGAGCCCGCCGAGCGAATGGCGGAACGCGTACGCGAGCGCGGTCTCCGCGATACAGATCGCAAAGGTAAACGCGAGCGAGGCCTTCACGGTTTTCCGCACGCGGTCGTGAAGGCCCGCGCCGAAGTTGTATCCGATGATCGGCTGAATGCCGGTGCTCGTGCCCTGGAGCGGCATGATGAGAAGAAAATACACGCTGAACACCGAGCCCGCGACCGCGAGCCCGAAATTCCCCGAGATTGCCTGGATGAGGTTGTTCGTCACGAGCGACATGCACGCGCCGAGAAACTGCATGCAGAACGGCGCGAGCCCGATCGCGACCAGCCGCCTAGCGAGCTTGCCGTCGGGAACGAGCGACGCGAGCGAAATCGGCAGCGCGGTCTTTTTACCGAGAAAGTGCGCGCCGAGCCAAGCCGTCACGGCGAACTGCGAGATTACGTTGGCGAGCGCAACGCCCGCGATGCCGAGCGGGATTACCGCGACGAATAGGACCGTGAGCGCCGTGTTCGCGACGAAGCTGACGACGTTGGTAAGGAGCGCCTTGCCGGGCATTCCCTCCGCGCGGATCGCGCTGTTGAGCGTCGTGTTCCAAAAGGCGAAGGCCGAGCCCGCGAGGTACACGCGCGCGAAAACCACGCCGTATTCAAGCGCTTCCCCACGCCCGCCGAAAGCCGTTAGCATCGGCCTGATGAACGCCTCGAACGGGATCGCGAGGGCCGCGGCGACGATAAGGCCGACGACCAAGGCGGTGCCGAGCGCCCGAGTGGCGGCGCTTCCGTCCTTCTTACCGAGCAGCATCGAGATCAGCGCGGACGATCCCGAGCCCACGAGCATGATAAAGGAAAGCTGGATCATCACGATGGAATTCGCGACGGTGAATCCCGCGAGCGCATCGCTCCCGAGGCATTTCCCGACGAACGCGTTTCCGACGATCCGGTTGAGCCCGTACACGACCATACCCGCGATCGCGGGTATGGAGTACTTGACGATGAGGCCACCGACGCGCGCCTCCCCAAGATGCCTGATCCTTTCCATGTGTTCTCCCTTTCCCGTCACTTGCCGACGAGATCCACGAACGCGTCTATGTGCGAGCGGAATTCGCTCTCGATCGCCGCGATGTCCCGGCCGCGGCACAGCCCAACGACGTAATCTTCCATCATGAGAAAATGGGGATACTCGTACATCCTCGCGAGCAACGGCGCGTCGCGCTCGGGGATAAGTCCTTTGCGCATCATGGCGAGCAGGGCGTCTGCGACGTAGCGCACGCATTTATCCCGATGCGCGTCCCAGGCCTTCGCGGCGAGGGGATTGTCGAACCGCTCGCGAATGAGCACGAAATAGGTCTGCGCCATCGTCTTCTCCTTCAGACGCTCCTGGAAAAGGGAAAAGCCCTTCTGCAAAAAACTCCGCGGTGCGCAAACCCGAAAGATATCGTCGAACGCCGCGACATCCGGAATCGATGAGTCGAACGTCACGCGAAAACGCTCAATGATGGTTTCGAGAATCTCGTCTTTGCTCGCGAAATGACTGTAAATCGACGCATCCTTAATCCCGACCTCGCGGGCGATGTCCCGCACCGACACGGCGTGATACCCTGATTCCGCGAACAGCTTGAGCGCCGCCGCGACGATCCGCCCTTTGGGTGTGTCGAGGTCGGGAAGATCATTTCCCATTGCAGGTTCTGTTTTTGTTCCCATGGCTGAGGTATATACTAGCGGTCGCTAGCTAGTCAAGTAGTCAATTTGTTGAATTACGTTACTTCTCCCCGGCAGAAGAGCGAAGACTGGAACCGGACCGCGCGGATGTATATACTGATGCCCCGTATGTCACCAATTGAAACCTTCAAAAGATACTTATTATGCACGGGCGCGATCAAGCTGAGCGCGGCGGGAATCGCCGTATTGACCCGATCGGGACTCGGTACGTCCCAAATCTCGAGTTTACCGTACGTCGCGAGCCTGATTCTTCCGGTCAGCCTGGGTACGGCGACTTTTATCATGAATGCCGCATTCGTCCTCGCGCAATTCTGCCTTCTTGGAAGGCGTTTCGGCCAACACGAGTTTTTACAGCTACCGCTGACGGCGTTCTTCTCGCTGTGCATTGACGTCGCCATGAGCGCCACGGCGAGCATAGTCCCCGCCTTATACGCCGAGCGGATCGGGCTATGCCTTATCGGCGCGGCGGTGCTCGCGCTGGGAATAAGCCTTCAGGTCCTCGCCAACGTCGCTATCCTTCCGGGAGAGGGATTGGTTCGCGCCGTCGCGCGGAAAACGGGAGTTCATTTCGGCACGATAAAAATGGCGTTCGATTTCGCGCTCGTCATCGCTTCGGTCATCGCCTCATTCGCGTGCCTGGGAAAACTGGTCGGTGTCCGCGAGGGCACGATCATTTCCGCGCTGCTCGTGGGTCCTGCGACAAAGCTCATTATAGGAAAACTCGAGCCGCTCGCCCATCGCCTCTCAGGTACGTCCAAGACCTGACCAAGTTGACTCCGCCAGGAAAAACCTCCGTCCAGATGAACCGGACGGAGGTTTTCTCAAACAAAATCTTTCTTTCCTGCCGCAATCAGTGAACCAGAACACCACAGAACGGCTTGTCCATGATACAATAAACACCGGAGGAAATGATGAAGTACTCATCCAAAATCACGGTTTTAGCCATCTGCACGTTCGCCGCAGCCATCCTATCCGGTTGCCAGGGAGGCACGCCCCGAAAAGTCGCCGACAAACAGGGACTACTATTCGGCGTTGCCGTCCAAACCGGCGAGATCCTGAACCCGAAAACGGCAAAATTCGTCACCGCGAACTTTAACTACCTTGTTCCCGGAGATACGACAAAATGGGCGAATATCCATCCCAAAAAAGACTTTTGGAATTGGTCCGACACGGAACTGATGTTGAAGTTCGCGGAGAAAAACAACATCAAGATGAAGGCGCACTGCTTTGTCTGGCAAGACCAGAACGCGCCGTATATCTACTCTGCTAAGACGCGCGACGAGGCGATCGCGATCCTTACCGACCATATCACCGGGTTCATGACGCACTTCAAGGGCCGAATCCCCGAGTATGACGTCGCGAACGAGACCTTCCTTGAGGACGGCACCATGCGTCAAACCTTCTGGCTCAAGACGATCGGCCCCGACTACATCGACATCGCGTTCAAGATCGCCCATGAGGCCGATCCGGACGCGAAGCTCGTGCTCGTCGACTACAACACCGAGTACGCGGGAACGGCCAAGGGCGACGCGATGTACGAGATGGTCAAGGGAATGAAGGAACGCGGAATCCCGATCGACGGCGTCGCCCATCAGCTCCACTGCATCGCCGAGCTCCCGCTCAACGAGGAAGCGATCCGGGAAAACGTGCGGCGGTTCAAGGAGCTCGGGGTGTACACCTCATTCTCCGAAGTCGATGTCCGCATCAAGATGCCTGTCACCCCGGAAAACGAAAAGCAGCAGTGCGACGTCTTCGCGGGACTGATGAACATCGCGGTGACCGAGCCCGGCGTCGAAAGCATGATCCTTTGGGGATTTACCGACAAGACGAGCTGGATTCCCCGCGCCTTCGCCGGGTACGGTTCCGCAAACGTGCTCGACGCGCAGATGAAGGAGAAACCTGCCTATTACGCGCTGATCGCGGCGCTCAAGGGCGACGGTAAGCAAAAAGCCGCGAAGTAAACGGCGATGGAAACTGCGTAACGCGATGGCGGGGCCGAATGGCCCTGCCTTTTTTTTGCGTTAGCGGGCGCAGCGGTAGCTCTGAGTTCGGCCGGACGGCCGAACTCGGAGATAAGAGTGAAGCACGCGGCGGAGAGGAGGCCGACAGGCCGACGCTCCGCAACGCCCAAACTATTTACTATACCTACCGGTAGGTATATTGGCATATGCCTCAACCGGAAAACCTTGTCGAAATCGAGAAAAAAAGCTACATTGAGCCGTTAACCGACACACCCACACAGGAGATATACAATGGTCAAAGCCCTCGATAAGAACCCGAAATGGAAAGGCAGAAAAGGTACGGTCGTGCTCGTCATCATGGACGGCGTCGGATACGGAAAATATAAGGAAGGCGACGCGGTAGCCGAATCGCACATGGAGGCGCTCGCGGCATTCCAGAAAAACTGGCCGACGACCAAGCTCAAGGCGCACGGAATGGCCGTCGGACTTCCCTCGGACGAGGACATGGGAAACAGCGAGGTCGGGCACAACGCGATCGGCTGCGGCCGCGTGTTCGCGCAGGGAGCCAAGCTCGTGTCCGCCTCGCTTGAGACCGGCGCGATGTTCCAGGGCGACACCTGGAAAAAGATCGTCGCCAACGTCAAGAAGACCGGCGGCAAGATGCACTTTATCGGACTCTTCTCGGACGGCAACGTCCATTCGCACATTGACCACCTGAAGGCGATGCTCGTTCAGGCAAAGAAAGAAGGCGTCAAATCTGCGAGGATCCACGCGCTGATCGACGGCCGCGACGTCGGCGAGACGAGCGCTCTCGACTACGTCGACCCGTTCGAGGCTTGGCTCAAGGACATCAATACGGACGGCGTCGATTACCGCATCGCCTCGGGCGGCGGACGCATGTACATCACGATGGACCGCTACAACGCGGACTGGTCGATGGTCGAGCGCGGCTGGAACTGCCACGTGCTCGGCAAAGGCCGACAGTTCGGATCAGCCCACGAGGCGATCGAGACCTACCGCAAGGAAATCCCCGGTATCATCGATCAGGACCTCAAGGAATTCGTCATCGCCGAGAACGGCAAGCCCGTCGGAACGATCGAGGACGGGGACTCCGTCGTCTACTTCAACTTCCGCGGCGACCGCGCGCTCGAGATGACCGCGGCGTTCGAGAACGGCAAGGAGTTCGACCGGTTCGACCGCGTTCGCGTCCCAGCCGTGCAGTACGCCGGCATGATGGAATACGACGGTGACCTCCACATCCCGAGCCAGTACCTCGTCACGCCGCCCGCGATCGACCGCACGATGGGCGAATACCTCGCCGCGTCCGGCACGCGCACGCTCGCGATCAGCGAAACCCAGAAATACGGACACGTGACCTACTTCTTCAACGGCAACAAGCTCGGCAAGTTCGACGACAAGCTCGAGAACTACGTCGAGATCAAGAGCGACGTGCTTCCCTTCGAGCAGCGCCCCTGGATGAAGTGCGCCGAGATTACCGATTACCTCCTTGAGGCGATCCCCTCCGGCAAGTACGACTTTATCCGCCTTAACTTCCCGAACGGCGACATGGTCGGCCACACCGGCGTGTATGAGGCCGTCATCTGCTCGATGGAGGCGATGGATCTCCAGCTCGCCCGTCTTAAGAAGGCCGTTGACGCCGCGGGCGGAATTATGCTCCTCACCGCCGACCACGGAAACGCGGACGACATGTTCGAGCACGACAAGAAGACCGGCGCGGTGTCCGTGAAGAAAGACGGCAGCGCGAAGGCGAAAACGAGCCACTCTCTTAATCCCGTTCCCGGCATCATCTACGATCCCGAGTACAAGGGCGAGTACTCGAAGACCCTGAACGAGGGCCTCGGCATTTCGTCCGTCGCGGCCACCTGCATCGAGCTTCTCGGCTTCAAGGCTCCCGCCGACTACGACAAGTCGATTATAAATTTCCAGTAATCCAATTACGTGATATAGTATTCACGTAAGGTCCCGAGCGGCGAACCCGCTCGGGCTTTTTTTTAAAAAGGCAAATATTAATGAAATTAACCCATTACGCGAGCCTTATGGGGTTCGGGATCAGCACGATTTTATTCAGGCGAAAGAAACCGATTCTCGCGACGATCATTCTGACGGACGCGTGCAACCTTTCCTGTAAGCATTGCGCCGTAAACAATCTGACGCGATATATGGAAAAATGGGACGATGTCCTGCGCGAGATGCGCGCGCTGTACGACGAGGGGAACCGTATTCTCTTTTTTTGCGGGGGAGAGACTTTTTCCTGGTATGACGGGAACAAAACCGTGAAGGACCTCGTGATCGAGGCGAAGAGAATCGGTTTCTTCCTGGTTAACGTGGTAACTAACGGAACGCTTGGACTCGACGTCCCAGGCGCCGATATCGTTTTCCTGAGCATCGACGGGATGCGCGAAACTCATAACGCGATCAGGGGCGATACCTTCGATACGATAATGGAGAACGTCGCGAAAAGCTCGCAGCCCAACGTATGCGTCTATATGGCGATAAACTCGATAAACCGGAAAGACGTTGAGTCACTCGCAACCTTGGTGCGCGACAACCCGCGCCTCAAGTCGATTTCGTTTAACTTCCACACTCCCTATGCAGGGACCGAGGGACTCTCCCTTACGCCGTCGGAAAAGCGCGAAGTCGCCGGGAAGATCTCGAGCCTGATCGATCGCGGGTATCCAGTATTCAACCTGAAAGCCTCGCTCGATCGATACTTGAGCGAAAACTGGAAGAGACCGTGCCATCAATGCCTGGTATCAGAGCGCGGTAAGCGATACGTATGCGGCAGATGCTCGGAGATCGACGGTCTCTGCGACGAATGCGGCTATCTATTCGCGATCGAGTTCTCGCTTTTGTGCGGCGGTAACCCTCGGGCGATTGTTGAGATGCTTCGCACGTACTGGAGGTTTTCATGACGACCACGCTCATTAAATTCGCGCTCTCAGGTCGATTAAGCCCGTTTACATTCAAAAAAACGGCTAACTTCCTGCCCGATACCGGGACGCTCGATTATGGCCTCTATGTCCACATTCCGTTTTGCCGGACCATATGCCCGTTTTGTCCTTACTACAAAACGCTGTACGACGAGTCTTTGATGGCGGATTACGCCGAGGCCTTGCTTCTCGAGATAGAGACGGCCTCGATGCGCGCCGACAAACCGCGAGGAAAGGCGACCACGCTTTACTTTGGCGGCGGCAGTCCCGCGCTCGCGGCCCCGTATCTTACGCGAGTCATGGAGCGCTTTCGGAGCAACTTCGGTTTCGACGGGCACGCGGGAATCGAGCTACACCCCCGCGACGCGACGGACGAGACGCTCGCCGCCGTTAAGGCCTCTGGCATCGACATGGTCAGCCTTGGCGCGCAGTCTTTCCAGCCAAAGCTGCTCGACGCGCTCGATCGCGGTCAGTCGTCGCCGCTCGAAGCCCTGAGGCGCATCGCGGGTTACGGCTTTACCGCCGTCGACGTCGATTTGATATTTGGTATCCCGGGCCAAACCGACGCCGATCTCGCCGAGGATTTCCGGATCGCGGCGCGGAACGGGGCGACGCAAATCTCGACCTACCCTTTCATCGATTTCTCGTACGCAAGCAACCGCCGCAAGCCTCTCGGGCGAGGCGAAAAAAAACGGATGCTGAGGACGCTCGCGGAGGTCTCCGAGACGGAGGGCTTCGCGCGAACGTCGGTATGGACTTTCGGTAAGGCGGCGGCCCCGCGTTATTCGTCCATCACGCGCGACAACTTCCTGGGATTCGGGCCAAGCGCGACCTCGTTGGGCGTTTCCGATTTTAAGATAAACACCTTCTCGGTCCCCGAATACATCGCGAGCGTCCGGAAAGGGGAAATTCCCTCGGCTCTGGCGATTCGCTTCGACGAACGCTCGCGCGGGATGTATTGGCTATTCTGGAACTGCTACGTGGGCACGCTCTCCGCGGAGGCCTACGCGCGTCAGTTCGGTAGGGATCTCTCCCGCGATTTCGGGCCCTGGCTGCGCGCTGCGGAACGAATGGGATGGCTGCAAGGTAACGGGGAAAGCGTTCCCATATGGAGCTTGACCGCGCGGGGAAGCTATGCCTTTCACCTGGTTGAGCAAAAATACACGCACCAATACATTGATAAGACCTGGAGAACTTCGCTGAGGACTCCGTGGCCCGAGTCGATCAAGCTCTACTAGAAGGAGACGCCTAATACCATGACCGAAATCGAGATAAAGGCGCATGTCGCCGACCCCGCGCAAACCGAGGCCATCATCCGCGGCTTCGCGACGCTAAAAAAAGAAACGACGAAGAGCGACGTATACTGGGCGCGCGGAAATGTCGACGGTACCTGGGCGCTGGATAGGCGTTCGGTAATCGCCGCTAAATCGCTCGCGGCTTCCTTTGCGGTCGCTCTCGTCGCTGCAACCTGCGCGATCGCTGGATGCGGCAAGACGGTCATACTGGGCGTTTGCCTTGGAGGGTTCGCGCTCGTCGCGATTCTATCCTGGGCACTGGGTCGCGGACGCGAAGGCGGCGCGCGAAAAAACGCGCGCGACTCTGGCAAAACCGGCGACTCTATCGCGACTGGCGACGCGACGCGCCCGATCAAGGTGCGCATACGCGACGAGAGCGGCTCGGTGGTAGTAACCTATAAACGAAAAGAG
>Ga0209373_10005446_pt1 | contig 10381 bp, 6 predicted proteins | sample Higcelweek5metaG_FD_187173 | JGI IMG/M metagenome (GOLD analysis project Ga0209373, IMG submission 187173) | Freshwater pond sediment microbial communities from the University of Edinburgh, under environmental carbon perturbations - High... | ecosystem: Environmental > Aquatic > Freshwater >...
CGACTCCGCGGCCTGCCCGCGGATCTCGCCCCACATGTCGTCGAGCAGCTTCTGCGTGGCCTCGCGCGACTCCGGGCTGAAATCCTTCCGCACGAACGTCTCGGCGTAGCTCTTGTACCGGCCCGAGCGCGTGACCTGCACCCCCACGCCCAGTTTCTCCAGCGTGCCGGCGAGAAACATCGGCTCCGACGCCAGTCCCGGCATCCACACCATGCCGAACGGATGCAGGACAACCTCAGCCGCCGCCGACATCAGGTAGTAGTCGCGCGTGTCCATGTTTTCGGCATAGGCGAGCACCGGCTTTCCGGAGGCGCGAAAATCCAGCACGGCCTGCCGCACCTCGCGCAACGCCGCGTAGCCGCTGCCGTACTCCTCGGGCCTCAGGTTGCCGACCAGCAGAAGCCCGCGGATGCGGTCGTCCTTCGTCGCCACCTGCAACGCCTCGAGCACCCGGCGCAGCTGGATCCGGTTGCCGTCGGCGCCCAGCAGGCTCGCCAGCTCGCCACCGCCCTCGAACGGCGACGGCGCATCGGTGATGTTGGTGTTCAGGTCGAGCACCAGAAACGAGCCCTTCTCGATCTTCGGCTGCGGCTGCTGCTCGCCCACCGCCGCGAGCATCGCGATGCCCACGATCACCATGAACGCTCCGCCGAATACGAACACCGCCAACGCCATGAGCGTCCCGAAGAAACTCGCGAAAAACGACTTCATGGGCCGGACGCTACCCGCGCCCCCACCCTCGGCAACAGCCGAAAAGGACCGGCGGCACAACCGCAGGTTCGGCGGCGATTTTCGCTTCTTCGTGACACGGGAACCCCAGCCCCGTGTTTCGGCCGCCCCCTCGCCCTCGTCCATTCTCTTGCCCTCCCGTCCCGCGCGCGGTCTGATTCCGCCCCTGCCAACCGTGCCTGCCACCGCCACCAACGCCGCTGCGCCGAAGAAGGCATCGATGGGCGTGATCTTCCTCACGCTCTACCTCGATCTCATCGGGTTCTCCCTCTTCTTCCCGCTCTTCCCGTCGATGCTCGACTACTACCTCGGGCGCGAGGGGCGCGGCGGTCTTCTCGGCTGGCTGCTCGCGGGCATCGACTCCCTCGCTCAGTCCTGGAACCTCGACCACAGCTACACCGCCGTCCTCTTCGCCGGGGTGATCGGTTCGATCTACTCGCTCCTCCAGTTCCTCTTCGCGCCGGTCTGGGGCGCGCGCTCCGACCGCGTCGGCCGCCGCCCCGTGCTCCGCCTGACCATCGCCGGCACCACCATCAGCTACCTCATCTGGGCCTGCAGCGGCTCGTTCACGCTCTTCCTCGTCTCGCGTATCGTCGCCGGCATCTCCAGCGGCAACCTCTCCGTCGCCACCGCCGCCGTGAGCGACATCACCACGCGAGCCGACCGCGCCAAGGGCATGGGCCTGATCGGCGCCGCGTTCGGCCTCGGCTTCATCACCGGCCCCGCGCTCGGCGGCCTCACCGCGCACTGGAACCTCCTCGACCGCTGGCCCGGCCTCGCCGCCTTCGGCGTGAATCCGTTCACCGTGCCCGCCCTCATCGCCTTCTGTCTCAGCTTTCTGAACCTGCTCCAGCTCCAGTGCCTCTTCGCGGAAACGTACACGCCGGGCGCCGCCCGCGCCGCGGCGGAGCGTCCGCGCCATCCGTTGCGCGCACTCGTCGAGATCCCCGCCGCGCACATCCGCCGCGTCATCCTCATCAACGCCCTCTTCGTCCTCGGCTTCAGCGGGCTCGAGCTCACCCTCGGTTTCCTCGCCTCCGAACGCCTTCGCTACACCCCGCGCCAGCTCACGCTGATCTTCGTCTTCACCGGCGTCATCTCCGTCCTGACCCAGGGCCTGCTCGTCCGTCGCATCACCCCGCACTTCGGCGAGAAACGCGCCAGCACCCTCGGGCTTTCCCTCGCCTGCGCCGGCATGGCCTGGCTCTCCGTGTCCCACAACTCGGCCACGATCTATGCCAGCCTCGGCATCGCCTCGGTCGGCTCCGGCTTCTGCTACTCCGCGCTCACCTCGCTGCTCTCGCTCTATGCCGGCGAGGACGAACAGGGCCGGCTCATGGGCCTGTACCGCGCGCTCGGCTCGCTCACCCGCGCCATCGGCCCGGTGTTCGCCGGCGCCGTGTACTGGCGCTACGGTTCGACCGCCTGCTACGCCGTCTCCGCAACGCTGCTCCTCGCACCGCTCGCTCTGGCGCTCACGCTCCCGGCGCCGCGAAAATGAGACCGTTCCTCCACAACCGGGAAACTTTCGCCGCCGGTCACCGTCTGAATCGGAACCGCATGCGTCTCGCCCGTTTCCTCCTCGCCGGCATCCTCGTCCTTCTCGCGTTGCCTCCCGCCGGCGCCGCGCCCGCTGTCCTGGATTTCGACCACGAGAAAATCGACCCGAGCCAGGTCGCCGTCCCCGGCCTCATCGCCTCCAACCTCCTCCTCGTCGAAGGCACCGTCGGCGCCGCCGGCCCGTACTACTTTCTCGTCGACACCGGTTCCTCCGTCACCCTCGTCTCCGACCGCATCGCCGCCACCGTCCCCGGCTACCGCACCACCCCGGCGCTCAATCCCATGCAGGTCGTCTCCGCCGCCGGCGGCGCCACCCTGCTCGGCTCGACCACTCTCCCCTCGCTCGAACTGGGCAAGGCCAACTTCGCCAACGTCCGCGCCGCCGTCTACGACTTCGTCGATTTCTCCAACCACCTCGGCATCACCGTCGACGGCATCCTCGGCTTCCCCCTCTTCCGCGATGTCCTCCTGACCCTCGACTACCCGCGCAACCGCGCCGTGCTCACGCCTCGCTTCCCCGCTCGCGCCGTGCCGGGCATCGCCATCCCCTTCGCCCTCGAGGAAGGCTCCCGCCCCATCATCAACGTCGCCCTCGGCGACAAGACCTTCATGGCGCTCGTCGACTCCGGCAGCGACATGCCCTTCACCCTCGACACCACCGGACTGAATCCACCCTTCAAGTCCGGCCCGCGCCCCGGCCCGCTCGTCGCCACCCTCTCCGGCAACGCCCCGCGCCAAATCGGCCGCCTCGCCGACACCCTCTGCCTCGGCACCTGCGAGATCCGCGAACCACGCGTGATGCTCACCGACCAGCTCTCCACCATCGGCGCCGAGATTCTCCGCCATTTCACCGTCACCTTCGATCAACGCCGCGGCCTCGTCATCCTCGGACCCGAGCGCAACGCGCCCGTGAAGCTCCCCTCCCAGCGCACCACCGGCCTGAGCTTCGCCCGCCTCCCCGCCGAGTGGCGCGTGCTCCAGGTCCTCGACGACGCCCCCGACGCCACCCAGCAGATCGAACCCGGCGACGCCATCATCGGCATCGACGGCGAACCCATCGTGAAGTGGAACCTCGACCGCTTCGAGAAACAGCTCCGCTCTTCCGATACCGTCGAATACCTCTTCCGTCGCGACGGCCGCAGCTACCTCGTGAAGGTCCCCGTCTACGACCTCATCCCTTGATAGCGCGCCACTGGCCTTAATGCGTTCTTAACGGTCTCCGACCCGCTCTTGATTAGTTTGCCGCCTCCGGCGCTGGTACCTTACCGGCGTCATGAACGCCGCCGACTTCGCCTACCTCGTTCTGTTTCTCGCGCTGCTCGTTGCCGCCTCGGCGCCGCTGGGGTTGTGGATCGCGGGCGTGTTGCGGGGCGAGCCGCCGGTGTTCCTGCGCTGGCTCGCACCGGTCGAGCGCGCGACGTACCGGCTGGCCGGCATCGACCCGACCGTCGAGATGGGCTGGCGCACGTACGCTGGCGCGCTGCTGGTCTTCCACCTCTTCGGTTTCGCCGCGTTGATGGGGCTGCAACTCGCGCAAGGCTGCCTGCCGCTAAATCCTCAACACTTCGGCGCCGTCCCGCTGGGAATCGCCGTCAACACCGCGGTCTCCTTCGTCACCAACACCAACTGGCAGGCGTACTCGGGCGAGGCGGCGCTGAGCTACCTCACGCAGATGGCCGGCCTGGGCGTGCAGAACTTTCTCAGCGCCGCCGTCGGGCTCGCCGTCATGGCGGCTCTGGCACGCGGACTCGTGCGCAAATCCGCCGCCGGCCTCGGCAACTTCTGGGCCGACCTCGTGCGCGGCACGCTCTACGTGCTGCTGCCGCTCTCGTTCGTGCTGGCGGTCGTGCTCGTGGCGCAGGGTGTGCCGATGTCGTTCGCCCCGTACGCAAAGGCGACCACGCTCGCCGGCACCGAGCAGGTCATCCCGCTCGGGCCGGCCGCCTCGCAGATCGCGATCAAGCAGCTCGGCACCAACGGCGGCGGCTTCTACGGCGTGAACTCCGCGCACCCGCTGGAGAATCCGACTCCGCTTTCCAACTTCCTTGAAACGCTCGCGATCCTCCTGCTGCCGGCGGCCTGCGTGCTCGCGTTCGGCCGGCTCGTAGGTGCGCGGCGCCACGCCTGGGTCGTGTACGGCGTGATGCTCGCGTTCTTCGTCGCCGCGCTGGGCTTGTCGCTCTGGGCGGAGTTGACGCCGCATCCACAACTCGGAGCCGCGGCGGCGATGGAGGGCAAGGAAGTGCGCTTCGGCATCGTGCCGAGCGTGCTCTGGGCCAACGCCACCACCGTCGCCTCAAACGGCTCCGTCAACGCCATGCACTCCTCGCTCTCGCCGCTGGCGGGTGGCGTGGCGCTGTTCAACATGCTGCTCGGAGAGATCATCTTCGGCGGCGTCGGCTCCGGCCTCTACGGCATCGTCGCGATGATCGTGTTGGCGGTGTTTCTCGCCGGCCTGATGGTCGGCCGCACGCCCGAATACCTCGGCAAGAAGATCGAGGCGTTCGAGGTGAAGATGGCGGCGGTCGCGGTGCTCGTGCCGTGCGTGGCGGTGCTATTCGGATGCGCGGCGTCGTTTCTCGCCGCCGGCGGCCGAGCGGCCGTGGGCAACGGCGGACCGCACGCGCTCACCGAGGTGCTCTACGCGTGGGCCTCGATGGCCAACAACAACGGCTCCGCCTTCGGCAGCCTCACCGCCACCGGCGACCTCTACACTTGGGGCGGCGCGCTCGCGATGCTCGTCGGCCGCTTCGCCGTGATCGTGCCGCTGCTCGCGCTCGCCGGGAGCCTTGCGGCGAAGAAATCCGTGCCGCCCTCGAGCGGCACCTTCCCGACCGACGGCCCGCTCTTCGCCGCGCTCCTCGGCGGCACGATCCTGATCGTCGCCGCGCTCACCCACTTCCCCTCGCTCGCGCTGGGCCCGGTGCTGGAGCACCTACTGCTCGGCGCCGGCCGCACCTTCTGAACGGAGATCCATTCGCCATGAAACCTGCCGTCGTCTCCACCTGGAATTCCGCCCTGCTGCGCCGCGCCGTGCTCGATGCCATGCGCAAGCTCGACCCGCGCGCGCTCTGGCGTAATCCCGTCGTCTTCGTCACCGCGCTGGGCGCGCTCGCCGTCACCGCCGTTGCGGTACGCGACCTCGCCGTCGGCCGGCTCACCGGCTTCACCGTCCAGATCACGCTCTGGCTCTGGTTCACCGTGCTCTTCGCCAACTTCGCCGAGGCCATCGCCGAGGGGCGCGGCAAGGCCCAGGCGGATTTCCTCCGCCGCTCCCGCTCGCTGACGCTCGCCCGGCGCCTGCGCGGGGCAGCGGAAGAACGCGTGGCCGCCACCGATCTGCGCAAGGGCGACCTCGTCGTCTGCGAGGCGGGCGACGTCATTCCCGCCGACGGTGAGGTGACCGAGGGCATCGCCAGCGTCGACGAGTCGGCGATCACCGGCGAATCCGCGCCCGTCATCCGCGAGAGCGGTGGCGACCGCAGCGCGGTGACCGGCGGCACGCGCGTGCTCAGCGACCGGATTCTCATCCGCGTGAGCGTCGAGCCGGGCGGCGGTTTCCTCGACCGCATGATCGGCATGGTCGAGGGCGCCTCGCGCCAACGCACGCCCAACGAGGTCGCGCTGGGTATCCTGCTCACGAGCCTCACGCTCGTCTTCGGCGCGGTGGTGGTGACGCTGCCGGCCTTCGCGCAATTCTCCGAAACGCTCGCGGGCCAGCCCGGAGCCGTGGATACCTCGTTGCCCATCCTCGTTTCGCTCTTCGTCTGCCTGATCCCGACGACCATCAGCGGCCTGCTCAGCGCGATCGGCATCAGCGGCATCGACCGGCTGATCCGGCGCAATGTCATCGCCACCTCGGGCCGCGCCGTCGAGGCCGCGGGCGACATCGATGTGCTGCTGCTCGACAAGACCGGCACGATCACGCTGGGCAACCGCCAGGCCGCCGAATTCGTGCCCGCGCCCGGCGTGGCGGTCGAGCGCCTCGCCGAGGCCGCGCAGCTCGCCTCGCTCGCCGACGAGACGCCCGAGGGACGCAGCATCGTCGTGCTCGCCAAGGAGCGTTTCAACCTGCGGCAGCGCGAGCTCGCCGCGCCGCACGCGCACTTCGTGCCGTTCACGGCGCAGACGCGCATGAGCGGCGTCGACCTCGCCGCACACGACGGCCAGCACGCGCGCCGCATCCGCAAAGGCGCGACAGGCAGCGTGCGCGACTGGGTGCAGGCGCAGGGCGGCACGTTTCCCGCCGCGGTCGGCGAGACCGTCGACCGCATCTCACGCTCCGGCGGCACGCCGCTGGTCGTCGCCGAGGAGCGCGAGGTGCTCGGCGTCGTCCATCTCAAGGATGTCGTGAAGGGCGGCATCAAAGAACGTTTCGCCGAGCTGCGCCGCATGGGCATCCGCACGGTAATGATCACCGGCGACAACCCGCTCACCGCCGCCGCCATCGCCGCCGAGGCGGGCGTGGACGACTTCCTCGCCCAGGCTACGCCGGAGATGAAGCTCGCGCGCATCCGCGACGAGCAGTCGCAGGGCCGCCTCGTCGCGATGACGGGCGACGGCACCAACGACGCGCCCGCGCTCGCCCAGGCCGACGTCGGCGTGGCGATGAACACCGGCACGCAGGCCGCGCGCGAGGCCGGCAACATGGTCGATCTCGACAGCAACCCGACGAAGCTCATCGAGATCGTCGAGATCGGTAAGCAGCTCCTGATGACGCGCGGTGCGCTCACGACCTTCTCGATCGCCAACGACGTGGCGAAGTACTTCGCGATCATCCCGGCGCTGTTCGCCGGGCTCTACGCCACAGGCCTCGCGACCGGTCCGCTCGGGATGCTTAACGTCATGGGCCTGCACTCGCCGCAGAGCGCGATCCTCAGTGCCGTCGTCTTCAACGCCCTCATCATCGTCGCGCTCGTGCCGCTGGCGTTGCGCGGCGTCGCCTACCGCGCGCAGCCCGCCGCCGCGCTGCTGCGCCGCAACCTCATCGTCTACGGGGCCGGCGGCCTCGTGGCGCCGTTCGTCGGCATCAAGCTGATCGACCTGCTCCTCGTCGCCGCGCACCTCGCCTGAACCGCCATGAAAACTGCGCGCGACCGCCTCCGTCTCGGTGCCCTCGTTCTGGCGACGCTGGTCGGGCTGATCCTCGGCCTGATGCTGGGGCAGCGCAGCACCGGCGACCACGGCGGCTCGCGCATCGACTGGCCCACTCCCGAATCGCTCGGTCTTCATCCCTCCAAGAAATGAAAACACTCTGCACCTCGCTTCGCCTCCTGCTCGTGCTCACGCTCGTCACCGGCGTCGCATACCCGCTGCTCGTGTGGTCGGTCGGCCGGGTCGCTTTCCACCGCCAGGCCGATGGCTCGCTCGTCGTGCGCGATGGCGCCGTCGTCGGCTCCGCGCTGCTGGCGCAGGACACGGCGGGCGCTCCGCGCTACTTCCAGCCGCGCCCTTCGGCGGCGAACTATGCCACCGTCGCCTCCGGCGCGAGCAACCAAGCCTGGACCAGCGCCGCGCTCGCGAAGTCCATCGCCGCTCGCCGCGCCGCGTATCCGGCCGGTTCCGCCGTGCCGGCCGAGTTGCTCACCGCCAGCGGCAGCGGACTCGACCCGGAGCTCTCGCCGGCGGCGATCCGCCTGCAACTCGACCGAGTCGCCAGCGCTCGGCGACTCGACTCCGGGCAGCGCGCCACGCTGGACGAACTGGTTGCGCGGCTGACTGTCGGCGGGCAGCTTAGCCCGGCGCGCGTCAACGTGCTCGCGCTCAATCTCGCTCTCGACGCCCGTTTCCCCGGCCTGTGAACCACGATTCAACCGACCGCCCCGATCCCGATGCCCTCGCCGACGCGCTGCGCCGCGAGGAGGCGAAGGCGCGCCGCGGGCGCCTGAAGATTTTTCTCGGGATGTGCCCCGGAGTGGGCAAGACGTACGCGATGCTCCGCGCGGCGCAGCGGGCGCGGGCGGAGAAGACCGACGTTGTCGTAGCGCTGGTCGAGACTCACGGCCGTGCCGAGACCGAGGCGATGGCTGCCGGTCTCGAAACGGTGCCGCGGCGGCGGGTCGAGCATCGCGGCGCGGCGCTCGACGAGATGGACATCGACGGCCTGCTCGCGCGCCGGCCGCGGCTGGCGGTCGTCGACGAGCTCGCGCACACGAACGCCCCCGGCTCGCGCCACGCGAAGCGCTGGCAGGACGTGGTCGAGCTGCTCGAAGGCGGCGTGGATGTCTTCACGACGTTGAATATCCAGCACGTGGAGTCGCGGATCGACGCCGTGCGGCAGATCGCCGGCGTGGCGGTGCGGGAGACCGTGCCGGACTCGGTGCTCGATCTGGCCGACGAGGTCGAACTGCTCGACCTCACGCCCGGCGCGCTTCGCGAGCGGTTGCGCGAGGGGAAGGTCTACCTCGGCGACCGAGCGGCGACGGCGGCGGAGAACTTCTTCCAGGAATCGAACCTCAACGCGCTGCGTGAACTCGCGCTGCGTTTCACCGCCGAGCGCGTCGACCGTGAGCTGCGCGCGTTGCGCTCCACCGTGGTGAAGCGCACGGTCTGGCGCAGCGGCGAGCGGCTGTTGGTCGCCGTCGGCCCGAGCCCGTTTTCCACGCAACTCGTGCGTTGGACGCGCCGGCTCGCCGCGGCGCAGGGCGCCTCGTGGGTCGCCGTGTATGTGGAGGGTTCGCGTGCGCTCGCGCCGGAGGCCCAGCGGCTGCTCGATGCGAACCTCGCGCTCGCCCGCGAACTCGGTGCCGAGGTCGTGGTGACGCACGACGACGACGTGGCCGCGGCGCTGGTCCGCATGGCGCTGCGGCACGACGCGACGCAGATCGTCGTCGGCAAACCGCGCGAGGCGCGCTGGCGCGACTGGCTACGGGGCGGTTCGCTGGTCGACCGGCTGCTCCGCCGCGGCGGCACCATCGACATCTACGTCGTGCCCGCCGAGCCGGGCGCGCGGCGCCGGCGGCGCGTCGACTTCGAGCTGCCGTGGCGGAGCCGGCCGCGCGAATACGGCTGGGCGGTCGGAACCGTCGCCGCCCTCACGCTCCTGGGCCAGTTCCTGCCGGCGGATACCTATCTCGCGGTCGGTCTGGTGTACCTGCTGGCCATCGTGGCGCTGAGCCTACGCGTCGGTCGCGGCCCGGTGCTCCTCGCCGGCGTGCTCAGCGCGGCGACGTGGAACTTCCTGTTCATCCCGCCGAAGTTCACGTTCCACATCAGCAAGGTCGAGGATGCCACGCTGTTCGTGGCGTATTTCGCGGTGGCGATCATCGTCGGTCAGCTCACGGCGCGCATCCGCGCCCAGGGGCGCAACGAGCGGCTGCGCGAGGAGCGGGCCACGGCGCTCTTCGATCTCACCCGCGCGCTGGCCGAGGCGCGCGACCTCGACGCCGCGGCCTTCGCGGCGTTGCGGCAGATCGACGAGCTCTTCGGTGTGCAGAGTGCGCTGCTGCTCGCCGGGGACGGGGCTCAGGACTTGGTGCCGCATTTCGCCGGGTCGTTCGCGGTGGATGAGAAAGAGCGCGGTGTTGCGGTCTGGGCCTTCGCCCATCGCCGTGGCGCCGGGCGCTTCACCGACACGCTGCCGGCGAGCGCGGGTTACCATCTGCCGCTGGTCCGGGAGGAACGCGCACTCGGCGTGCTGTGCGTGTTCGCCGGCGACAAGTCGCTCACGCTGGCGCAGCGCGACCTGCTTGACGCCTTCGGCCGGCAACTGGCGCTGATGATCGAGCGCGAACACCTGCACGCCGCCAGCGAGCGCGAGAAGCTCCTCGCCGAGTCGGCGAAACTCCACCGCGTGCTCCTCGACAGCGTCTCGCACGAGCTGCGCACGCCGCTGGCGGTCATCACGGGCGCGCTGGAGAACCTCGCCGAGGCCGACGCCCCCACACGCGCGAGCCTGCTGAACGAGGGGCGCACCGCCGCGCAGCGCCTGAACCGCCTCGTCGGCAACCTGCTCGACCAGACGCGCCTCGAAAGCGGCGCGCTCAAGCCTCGCTTCGACTGGTGCGATGCGGCCGACATCGTCAACGCGGCACGCGAGGCGGTGCGCGACGCGCTCGCCGGCCATCCGCTCAAGGTCGAGATGCCGGCTGAA
>Ga0209373_10005447_pt1 | contig 10378 bp, 6 predicted proteins | sample Higcelweek5metaG_FD_187173 | JGI IMG/M metagenome (GOLD analysis project Ga0209373, IMG submission 187173) | Freshwater pond sediment microbial communities from the University of Edinburgh, under environmental carbon perturbations - High... | ecosystem: Environmental > Aquatic > Freshwater >...
AAATAAATCCGTTTTTATCTTATGATTATAGTGCAGTAAACGATTCAGAAAATTACTATTTTGTTGGACTAAGCGATAATGATTTCTCATCAGGATTGTCTATGTGCGATTTTAACTGGAAGTATTATAATCAAAACATAGATATGCAGTTTTTTGCTGGATTTGTAGGAGTTAAACAAGATGAAAATTTGGTTTTGAGACCTGAAATTAATTGGTTCCTGGCTGAAAAACCTGATACTTCAAGTGCGGAAATTCAATATGAAGATTATGGATATATGAGTTGGCTGAAAGAGGCGTTTATTTATGGTACTGAGATTGACTATATTTCACCGTGCTCTAGGTCACTGGAAATGCTATTTATTGAGACTTGTCCCGATCCTGATACATATCCGATTTTTGACTCCGTTTCCAACTCAACATACGAAGAAGGGATAGTTGCTTTGAGAGAATTTGTAAATAGCTATGCATCGAGCGGCTCAGATTATGGTAAAGCCAAGGTCGTTTTTGTTGTAACTGCCGAAGGTGAATGTTTGTGCGCACCAGATGACTCCGACAACGGCTACCTAAATTATATGGCAAGTGAGATTATGAACTATACTGATAATTGGAAGCCAGGAACTAAAGATGGAAAACCTGTTGCAGTAGAGATAACATTGGAACTTGAAATTACCAATAATTATTAAATCATATTTATTGACTATCAAAATTTGAATTCGAAACATTAAATAATACAAATTCAATTTATTTACAATGGAGGAGAAGATACTTTTTACCGAGAAACAAAAATTCAGTCAATGGTGGATTTGGCTTGTTATTATTGGCATAAATGCAATTTTTATTGTCGCAATCATTGTTCAGATTTATGCAAAAATCCCTTTTGGAAATAATCCAATGAATGATGTTTCTTTAATAATATCGGCTGTTGCAACTTTGCTGATAACTTCTTTGATTTTTACTTTGCGATTAGATACCAAAATAACAAATACTGGAATATACTTCAAATTTTTCCCTTTTCATCTTTCGTTTAAGTTTATTGCATGGAGAAATATTAAAAAATCATATATTCGCCAGTACAGACCGATAGGAGAGTACGGCGGCTGGGGCATGAAAGGTATTGTAGACGACAAAGTTTACAATGTTTCGGGAAATATTGGGTTGCAACTTGAATTAGAAAACGGGAAAAAGATTCTTATTGGGACAAAGAAATCTGCAGACATTCAAACTGTTATTGATTGTTTAGGTAAAAATTAGCTAATTATTAATGCATAAGTGTTTTATGTAAGCGGTGCTTTCGTTCGGCTCAAGCACAATGTCATTAACCTAAGAATATTATATTTAATTGTTTTGTAATAAGGAAAACTTGAACAATATTGTTATAGCCCAGAGGCGGTGCGCTGAGCGAAGCCGAAGTGGCTTTAACATTAATAAAAACAATATCTGACAAGTTTTCACTTTGTCCGTAGGACATACACAATTATTGGTGTTTCCTTAACTTAATGACATTGGGCTCATGCACCTATGCTAATCGGTATGAGGTCGTCAGTATGAACTCCTAATTTCAGGTTGTTAAACATAAATTAAACATCAAGTATCTGTTTTTAGAAAAATTCATAATATTATCTTTGTTTTGAACCAACAAAACATTATTATGAAGAATACAATTTTTAAATTTGTAGCTCTTGCGCTATTGCTATTGTGCTCATCCATGAGTTTACTTGCGCAAGAGGTTACTAAAACAAATCTCGAGTCTTTTTTAGAAGTTGAACAGTACAACAGGGCAATCCATATTATGGTCATGTTGCTAATTGGCTTCGGGTTTTTAATGGTATTTATTAAGAAATACGGACGTTCAGCACTTACCGCAACATTTTTATTGGTAAGTATTTCTCTTCCTCTTTATTTCTTGATTCACACTTCGGCTTTGTTTCACGAGCATGGAACTGAGATTGAAGAACTTATTTTGGCCGAATTCGCTGCAGCAAGTTTGCTGATTGCCGCAGGTGCCGTACTGGGACGTTTAAAAATGTTTCAGTATATCATTTTGGGATTAATCTTTGTCCCGTTTTACATGCTAAATGAGTGGGTAATTATTGAAAACGGATTAGGATTAATCAAGAACGGTGTTGCCGATACCGGTGGATCTATTGTAATCCATGCTTATGGGGCTTTGTTCGGTCTTGCAGTCGCAATGTCGATGACTACGAAAAAAGAATTGGAAGAACCGATTGAAGCAGATGCTACCAGCGACAGATATTCAATTCTAGGTAGTATGGCTTTATGGGTTTTTTGGCCAAGTTTCTGTGCTGCACTTGTTCCAGTCGAAGCTATCCCACATACAGTTGTAAATGTGTTTTTCGCTCTTTGCGGGTCTACAATAATAACTTATTTAGCATCAATTACTATTCGTGGAAAGATAAATATTGCTGATATTGCAAATGCTGCACTTGCTGGTGGTGTTGCTATCGGTTCAACCTGCGATCACGCTACTCATATCGAAGCATTAGTAATTGGACTCCTAGCTGGTGCGATATCAACTATTGGATTTGCAATTATTCAGGGTAAACAGAAAAAACTTATGAAGATTGTTGATACCTGTGGCGTTACCAATTTACATGGACTACCTGGTCTAATGGGAGGTTTTGCCGCTATCGTAGTTGTTAATGGACTAAACGTATCAGACCAACTTTCGGCTATCCTAATTACCATAGTTTCAGCATTGATTTTCGGATTCCTAACAGGAAAAATTATTTCTTTGTTCGGTCATAGAAAAGAAGCCTACGTAGACCATGAGGAGTTTATGGATGCAGAAGAATAAATATCGTTTTAATTGAAAATAATTTGTAATGACATTCCTGTTTGTTAACTCAGACAGGAATGTTTTTATTCAATAACCTCCAACATAACCTTTTGCCGTATATCCTTTGAGGATGCCCCGATCATAATTCTGAATATCCCGGGCTCAATAATTTTATTTAAGTTGATATCAAGCATTGAAAGCATTTCGGGTGTAATCATAAACTTTACTTCTTTTGTTTCGCCAGGATTGAGATTTATTCGTTCAAATCCTTTTAATTCAATTACTGGACGAGCTACAGATGCAAGTTCGTCACGGAGGTATAACTGAACAACTTCATCACCTGCTACTTTTCCTGTATTCGTAACTTTTACTGAAACATAAGATGTGTCGCTTTGGGAGATTTTACTTTTCTCTAGTTTTATTTCTGAGTACTCGAAGCTTGTGTAGCTTAAACCAAACCCAAATGGGAAAAGCGGTTGACCAGTAAGATTGTTGTAATCGTCACCACGTCCTGTTGGTTTGTGATTGTAAACTAATGGTAATTGCCCTTCAAAAACTGGAAAAGTAATTGGTAAACGACCAGCCGGATTGTAGTTTCCAAAAAGAACTTCTGCAACAGCATTTCCACCTTGTTCGCCAGGATACCAAACTTCAATAATTCCATCAACTTCGTTTATCCAGCTATTCATTGTAATTGCACTGCCACCAACTAATACAACTATTACAGGTTTTCCTGTTGCAGCTACATTTTTTATTAGTTCTTCCTGTTTTCCTGGCAGATTAAGGTATGCACGGTCGCGAAACTCACCTTCTTCGATTCCTACAACCACAATTGCTATGTCGGATTCCTGTGCAAGTGCAACTGCTCTTGCGATTTCTGTATCCTGATTGTTTTTAACTCCGATATTCCAAATAAGATTAAACCAAGCGTTTCCGACTGGCTCATAAAATTCTATTTTAATGTCGTATTCGCGATTCCGTTCAAATGCAAAATCTGTTACTATGATTTGTTTTGTTTGCTTTGTCCAATTATCAATAATTAACTTTCCATCAATATATAATCGGTAACCATCATTACCATCTATTCCAATTTTAAATGTGCCTGTTTCTGGGGCTTTCAGCTTTCCAGTCCAGCGAACAGAATAAAAATCGTAGCTAAGTTTTTCTGGATCGGGTGAAAATAATGTCCACTGAAATTTAATTTGGTTGTCGCAACGTGTAAAAACAGGTGAACCTGCTAGTGTTACATTGTTGAAGTAATCACCCTTAAGTCCATATTGTATTTTGTTGTCGATTTTACATGTAAGAACTTTTGGAGGGATAGTTACAAATTCGATATTTTCACGATTACAACCCAAAGAGTATTTTACCTCAATGTCTTTTCCTACAAGGTTTTGAATTCCTTCTAGTATGCTAATGTTCCCATTCCCTGGACCGCTATATCCGCCAAGTCTAGCAGCATTCGCATCTGGTCCGATTATAGCTATCGATTTTATGTCTTTCGAAATCGGCAAAACTGAATTGTTATTTTTTAGCAACACAATTGATTCCAGCGCAGCTTTTTTTGCCAAATCTTTATGTTTTTGATTTCCGTTTAAGCCATTAGCCAGACTGGCATCCACATAAGGATTTTCGAATAATCCAAGTTCAAATTTTAGTCTTAAAACTCTTGCAACTGCTTCATCAATTGTTTTGCTGTCAATACTTCCATCATAAAATGGTGGAGAGAAAAGACGAAAATGCTCTGGACTGGTCTGGAAAATAACGTCAAGTCCACCACTAATTGATTTGGCTGTAGCATCGGCATAATCAGCGGCAGTAAAATGCAGAACATTGGCTCCACCAGTTGCTCCAGCATCAGAAATTACAAAACCTTTAAATCCCCATTCTTCTTTGAGAATTGTATTTAATAGCCAGTCGTTTGCGGTACAAGGAGTTCCGTCGTAAGAATTGTATGAAGTCATTAGCGAGCGCGAGCCACCTCTATCACAACAAGCCTGAAAAGGAGGAAAGATTATTTCGCGCATAAATCTTTCGTTATAGTGAATAGGATAGGAGTCACGTCCTCCATCGCCAACATTTGCCACAAAATGTTTTGGTGTTGTAATAATTCCTTTGCTCTCAAAGGCAGAAACAAAAGCAACTCCCATTTCCGAAACAAGATAAGGATCTTCTCCGTAGGTTTCTTCGGTACGTCCCCAACGGACATCGGTTGCAACATTTACTACTGGCGACAAAATCTGTCTTATTCCTCTACTCCCGCACTCTTCGGCAATGGCACCTGCAACTTCATTCACCAATTTTGTATTCCAGGTTGCAGCCAAGCCAATGGCTTGTGGGAATGCTGACGCTCCTGTGCGTACGAGTCCGTGCAAGGCTTCGTCGAAAGGAATAATAGGAATCCCCAATCTGCTTTCTTCGATGAAAAACTTTTGCATTTCGTTTATCTTGATAGCAGTTTCATAAGCCGAATTTCCTTCATTATAGTTCAACATCTGACCAGCTGCATCAGTGTTTTGTCCAGATGTGCTTACCTGAAAGCCAAATATTCCAGATTTGTATAGGGAGGAATCATTTCCAATATCTCCAGGAATCATAAACAACTGCCTGAATTTTTCTTCGAGAGTCATTAACGACAAAAGGTTTTGTACTCTGACTTCAATTGGCTGCGAAGGATCCTTGTAAATCTGTGCATACATTGAAAATGCAGTAAAACATAATATAATCGCAATAATATATTGTTTCATTTTAAACATTTTTAGTTACGGTAACTGAGTTAAATTAAAGATTAAAATATTTTTTCACGAACAATATTGCCTCATTTATCGAGGCTACAGTTGTGTTCCCATTTTTCTCGTATCCGTTTGGTGTTGGAATAACAACTAAGAGTTTTTCTGAATTTATATCATCGAGCGAAATGTAATTTCCTTTGCTTAGTTTTGGTGATAAAGAAGCTTTGCATTCTACGGCTAAGGTCTTACCAGCGTATTCCAAAACAAAGTCAACTTCTGCACCATGAGCTGTGCGATAAAAATAGAATCCTATATTAGGGAAATTTGCCTTGATGTTTTGCAAGACTACAGATTCCCAAACCGAACCAAGCAATATATGTCCTGATAACTGATTAAATGATCTGATTCCTGCAAAAGCACAGATTAGTCCAGAATCATTTATATAGATTTCTGGAGTCTTAATGATTCTTTTATTTATGTTGGATACATAAGGTGGCAATAGTTCCAACATAAATGTACCAAGGAGTAGGTCAATATAGTTTTTTACAGTTTGGTGGCTTACATTAAGCGAATTTCCCAACAATGACAAATTGGTAACTTGTCCGTTATTCTGTGCTAGCATCTGCCATAAGCGGCGTAATGCTGTTGGCATTATTCCTTTCCATTGTAAAATGTCTCTTTCTATAAAAGTAGTTATAAAATTTCCTAGCCATTCTTCTGACATGTCATATGAATTTGAGCATAAGCTTCCAGGAAAACCGCCTTTTAAAATATAATCTTCAAGCGAATATTGATCACATATTTCAGAATAAAGAAATGGTGTTAATCGATGATAAGACACTCTTCCAGCAAGTGTCTCCGAGCTTTGTTTTATAAGATCTTGTGTTGCCGATCCTAGTATTAGAAAATGTCCATTGTTACTCCACTCGTCAACCAAACTTCTTATTAAAGGAAATAGGTCTGGTTTACGCTGAATCTCATCAATACAAATTAGTTTTCCACGGTTGGACGAGAAAAACCATTCAGGATTATCGAGTTTATTCAAATCTGATGGCTTTTCAAGATCAAGGTAGAGGGAGTCGCTAAATTTTTTGAGGATTTGTTTTGCCATTGTCGATTTCCCGCACTGACGCGGACCCAATATTGCTGTTACTGGGAAATTGGAAATGCTTTTTTCAATTTTATCCTCTAGATTTCTTTTAAAATACATAAAATTGATATTTAATAGTGCAAACTTAAACTAAATATTTCAATTTGCACGGTTAAATGATAGATATTTATATTGCAAAAATCGATTTTAAGACAAAAACCAAATCAAATGACAACAATTATTGCAATTTTGTAAAACCTGAAGTTATCGTTTTGGACTCATTACTGATATTTACAATGTAAAATCCATTTTTAAAATTGGTGACTTCAATCTTATTTTTCAAAGCATTCGTAGTACCTTGATAAACCAGTTGACCAGATTCATTGAAGATTGATATTAGATTATTGGATCCGAATTCTGCAGGGACACAAACATCAATGAAATTTTGAGCGGGATTTGGAAAAACACTAAATTCTTTAGCACTTGATTGATTAACTAAGGAACTGTTTTCAATGTTAATTGAATAAATAGTCGGTTTGCAATTATTCCCTGAAACTATAAGTTGTGCGCTTCCGATTTCGGTAAAAGCTGGTTCAATGCTAATTAGAGCATTTCCCGATTCATCTGTGATTCCTCGTCCGTGCATAATTCCATTTTTGATAATCACACAATTCAGTTCCGAAGCAGGAGCAGCGTTTATGGTTACATTTACATTCGTTTGAGTTGCATCAATTTGAAGAATGTTCTCATAATCTGTCACAAGATTAACAGGTTCTTCGGTCCAAATTGCTAGTGAAGGGTCTCCAAGAATATTAATGTCATAAAAATTCCATTTTAAAGCTCCTTCTTCCCACTGACCAGGGGCTGTAATCCATGGTGCAGTTTGTATTTTCGAATCCAAAAATGCTTCGCCAAGGTGATAAATTCCATCATCATAAACTGCATCCATCATTTCGCGATGCAAATGTATTGCTGGGCCTTCCGATTGACCTTCATTAAACCAACCAAATCTGGAATTTCCAATAACTGCTACTGCAAAATTATTGATGCAGACCATCCTTTCCAGAACGCAGTCATCGGCATCAAATCCACCACAATTACAACCATGAGTATGAAAAATCGTATAATTGTGTGCTATGCCGTTTGCTTCCGAAAAGTTTTCATCTGTAATATCATAGTTATACATAAATGATACATAATCAAAGTCGGCGTGTCCAACATGATGAACATATTGTTTCCCTGAATTTACAGCAGCCATTAGACTGTATCCATCCCAGTACTCTACTTCGTCATAAAGTCTCTCAAAATTGTAAGTTTCGGGTATAGCAGTTGTCTCATATCCATTGATGTTTTGATTGCCAATAAGCGTTTCGAGATAATGTGAGCCTAGAGTCAGCGGATCGTCCCAAAGCTGTTCGCCAGCAAAAAGAACATCGTTAAATTCACCTAAAATAGGATTACTTTGATATGATATGGTTTTGTGAATCATGTTTTCAAGTTCTTCCGAATTGCTGAATGAAAATCTGCCAACAGCAACTTCAGGAAGGAAATCTTCTTCCCCCAATTCCCCCCAGATTAAATCTCCATCGTTATCCCAATTCCCATCAAGAGCAGAATAGTACAAATCGGCAGGAATATTATAATCTTCGTATCCTTCACCGGAGTTAACAAAAGCATAGAATCCTCGTGCAGGAACAATTTCTGTGTCTCCCCCCAACAAAACAAATTTTATTTGACGATTTTGATATTCGTCAATAATGTAATTTCTGATTTTCTCCTGCAAATCATCTCCATACATTCCCGCATCAATATCTTCTACACTTGTGATCGTAGATTTTATGCCAACTTGCAAATAAAACTCTTCCAATTGTTGAAACTCTGAAATGTAATCCTGTTGTGTGATTATCAGCATTTCGTAGTTTTCAGAACTTTCTTTAAACTGTGGATATTCTTTCAACATTTCAGCATTCTGCGCAAATTGACCAATCCTATGTATAGTTGTCGGAACATTTGTAGTTTTATTTAAAGCTTCCTCTGACTCTATACATGATTCAGTAGAAATTTTGACAGTGACTGTTTTGTAAATTTTCAGTTCCCCCGTAATTGGATTATATTGAACTGGAGTAAAACTCGAAAGAGCAAAAGCATAACCGTTTAAATACTGAGTGATCAATTTACCTGTTTGTGCAGTGGGATAAAACGAATCTTTAGAATAAATGTCTTCGCTTTTTTTGAATTGAAATTTTTCTGGCTGAGATAAAGGTTTTGAAGATTGTTGAGGATAAATTTGACTATTCAATACAATTGTTGTTTCGTCTTCATACACAAATTCGATAGAAACGGCTCTTTGTCCAGGAGGTAGTAACAATCGCACATCTTGATAAGGCAACAATGGCTCTCCGGTGATTCCACAATTTAGAGTGTTCTCTAAATTTAATATTTGGAATTCATTATAGTCTTTAATCTGAGGAATGCCGAAAATATATGTTTTTTCGATAGTCTGAGCGAAACTGGTGCTAATGAAAAGGATAGTAAAAAATAGCGAAATAGTTTTTTTCATATTTAATATTTCAAAATTTGCAATCAATAGTTTTATCAATATTCTAATGACGCAAAAGTAAAATATTAGTTGCAATGAACTTTGTTATTTTTAAAGTTTAACAAAATTTATTTGTTGTTACCTTATCTCTTTTAAGAGAATGATTTGGTTAATTTTTTAGTATTCTCACCTCTGTTCTACGGTTTGACTGCCTTCCTTCTGGAGTTTCGTTGGTAGCAACAGGCTGGTTCTCACCATATCCTTTTGCACTCACTCTACTTTGTTCAATTCCACCTGAGATTAGAAAATTTCTGACAGATTCTGCCCTTTTTTGAGAAAGAATAAGATTCGCATCATCTTCACCAACATTATCGGTGTGTCCAGCAATTTCGATAACTGCAATTTTGTGGCTTTTCATAAAATCGAGTAATTTATTTAATTCTGTGTACGATGCTTGAGTCAGAGTCGCTTTTCCTGTTTCGAAATAGACATTGTTTAGTGTAAATGTTTTAGGTAGTTCAATCATTATATCTACTGTGTAGAACAAACCAGTCTGAGTAGGGTCAAGTGCTGGAATAGTTAATTCTGTGTAATCCTGTTCTTTGTTAAATCCCTTAATTTTGATAAGATAAGTTTGAGAATAGGGTAAATTAACAGAGAATTTGCCTTTGTCATCGCTAACTACTTGTACAATCTTTTTGGTTTTAGTGTTTTCAAATATTATTGTTTCACCAACTTTTATGTTTTTTTCAAAATCTGATATTATTCCTTCAACGAGTGCAGTATTGCTTGCAGTATTCTGCTGTGCAGTCGAATACTGAGAGAAAGTAATGCTTGCGATTAAGATGAATATGGCAATTGTATTTTTCATTTTAAATTTGTTTAGGTTAAATTTGATTGGGTACTTATTATTAACGATTATAAGGTATAAAGTATTGTTTTTCGTGGTTTACGGATTAATAAGATATTTGTTTCGAAGTATATCATTCGCGAATTTTGTCAAGTAACCTGTTTAGTTCCGAAATTTCATCAGCATTTAGATTTTTAAGCATCATATCTTCTTTTGAGATGCAATCTTTCATTGTCTCAATTAATTCAAGTCCTTTTTGGGTGATTTGAACGTCTTTTATTCGCCGATCTGAGCCATTTTCGGTTCGACTTATAAGGTCTTGTTCAAAAAGCTTATCAACGATTCTACTAACATCGGAGTTCTTGTCCAA
>Ga0209373_10005448_pt1 | contig 10378 bp, 5 predicted proteins | sample Higcelweek5metaG_FD_187173 | JGI IMG/M metagenome (GOLD analysis project Ga0209373, IMG submission 187173) | Freshwater pond sediment microbial communities from the University of Edinburgh, under environmental carbon perturbations - High... | ecosystem: Environmental > Aquatic > Freshwater >...
AGATCTCCCACGTGGTGAACTTCGACGTGCCGAGCACGCCGGAAACCTACACCCACCGCATCGGCCGCACGGGCCGCGCGGAACGCAGCGGCGAGGCCCATACCTTCGTCACCGGCGAGGACGTCTCCATGGTGCGCGCCATCGAGCGCCTGCTGCGCGAGCCCCTCACCCGCAAGAAGCTTGAAGGCTTCGACTACAACGAAGGCCCCTCGTCCGCGGACAAGGACTTCAACCGTCCGATCATGGACCGCCGCGGCGGTTACGGCGGCGGTGGCGGCGGCTACGGCGCTCCGCGTCCGCAGCAGCGCGCCGCGCGTCCGTCCTATGGCGCTCCCCGGTCCGATAATTCGGACAGGCGCGATGCCGAGGGCAACCGTTCGCAGCCCGGCGACGACATCTACGCCGCCGACCGTCCGGCCGCCGGCTACGGCGACCGTGGCCGCAACAGCCGCTACGGCTCCGATCGTCCGGCCGCTGGCCGCCCCGCCGGTGGCCGTCCCGGTTACGGCAAGCCGGGGCAGAAGTCCCAGGGCGCCCGTCCCCAGGGCAACAGCCGTCCGCAGGGCTCCGCTCCTTCCCACACCACCGCCCGCTAAAGCGGCATTGACGCCGGGGCGCAACTGCCCTAGTCATTCATAATCAGATAGCGCGAAAGGGGAGGCATAAGCCTCCCCACGCGCAGTTCTGGCCCGTAGTTTGCTACCAGCGCGCTAAAATCCCGCACCGTGGAGCGCAGCATGGGCACGATTCTCATCATCGACGACGACGCCGAGGTCCGCGAGACCTTGCTCAGCCTCACGCGGCGCATGCGCCTCAGCGGAGAGGCCGTGGGCTCCATCGCCGCGGGCCTGGCCCGCCTGAGCCAGGGCGATGTGGACGTCGCCTTTCTGGACGTGAGCCTGCCTGACGGCAACGGCCTGTCCGCCCTTTCTGAAATAAAAGCCCTGCCGGACTCCCCGGAGGTCATCATCCTTACCGGCCGGGGCGACCCGGACGGCGCGGAGCTGGCCATCCAGGGCGGCGTGTGGGACTACCTGCTCAAGCCATCCCCCCTCAAAGACACCATGCTCACCCTGGAGCGCGCCCTCAAGTACCGCTTGGGCAAGCGCGGCGCGTGCGCGCCCGTGGCTCTTGTGCTGGAGGACGTGGTGGGCAAGAGCCGCAGCATGCGCGCCTGCTTCGACGCCGTGGCCGGGGCGGCCGGGTCCGGGGCCAGCGCGCTCATCACCGGCGAAACCGGCACCGGCAAGGAGCTCTTCGCCCGCACCATCCACGCCAACAGCGCCCGCGCGACCAAGCCCTTTGTGGTGGTGGACTGCGCGGCCCTCACCGAGACCCTGGTGGAGAGCACGCTCTTCGGCCACAAGAAGGGCGCGTTCACCGGCGCGGACAGCGACCGCGTGGGCCTGGTGAAAATGGCCGACGGCGGCACGCTTTTCCTCGACGAAGTGGGCGAGATGCCCCTCAATCTGCAAAAGTCTTTTTTGCGCGTGCTGCAGGAGCGGCGCTTCCGCCCTGTTGGCGGCACCCAGGAGCTGGAGAGCGACTTCAGGCTCATGGCCGCCACCAACCGCGACCTGGAACAAATGGTCACGCAGGGAACCTTCCGCAGCGACCTGTTCTACCGCCTCAAGACCATCTCCATTGGCCTGCCGTCTCTGCGCGAGCGGCCGGAGGACATCAAGCCCTTGGCCGTGTTCCGCGTGGGCCAGCTGTGCGAGCAGTATGGCGTGCCCCTCAAGGGCTTCGACCCGGACGTGTTTCAGGTGCTGGAGGGCTACAGCTGGCCCGGCAACGTGCGCGAGCTGTTCAACGTGCTGGAGCGCGCCTTTGTGGACGCTGGACCGGAGCGCACCCTTTACGCCATGCACCTGCCTCAGGACGTGCGCATCAAGGTGGCCAAGGCGCACTTGGGCCGGGGCAGGGCAGGGGAGCAGCCTGACGAGCGCAAAGGCTCCCCCAGGACCGGGCACGGCGCGGCGAACCCGTCGCCCTCGCCTGGTCTGGCTGCTGTGTTCGGCGCCGGACCGGAACAATATTTCACCAGTGAAGACGTCCAACCACCAGCCCCGGCGGCTGATTTGCAGATGACGGCATCCGGCCGCGCGGCCTTGCCCGAAGAAATTTACGGCCAGACGCTGAAGGACTGCAAAGAGGCTGTGGAGCAGCGGTACATGGAGACCCTGGTGCGTCGCGCCGGGGGCGATGTGCAGCGCGCTCTCGAGGTCTCCGGCCTTTCGCGCTCGCATCTCTACGCCTTGCTCAAGAAGTGGAGCCTGTCCATCGACGGCCCGGCCGTAGGCTCCTGACCTTACTTGTCTGATTTTTCGGATGCGAGGCGGGCCGCTGCTTGCCGCTCCCCTCAAAAGCATCCTGAGTCATTTTGCCACCGCTTTTTCGTCGTGTTTTACGTTGTGCTGCGCCCCTGGACCAGGCTGCTTGTCCGCAAAATCGGACAAGGCCTTGACCGATGGAGCGAGGCGGTGCAGCAACATCGCGAACACATTGCGGATCTTTATGTTTTTCCGTCGCTGGCACGCTAGTTGCCTTAGGCCCTTCAATAGGCGGCCCCCCGGTTCCGCCGAAGTCACCCAGAGGAGAGTACCGCATGAACGACGCCCTGAAGAAAGAGTTCGAGGCCCTGGTGGGCAAGGACAACGTCATGGAGAGCGAGAGCGACCGCTTCTCGTATGCGTATGACGCCGCGGTGCTGGAGCCGGTGATGCCCTCCCTTGTGGTGCGGCCCGCATCGCGAGAGGCCCTCGGCCGCGTGGTCAAGCTGGCCAACGACAACGGCCTGCCCCTGTGCGTGCGCGGCAGCGGCACCAACCTCTCCGGCGGCACCATTCCCAAGCTTGGCGGCCTGGTGGTGCTCACCAACGCCCTCGACAAAATTTTGGAGATCAACGAGGCCGACCTCTACGCCATCGTGGAGCCGGGCGTCATCACCGCCAAGTTCGCGGCCGAGGTGGCCGCGCGCGGCCTGTTCTACCCGCCCGATCCAGGCAGCCAGGCCGTTTCCACCATGGGCGGCAACGTGGCCGAGAACGCCGGAGGCCTGCGCGGCCTCAAGTACGGCGTCACCAAGGACTACGTCATGGGTGTGGACTTCTTCGACGTGGACGGCGAGATTGTGAAGAGCGGCTCGCGCACGGTCAAGTGCGTCACCGGGCTCAACCTGCACGGCCTCATGGTCGGCAGCGAGGGCACCCTGGGCGTGTTCGAGAAGATCACCCTGAAGCTTGTTCCGCCGCCGCTGGCGCAAAAGGCCATGATGGCCATCTTCGACGACATCAACAAGGCCAGCGAGACCGTGGCCGCCATCATCGCCGCCAAGATCGTGCCCGCCACCCTCGAGTTTATGGACAACTTCACCATCCGCACGGTTGAGGACTTCGCCCACGCCGGCCTGCCGGTGGATGCGGCCGCGCTTTTGCTCATCGAGGTGGACGGCCACCCCGGCCAGGTCGCCGACGAAGCCGAGAAGGTCGAGGCCATCTGCAAGAAGATGGGCGCCCTGCGCATCCAGGTGGCCAAAGACGCCGCCGAGCGCAACAAGGTTTGGGAGGCCCGCCGCGCGGCCCTTTCCGCCCTTGCCCGGCTTTCTCCCACCACCGTGCTGGAGGACGCCACCGTGCCCCGCAGCAAGATACCGGCCATGATGCACGCCCTGGGCGACATTGCCACGAAGTACAAGCTGACCATTGGCACCTTTGGCCACGCGGGCGACGGCAATCTGCACCCCACCATCCTCACCGACCGCCGCAACAAGGAAGAGTGGAAGCGCGTCGAGGACGCCATTGACGACATCTTCGACGTGGCCCTGGGCCTTGGCGGCACCCTCTCCGGCGAGCACGGCATCGGCATCGCCAAGAGCAAGTACATGGAGAAGGAAACCAGCAAGGCCACCATCCTGTTCTCCCGCCGTCTCAAGAAGGCCCTCGACCCCAAGGGCATCCTGAATCCCGGCAAGATCATCGGGGAGTAGGGGAGACGCCATGAGCGACATGAAAGAACTGCTCAGACAGCTTGGCGAGTTGGACGACCAGCTGGTGTCCTGCATGCGTTGCGGCACCTGCCAGGCCGTATGCCCCATGTACGCGCAGACCGGACGCGAGTCCGACGTGGCGCGCGGCAAGATAGCCCTATTGGAGGGCCTGGCCTACCAGTTGGTGAAGGACCCGGCCGGCGTGCAGGACAAGCTGAGCCGCTGTCTTTTGTGCGGCTCGTGCGCGGCCAACTGTCCCACCGGCGTCAGGGTCGTGGATATCTTCATCAAGGCCAGAGCCATTCTCGTCACTTACATGGGCCTGCCCACCGTGAAGAAGATCATCTTCCGCGGCATGCTCACCAAGCCCGGCCTGTTCAACGGCCTCATGTCCCTGGCCTCCAAGTTCCAGGGGCTGTTCACCTCGCCGGCCAACGATGTCATCGGCACCTCCTGTTCGCGCATGCTGCAGCCGATCATCGGCGAACGGCACTTCCGGCTTTTGGCCAAGACGCCCCTGCACAGCGACTTCCCCAGCCTGGACACCCCGGCCGGCAAGAGCGGGCTCAAGGTCGCGTTCTTCCCCGGCTGCATGGTGGACAAGATGTACACCGGCATCGGCACGGCATCCCTCAAGGTGTTCACGCACCACGGCGTGGGCGTGTTCCTGCCCGCCGGGCAGGCCTGCTGCGGCATTCCGGCCCTGGCCTCCGGCGACATGGAAAGCTACCTCACGCTGGTGCGCGAGAACCTGGCCGCGTTCAAGGGCGGCAGTTACGACGCCCTGGTCACCCCCTGCGCCTCGTGCACCGCGACCATCAAGGACGTATGGCCCATGCTGGCCGACCGCATGAGCCCCTCCGAGCAGGAGGCCATCAAGGCCATGGCCGACAAGACCATGGACATCAACGCCTTCCTGGTGGACAAGCTCGGGCTCACGCCGCCGGCTCCGGCCGCGGGCGCCACCGTCGTCACCATGCACGACCCCTGCCACTTGAAGAAGGCGCTGGGCGTCTCGGTCCAGCCGCGCACGCTCGTGGCCATGAATCCCAACTATGCGCTGAAGGAGATGGCCGGCGCCGATGTTTGCTGCGGCTGCGGCGGCAGCTTCACGCTGACCCACCCGGAAATGTCGGCCAAGATCGGCCAGCAGAAGCGCGACAACATCAAGAGCTCCGGCGCGCAGGTGGTGGCCACCGGCTGCCCGGCCTGCATGATGCAGATCTCGGACATGCTTTCGCGCAACGGCGACAGCATCAGCGTGAAGCACCCCATTGAACTGTACGCGGAGAGCCTTGAGGGGCGGAAAAATTAGATTCGGTTGTACGCGCGCTCGCGCTCGCGCACCTGTGGCGGGGCTTCCCGCCGAGGGACTTCTCCTGTAAGTACAGCGACCAGCAGATCGCTGCTAAGGGGAAAGGCACAGATAACGGTCTACTCCCGGCGTCGGGGGGCCCCCAGCCCCTGAGACCCCCTCTTGATAGCCCCGGCGCCGGGAGCCCTCATAGGCGAGCATCACAACCAAGGAGCAAGAATCGTGGCTGATACACTTTACGTCACCGGCGTGGAGCCCAGAAGCGGAAAATCCGCAATCGTCCTGGGACTTATGCAGCTCTTGTCGCGCGACATCCAGCGCGTGGCCTTCTTCCGTCCCATCATCAGCGCCTCCGAGCCCACCATAAAAGACCATGACATCAATCTGGTCATGAGCCAGTTCCACCTCGACATGCGCTATTCCGAGGCCTACTCCATGACCATGCAGAAGGCCCGGGAGATGATCAACCTGGGCCAGCATGAGGCCTTGCTTGAAAAGATCCTCAACGACTTCAACGCGCTGAAAAACCGCTTCGACTTCATTTTGTGCGAGGGCACGGACTTCTTCGGCGCCGACTCCGCGTTCGAATTCGACATCAACGCAGACATCGCCGCCAACCTGGGCTGTCCGGTCCTGCTTGTCAGCAACGGGCAGAACAAGTCCCACGACGAGATCGTGGCCTCGACCCTGCTCACCATCGAATCCTTCGAGGACAAGGGCCTCGACATCCTCGCGGCCATCATCAACCGCGTGGAGGATGTGGACGGCTCGGTCATGATCGAGGGCCTGCGTAAGAGCATCCGCTGTCCGGAGTGCTTCCCCATCTACGTCATTCCCGAGGAGCCGCGCCTGGGCAAGCCCACCGTGGCCGACGTGGTGAAGTGGCTCGACGCGCGCATCATCTACGGCGCCGACATGACCAGCAACCTGGTGGACAACTATGTCATCGCCGCCATGCAGCTGGGCAACTTCCTCAACTACATCGAGCGCGGCAGCCTCATCATCACCCCGGGCGACCGCAGCGACATCATTCTGGGCAGCCTGGCCAGCCGGCTTTCCACCAATTATCCCGACATTTCCGGCATTCTGCTCACCGGCGGGCTGGACCCCTCCGAGTCCGTGCGCAAGCTCATCGAAGGCTGGGTGGGCGCGCCCATTCCCATCCTGGTGACTGAAGGCCACACCTTCAAGGCCACCCGCGTGTTGTACGACCTTTACGGCCGCATCGAACCCGGCGACCAGAACAAGATCCAGTCGGCCCTGCGCGTGTTCGAGGAGCATGTGGACCTGCCGGAGCTGAGCGCCAAGCTCGTTGCGGCCCAGCCCACCACGGTCACGCCCAAGATGTTCGAGTTCAACCTGATTTTGAAGGCCAAGGCCAACAAGCAGCACATCGTGCTGCCCGAGGGCACGGGCGAGCGCATCATGCGCGCGGCCGACGTTCTGCTCCGGCGCGGCGTGGTCGACCTGACGCTGCTGGGCCGCGAGAGCGAGATTCTGAGCCGCAAGAGCCAGTACGGACTGGAGCTTGAGGGCGTGCAGATCATCGATCCCGGCAAGAGCGCCTACTACGAAGACTACGTGAACACCTACTTTGAACTGCGCAAGCACAAGGGCATCCGCGAAGAGGACGCCCGCGACCGCATGCTCGACCCGACCTACTTCTCCACCATGATGGTCTACAAGGGCCACGCCGACGGCATGGTCTCCGGCTCGGTCACCACGACCTCCCAGACCATCCGCCCGGCCTTTGAGATCATCAAGACCAAGCCCGGCGCCAAGATCGTGTCCAGCGTGTTCTTCATGTGCCTGAAGGACCGCGTGCTGGTCTACGGCGACTGCGCCGTGAACCCGAACCCCACGGCGGAAGAGCTGGCCGAAATCGCGCTTTCCAGCGCGGAGACCGCCCGCATCTTCGGCCTGGAGCCGCGCGTCGCCATGCTGTCTTACTCCACCGGCTCCTCCGGCAAGGGCGAGGACGTGGAGAAGGTCATCCTGGCCACCAAGATCGCCCATGAGCGCGCCCCGGAGCTCTTGCTCGAAGGCCCGCTGCAGTATGACGCCGCGGTGGACCTCTCCGTTGCGCACACCAAGATGCCCGACAGCGTTGTGGCTGGCCGCGCCAACGTGTTCATCTTCCCCGACCTCAACACCGGCAACAACACCTACAAGGCGGTGCAGCGCTCGGCCCAGGCAGTGGCCATCGGCCCCGTGCTGCAGGGCTTGAACAAGCCCGTGAACGACCTCTCGCGCGGGTGCACCATCCCCGACATCGTCAACACCGTGGCCATTACGGCCATTCAGGCCCAGGCCGTGAAGGCCTAGGGAGAGCTCAATGAACGTTCTGGTCATCAATTCCGGCAGCTCGTCCATCAAATACCAGCTCCTCGACATGCGCACGGAGCACGTTTTGTGTTCCGGCGCGGTGGAGCGCATAGGCGAGGGGCTGGGCAGCGTCACCCACAAGATCGCTCCGGGCAGCGACAAAGAGGACAAGATCACCCTGTCGCAGCCCATTGCCGACCACGAAGCGGGCATGCATCTGGTCATCGGGCTCATTACCGACGCCGAGCGCGGCGTGGTGAAGAGCCTGGACGAGATCGAGGCCATCGGCCACCGCATCGTGCAGGGCGGCGATCTGTTCGACCGCTCCTGCCTGGTGGACGACCAGGTCGTCGCCGGTCTGACCAGACTTATTCCGCTGGGGCCGGTGCACAATCCCGGCCACCTGGCGGGGATCCGTGTCTCGCGGCACCTGTTCCCAAAGGTGCCGCAAGTCACGGTGTTCGACACCGTGTTCCACCAGACCATGCCTCCTCGCGCCTATATGTACGCCTTGCCGTACGAACTCTATGAAGAACTCAAGGTGCGCCGGTACGGGTTCCACGGAACCTCCCACGCCTATGTCACCAAGGAGGCCGCGCGCTTCCTGGGCAAGAGCGTGGACGAAGTGAACCTCATCACCGTGCACCTGGGCAACGGTAGCTCCATGTGCGCCGTGCAGAACGGAAAAAGCGTGGATACCTCCATGGGCCTCACCCCTCTTGAAGGGCTCATCATGGGCACCCGCTGCGGCGACGCAGACCTCGCCATCTATCCGCTCATCGGCGCGGCCAAGGGCATGAGCATCGAAGAGATCAACGACCTGACGAACAAGCAAAGCGGTTTTAAGGGCATTTGCGGCAAGAACGACATGCGCGACATCCATGAGGCCGTTGCGCAGGGCGACAGCAGGGCCAAGCTGGCGCTCGACATGTTTGGCTACCGCAATCGGAAGTACATCGGCTCCTACCTGGCGGTGCTCGGCCGGGTGGACGCCATCGTGTTCACGGCGGGCATTGGGGAGAACGACCCCGTGGCCCGCGAGCTCTCGTGCAGGGGGCTTGAACACCTCGGCATCAAGCTGGACCACGACCGCAACCTCGCCCCCACGAGGGGTGCGCGCGACATCGCCTGCTCCGATTCACCGGTGCGGGTGCTGGTGATCCCCACCAACGAGGAGTTGGAGATCGCGCGGCAGACGGTCGGAGTCCTGCGGGCCAGCTGAAGCTAAGGCGCAGTTTCCGTGCGGACGGTTGTCCGGGCGGGAGGCAACGGCACACACACCGCAAGGAGGAGTTTATGGAACCATCGGTGGCAGAAGTTTTGACCTGGACCCAAAAGTACATGCCTTTCGGGGACAGTTATTTGGTACCCGCGCTGGTGGCGGCGATTCCGCTCATCATCCTGTTCGTCATGCTGGCCGTGCTGCGCAAGCCTGGCCACAAAGCCGCTTTTGTGGCCACCGCGGCGGCGGTGCTCCTGTCCATCTTCGTTTGGGGCATGCCCGCGAAGCTGGCGATCAACGCCACCTTGTTCGGCGCGGCCTTCGGCCTGTTCCCCATTGTCTGGATCGTCATCACGGCCATCTGGATCTATAACATGACGGTCGAATCCGGCGAGTTCGAGATCATCAAAAACTCGCTGGCCAGCATCACGGAAGACCGCCGCCTGCAGGCCATCTTCATCGCCTTCGCCTTCGGTTCGTTCATCGAAGGCACGGCGGGCTTTGGCACTCCCGTGGCCATTACCGCGGCCATGCTGGTCGGCCTTGGGTTCAACCCGCTGTACGCCGCGGGCATCTGCCTCATCGCCAACACCGCTCCCGTGGCCTTCGGCGCCATCGGCATCCCCATCGTGGTCGCGTCCAAAGTCACCGACATCGACATGATGCACATCAGCTCCATCGTTGGTCGTCAGCTGCCCTTCCTCTCCGTCATCGTGCCCCTGTGGCTCTCCATCACCATGAGCGGCTGGAAGCGCTCCATGGAGATTTTGCCCGCAATCCTGGTGGCTGGCGTGAGCTTTGCCGGCACCCAGTTCATCATGTCGAACTATCACGGCCCCTACCTGCCGGACATCGCTTCCTCCATCGTCTGCATCATCGCCCTGGGCGCCTTCCTCAAGGTTTGGAAGCCCAAGAACACCTGGCACTTCCCTGACGAGCCGGCCAGCGCCAGCGCCGTCACCAAGTGCGAATACAGCATGGGCCAGGTGCTTCGCGCCTGGATGCCGTATATCATTCTGGCGGTCATGGTCCTTCTGTGGGGCCTGGAGCCGGTCAAGAAGGTTCTGGACTCCATCATCATGTTCAAGGTCCAGTGGCCCGGCCTGCATAACCTGGTCATCAAGACCGCTCCGGTCGTCGCCAAGGATGCGCCTTACGCAGCCGTGTTCGGTATGAACCTGCTCTCCGCCGGCGGCACGGCCATCCTGTTCTCCGGTTTGCTCTCCGTGCTCATCATCCCCGGGTACTCCTTCGGCAAGGCCATTGCCTGCCTTGGGCGCACCACGTACCAGCTGCGTTACCCCATCGTGACCATCGCCATGATTCTGGGTCTGGCGATGATCATGAACTACTCCGGCATGAGCTCGACCCTGGGCCTGGCCTTCACGGCCACCGGCGCCTGGTTCCCGTTCTTCGCCCCCATCCTGGGCTGGCTCGGCGTGTTCCTGACGGGCTCCGACACCTCGGCCAACGCGCTCTTCGGCTCCCTGCAGAAGACCACCGCCCAGCAGATCGGCGTCGACCCCGC
>Ga0209373_10005449_pt1 | contig 10376 bp, 2 predicted proteins | sample Higcelweek5metaG_FD_187173 | JGI IMG/M metagenome (GOLD analysis project Ga0209373, IMG submission 187173) | Freshwater pond sediment microbial communities from the University of Edinburgh, under environmental carbon perturbations - High... | ecosystem: Environmental > Aquatic > Freshwater >...
CGATGAGAAGAGAAGAGTTCGCCTTCGGCGATGAGAAGAGAAGAGTTCGCCTTCGGCGATGAGAAGAGAAGAGTTCGCCTTCGGCGATGAGAAGAGAAGAGGCGGTCTGTGCGAGAGACCGCCTGTGCACTTGCTCGCCTTCGGCGAGAGAGACTCGGCGCTCGCCTTCGCCGAAGGCGCTCTCTCGCGATAGATTCGGTGCAAGGCGGTCTCTCGAGGAACTCGGCGCATCTCTTCTCTTTCGCCTTGCACCGAATCTCTCTTGTCACCGAAGGTGACACGCACAGGCGCTCTCTCGAGAACTCTTCTCTTTCGCCTTGCACCGAATCTCTCTTGGCACCTTCGGTGACAAGAGAGATTCGGTGCAAGGCGAGAGTTCCGTGCACCGAAGGTGCAAGGCGCAAGAGAACTCATCTCTTCGCCTTGCTTGCACGAGAGATTCGGTGCACCGCCTTCGGCGAAGAAGGTGCACAGGCGGTCTCTCGGCGAGAGATTCGGTGCAAGCGCTCGCCTTCGGCGATGAAGGCGCACGTGTCGCTTACAGCGACACAAGAGAAGTGGTGACGCGAGGGTTGAGCTAAGTGCCCTCTACTGGATATTCAGGTGAAAGTAATCACAAGACTGTCAAGTGCTTTTAGCGCATACACTAAAAGCGTATAAAGCAAACGCAATACATGAAGCAGATGACACACAACCCTACAAATGAGGTGACCAGTTACAACCACATTTTTAAACTCTTTATATTTTCCATTTTTTATTTTTTCTTTTTTTGTTTTAATAATATTGTTTTATTGCTGGTTACCTAGGATTTCTAGTCTCATTTTTTAGACAATTTTTTCACTTTAGGAGTGTATTTAGCCGCTTTCTTATCTCTCGCTGAAATTTTTATTTTAGTATTAAAATCTGTTAACTGTTAACGCTGGGTCCTTTTTGTAGCATCTATTGTATTAGAGGGCTGAAGCCCAGAAAGGTGCAATATACTGGACTCTTACGCGGTGAGAGCAGCGCATCGCCGAAGGCGAACTCTTTCTCTCGGCGACATACGTGCGCAGAGTTCGCCTTCGGCGAAGAGAAGCGCCGAGTCTCTCGGCGCTATAAAAGTCGCCGAAGGCGACTTGCTTAAGTGTCACTTTCATCTATCTAGTATCGTCTTTAGACGATTTCTAGATATAAGGCGACTTCTAGTTAAGAAAGTTTCTGAAAGAAACTTTCTGAGAGAGAAGCTGCCTTAACACTTGCTTGCTTGCGCTTCAGCGAAGGCGAAGCACGAGAGAACGCCTTCGGCGAAAGAGAAGAGAAGCGCCGAATCTCTCGACGAGAAAAGGCGCATCTCTCGAGACCGCCTTCGCCGAAGGCGGTCTCTCGGCGAGATATTCGGTGCAAGCCTTCGCCGAAAAGACTCGGCGCAAGAAGGCGCAAGAAGGCGCAAGAAGGCGCAAGAAGGCGCAAGAAGGCGCAAGAAGGCGCACGTGTCACTGTTATAATTATAAGTTGTCTACGCCGAGATATTCCCTTCGCCTTCGGCGATGAGAACGCCTTCGGCGATGAGATGCCCTTCGCTAGTAGAAACTTTAAAGTTTCTTTCTTAAGCGACGTGAGACGCGGGCGAAAACACGCATAAAATGTTATGAGGGTTGAGGAAGTAGCCCGTTTACCCTTCTCTCAGGTGTAGATTCATACTACCTAATTAAAAAGAAACAAAGAAAGGCAATTATAAAAATATAGTTTAGTATATTTGAAGGATTAATTTATGATACCCATTCTTTCATTAATTACTTCTTTAAAAGATTATTTTGAAGTAGTTCATAACTTAATAGAATTTGATGTTTTTCAAACATCTCAAAGTGCTTCAACAAACTTATCTTATACAGAATTAGGCTCAATTCTAACTTATATAAGTATATCATTAAAAACCTTTTTGATAGACTTTTTAAGTCTATCATGGTTAAAAAACTTTTGGAGTATACCTATTATTATTCCAGATATAAGTTCTTCTATGATATCAGAAATTTCAGTATTAGATGGATATTTTCATAATGCATTCAATTTTTTAGATACTCCTATTACATATGGAGAACATAATAGTATTGTTTTGTGTTTTGAAAAATTTACAATAGGTCTTATCAATAGTTTTTTCTTATTTTTACCAACAAGTACGGCACATATAATTACAATACGACGTTTTGCAGTGCAAGGCCTTGAAGCAGGTTTCATTTCTGGTTTAGGAACCATTACAGGAAACTTGTTATTTTTGGCTAGTATTATTTTAGGATGGCGTTTTTTTGTAATTCCTTGGCTATCTTTAGATGTTTTTCGTTATGTATTAGGCTTTCTTTTATTAGTAAAATATATGTGGGATAGTTATAATGAACGTAGAATGGTTTTAGAAGACGTTTCAAAAAGAAAAATGTTTTTTTTAACTTTTTTATTAGCTTTAACAGAACAAACAAGCATTTTTCCTTTTTTAAATAATCTTTCACTAAGTCCTGATGTTTCTTTTTTAGAAAGTTTTCCAGCAGAAAGTTATCCAAATTTTATTTTAATTCATTTTTCATATTTATTTGGAATTGGATTAGGATGTTTTAGCTTTTTACATTTTATTTGTTGGTTTTGGGAAAACCCTGCATTTAAAATTTATATGTGGATGATTACTTCATTTAAAGTTTCAACAAGTCTTTACTATAAAATTTTAAATTTTACTTTCTTATATTTAACAATGCTTTCAGCTATTTCAAATATTCCATATTATGGTTTAGACTATACAATAACAAATCCTCTTGGTTTTGTCCATGAGGATAGAATTATCCAAGATAAACTTGTTTTAGAAACTTCTTTTTTAAGCAATAAAGCTTCAGATCGAAATACCCGTAGAAATCGTGGACGACACGGGCGTCGTGAACGTTGGAAACGTAGAATTCGAAAATATCGAACTTTTGACGCTTCTTTATATGATCAAGGCATTTATGATTTATTTACAATCGAAGATTTAAATTATGGATTTGATCGTTTTTGGCTAAGAAGAAAATTAAGAAATCATCGTGTACGTTTCCGTTTTTTCCCAGGACCTTGGATGCGTTCTTTTAAAAAACAATTAGCAAAACCAAGATTAGAATCACACACCGGCCCTAGAATGGAATTTTTTAGAATTTTATTTGAACAAGTCTATCATCCTTCATTTCACGCATTGAATTCGTCACGTATGTCTTCAGGTTTGCGTGAAGCACAAGAAGGTAGCTTTGTGCAAGCACAAAAGAAATCAACTTCTTTAAAAGAACGAGATGTAAGAGTTTCTAATATCTTGTCAGATATTGTGCAAAGACCTATGTTTCAAAAAAATGCTTTGACAAATTCTTTTATTAGTGCACAAGAGAAATCTAAACAAAATTTATTACAAAATAATAAACCAACTCTAGATAACTCTTCAGCATATTTAGGTTTAGGAAATGAACGCGCCTCAAATTTTAAAGGAAAAAATCAACTAATGTTCGAACATTCAACATTAAGAAAATTTATTCGAAAATTAGAGAATCGATTAAAAACTTCTGAAATAACTTTATCGTTTAACCAAACAGTAAAAAAACCATTTGCTTCACCTTTGGTGGCAACCAATGGGAAAATTTATTCAAAACGTTGGAAAAAAATATTTTCTTCTTTGAAAAAAAATGAAACTAAAGAAAAAATGAAAACAACGCAAGATGTACAAAGAAAACTGGCTTCGAAAGTTATTAGTTCAAATTTTAATAATTTTGCATCTCATCTCCGCGGCAAAATATCTTTCTTAGACCCTTTAAATGAACAACAAACTTTCACTGGGTACCCTGTGCATCTCTCGGCGTTGCCGAGAGATGCGGCGAGTCGTGCGCCGAGAGACTCGGCGCAAGAGAGAGATACGGTGCAAGGGGCGCAAGAAGCAACAGGCCTGAACTCGTCTAAACAAAATGTGCGTAAACATTTATCAAAAAAAGATTTACAAATTTTACGTTATCGTACTTTTTTATCTATGCCTTCAGTAAATAATGCATCATTGGTATCACGTGCCAATAGTGAGCAAGTACTGGATGTTTCAACTAAAACAGGGTTACAAAACAATATAGTACCAAGTTTTTTATTACACCCATTAAAATTTTATTTACAACAACAAAAAGGTTTTGAACGTAAATTACGTTATTATTTACCTAATGTTTTTAGAACATATTCTATTGAAAATAATGCACCTTATTTTAACGTAATGATGAAACGTTACTTTTATAATTATAAACCTAATAGTAGATGGGAACGTACTATGAAAGTAGCAAGTTTAAGAAAAGCACGTCGTAAAATAACTAAAATACCTAGAAAACTTGTTTTAGACAAAAAAATAAGAGAGAAGAAAGTTAAAGGGGAGTCTTTAGGTGTTGTTTCATTTGCACCCTCTGAATCTGTGCTAGCAGCAGATGCAAAGCTTGCGCAAGGATACCCAAGTGCGGTTCTCTCGAACCAGCCGGGTATCTCGGCGAGTCTATCGCCGAAGGCGAACTCTGCGAGAAGGGTAGTGCCGCAACAGGCAGGAGCACAAACTTTAAACTTTTTACCAAATAACAGACTAAATATCAATACAGGAAATTATTCTATTGTAAGTAAAAAAGCTAGTCGTTATCGTTATCAAATTTATAAAGATGTATTACAACATTGGTACTATAGTCCTTTTAACAGAGTTTTATTAAAATTCGATGTTGATGACTTTATAAAACGTCAGCCAAAAACTCATTTTTTAACTGCAAAAGAAGAAAATTTATTACATTTAAGAAGATTTTTATTGTCAGAACATTATAACACTTTACGTTGGTATACTAATATGGAACATTATCGATCTATGAAGACCAAATTAAATGGAACAACAACTTTTGGATCTGAAGGAGGCGATAGACTTGCTTTAAGTTCTGTAACAAAAAGTTTTTCTTCGCGTGTTTATAATCAGCAATTTGCTGGGACTTTTAAAAAAATTCGACATCTGTTTGCTATTACTCCTAGTCAAACTTATTCTCAATCTGTTGGTTTGTCTAGCGCTAGTGCCACAGCTCTCGGCGCTAGTGTGGCTGAAAGCAACACTAGCAATACGCTGGGTACCCCAAAACAAGAAAAAGATTTAAAGAATCCTGAAGTTATTTTAAAATTTGATCAACCGTTATATAACGAATATTATAATAATGCTAATAAACCTTTATTAAATACAATAATGATTCATGAAGAATTATTACCTGATGATACTTTTAACTCTACAATGGGTCAAGCAGTGAGTTTGCCTGAAGCGAAAGATGGTGCACAATCTCGTGCTACAGGGGTTCTCTCACGCAGTGACCTTTTAACTTCGTCAACGAATATTATACGTGAATATTTCTCTCAAGCACGTCCTTTACGCGAAAATTATATTAAATTTTTATTAAGTCAAAATAATTATTTTGAATTAACACAATTTCTTTTAAAAGGACAAAAATTACGTGGTTTTGAGCCTATAACAAATCAGAAATTATTAAATCTTCAAGAAAAAGAATATTTGTTAAATGAAAAAGAAAAATTACAGCTTAACGAATCATTTAATAGTAAAAAACTTCATCAATTTTTAATGGATAAAAATATTCTAGAAGATTTATATATTACTTATTTAAAAAAATGGAAATATCGTGTTAATGACACTGAATCAGTAAAAAATTATTTAACTTATCGGATTGAAAAGCGTGAAAAACGTAAGCAAAAGAAAGAAAAACAATTATTAAAAAAATTAAATCGACTTGAAACTTGGTTTTTTAATATTTCTTCTGTTTCAAAAATTGGGCAAGACACTCGTGTTGTTTCCCCTATTGTAAATATGGAATCTCAGCCTATCTTTGAAAAAACAGAAAGATTAACAACAGGTTTAGAAAAATCATTATTTGATGCAACATTAACTCTTTTTAATAAAAAAGTTTCACATAAAAAAATAGATCTTTCAAATACGCAAGTTGCAAAAAAATTATGGAAAACATTATTCCTTTCAAAAATTAAACAACGCTTTTCTAAACCTCATCTCTCGGCGTTCTCTCTTGCGCCGAGAGACTCGGAGCAAGCGAGCGTAGCGCTAGAGTTGCGCTTTCAGCGCAACTCTCAAGGTACCCCAGCGGTTCTCTCGCACATCTCAGGTATGCAAGATGGAGTTAGTTTAAATGTTTCTCAAAAGAAAATTAAAGAAATTGAAATATTGGTTTCACAATTAAAATCAATTTTAAATACATTAGATAATACAAAAAATAAAGAAATGTCATCTTTTGTTAAAAATAGATCTAAGCTTTATTTCAAGTCAAAAACACTTTTAAAAAGAATAGGTTTTATTTATGAAGATTTTAAAAAATCAACACTAAGTCTTATTGGATTTTCTAACGTTATAAAAGTTTTAAAACCTATAAAACAAAAAAGTTTAAAAAATTGGCGTAAAAAAGAACGTGTTTTAGGAAAACAAAAACGTTTAAGAAAAGAATTTAAACTTTTAAATGTTAATAAACAACAAAATAAATTTTCAATGAATGAAATAATGCAGGATAGAGCTCCGAAGGAGCTCTTAACTAGCCAAGGTTCTCAAGTGCTTGCTTTACCAGAAGCGAAGAAGGTGCATGATATTGAACAAAATGATTTAACAAGACTTGTTATGAAAAATGATGATCATTTTAAATCTAAAGTGTTTTTAATGGGTCAATTTCTTAAAGATACGCTAAAAGATTCACAAGCAAAATCTTTATCTAATCAAGCAAACCTTGTTTCAAGTGTTTCATCAAGGGAGGAGCAGGGTCGTCAAGGGGCAAACCTGAGCGATAAACAACAAAACTTATTGGATTCTTTACAATTTAACCGTAAAAAAAGGGAGAAAACAAATTCTTTAAATGAACCTAAAGATAAACAAACAGATTTCTTAGATTCTTTAAGGTTAACTAATTTAAAAGAATCTCTAATAAATAATTGGGTTCTTTTTAAAAGAAAGCATACACCACAAAGACGATCACGTACTCGTAGAAATCGTGGAGTCTTTAAGAAAACTACTTTAGGGAATTTATTAAGAAAAGATATTCAAAGTTTTTCTATTTTATTAAATAAAAAATCACTAGAAGATGCTTCTTCGCCTTCGGCGACCGCATCTAACACAAATTTACAAAAAGCTTTAAATAACAAAAACTTTTTCTATAATAAAATGAATACAAATAACATGTATATTAATTCAAAAGTAGATAGAGATACAACAACACTAGGTTTAGCCGAACGTGATACTGAGGCTAGTCAAGAGAAATTTTCAACTCTTTTAAGACAACGTTCTTCGAAACAGAAAAAGCAACGTTTTTGGAAACAAAAACGTTCAAAATATGCTCAGAAACGTCGTAAATATAGAAAACGTCGTCGTTATGTTCGAGGCAAAATTCGTGTTTTAAGTAAACAATTAAATCGTATTAAAAATAAAATAGAAATTCAAAATTGGTGGTGGAAACAATTTATTCCTTCTATTCAAGCATCAACCGACGCACTTTGGCAAATTGAAAAAGATAGAATTCTTCAACAAAAACTTTCTCAATTATCATCTATTGAAATTCTTGAAAGAGATGCTATGAATCAAAACAATAGAAACTTTTTACAAATTGGTAACAAAGATTTTAAACCTTTAGCAATACCAGAAGCAATACGTATGAAATCTTTAAATACTTTACCTATGAATGTAACAATTGGATCGGAATATCTTTCAAATAATATTAAAGAAGAAGGTTCACTAGTTGCAGTTCATCTCTCGCCACAAAAAAATACTTCAGAAAATTTACAATTAATAAATAAATTATATGAAAATGTATTATTGAAAAATGCAAATAATCTCCCTGTTTCTAAAGATTCAGTTACAGAAAGTAAACAAAATAACGTTTATTTCCAACCAAATGTTATGCTTCCTTTTTATGCTGGATGGGACGAAACTTTACGTAAATTTGTTGTAACAAATCGTATGTTATCACGTTCTGCCGCAGGTTTTGAATTTAAACAATTAAATAACTCTACTGCATCTCTCGGCGTCGCCGGATCTCTCTTCGCCGAAGGCGAAGAAGAGAGACTCGGTGCACTACCTTCTTTAAAACCTTTAATAAATACCGGATTAAAAGAAGAGTTAAATAATTCACCTGCGTCTAAAGTTATATCTTTTATGAATGCACCTCTTCAAGGAATGAATGCTGCCACTACCTTATATTGGCAAATACCTTTTACAACTTTTGATCCTGATCAGTTTTTTGCATTAGGTATGGATGGTTTTTCTCCAATTGGATGGAAGAAATTTTTATTTCGCCATAGTATTTTAAAAAATTGGTTACCTGAAGAGACTCCGTCTCTTTTAACTGATTTAAATACAAAAAATCAAAATACTCTTTACACTGAAAATAATGTTCATATATCTCGCACTCTCGCGTCGCGTGCACCGAGAGACTCGGTGCAAGCCTCGCCTTCGGCGAAGAAGAGAGATACGGTGCGAACTGAAGGTGAGCAAGGACAAAATCTAGAGAAATTACAAGCTTTAATTGTTCCATCTAACCATTTTCAAAGTTTAATTTCTGCTATTAAAGAAAAAACGGTAGTTTCGCCAAACGATATGGCAAACCAACCTTCTCTTTTTAAAAATTCGTTACTTTTAAACGCTACAAAAATGTGGAATAGAAAAAATATTTCACGACGTCTTAAAAAACGTTATCGTCGAGTTAAAAAACATCCACGAACTCCTGTTTGGTTCCCATCAGGACCTTTACAAAATCAGGTTTTACCTGTTCATTATATTTATGTTTTTTATAAGCGTTCAAGATTACCACGTGATCGTTATTTAAAAAGACGCCTTTTAAATGTTAAAACAATAAATAATTCAGAAGGATTAAATACTCTTAAAGCTGGGCTTGCTGCGCCTACAGCGATGGGTACTCAAGCTTCAGGATTAGATTATTCAAATATTGATTTTACATTGAGAAAACGTTTAAAACCAAAACGTAAATATCATTTAAAACGTGATTTTTATAGTGCAACTAATGTAATACCACGCCGTTTAAAATTTATTAATACAGAGGGAATCTTTGGAGGTTCTCCTTTATTTTTAACTCAACAAAATAAAATTCAAAGACCGTTATCACTTGTTAAAATAAATAAACCTATAGCTGACTTTGTAAAAGAACAAAAAATGTTACGTACAAAACAGCGTCGTACACGAGATGAATTAAAACAACAAACATCTATGACTCGTCTTAAACAATTACGAAGACGTGTTCATCGTCAAATTTTACGTTCTGTTTGGAGATATCGTCCTCGTGCTGGAGGTTTTGTATGGCCAGGGGATTATTTAAAATTAGAATTAGTAAAAGCTCCTAAATTACAGCAATCTTTCTCAGCTTTAGCTGCGGAAGGCCAGGGTACTCCGTTACAAGCTCATCTATCGCAACAAGATACTGTTTCTTCATCTTTAGCAAAAAGTTTTGAAACTAAGCGTAAAATTAAAAGAAAACGCAAACGTAATTTAGTTGAATGGCAAATTCAACCTAAAAAATATTTATATCAGAAACATAATTTTAAAGTTCTTAAACAAAAATTAGAAAAAGCACAGCGTTCGGATAAAATGCATCAAAAAATTAAAGAATTAAATTTACGTTCTTTAGTTTAAATGGGGTTATTCTTAAGATATCCGTTGTTATTCGCCTGTGCACCTTCTTCGCCTTCGGCGACGCAAGGCGGTCTCATCGCCGAAGGCGAAGGGAAGTGGTGTACATTCATGTCATACCTTTTCCCGAGAGACCGCCTTCGGCGATGAGACCGCCTTGCGTCGCCGAAGGCGAAGAAGGTGCACAGGCGAATAACAACATACTTAATTTAGCTTAGCAAAGAAATCTATAAGAATGTTTCTTATTATTTATTGTTTTTTACTTTGTTTTGCTGAAAGTTGCATTAGTCAAAGGTATCACAACAAATATAAATTTGAATCCCTCAACGATATAAGAGGGTGGCACCTTTAAAATGTTTTCTTATTATTGAAAGTTTATTTCATAAAATTTCTTACTAGAAATTATTACAGTTATTATTACAGTAATAATTAAACTTACTTTTTTTTTAACAGTATGTAACTTTAAAATATTGTACTATTTTTTTTGCAAAAATTTTCATTTTTTTTATTTTATGTTGTGTTTCTAAATCAAAGTCCACTATAGGTGGATTACATAAAATAAAAAAATTTATTTTTTTGATATTGTAAAAACCAGTTTAAAAAAGAGCTCATCGTCTAACGGATAGGACATCGGTCTTCTAAACCGCTAGTGTAGGTTCAATTCCTACTGGGCTCATTGCTTCTACTTATGAATTGCTTCTACTTA
>Ga0209373_10005450_pt1 | contig 10375 bp, 8 predicted proteins | sample Higcelweek5metaG_FD_187173 | JGI IMG/M metagenome (GOLD analysis project Ga0209373, IMG submission 187173) | Freshwater pond sediment microbial communities from the University of Edinburgh, under environmental carbon perturbations - High... | ecosystem: Environmental > Aquatic > Freshwater >...
AATGCCTATTCCCTTTCAGCCTGAAAAGTTGTACAATTAAAAAGTACCGAGATTTCGCGATTCAGCATTACATGATTTCAAGCAGTAATATAAGTTATTGATAATTAATAAATTATCGAAAAACAACATAAAATTATCATTGAATCTTTTAATAAATATGCAGCCGATAGAATAGAAATTTCTGCGCTGCAGGAGAACAATTTTCGTTCTAATGTATGATATATTAATTAAATATCGTAAGTGAACAATTATGCCCAATAACACTGGAAATTTACAAATTAGCAATCTGAATCAGAGAACTGTATTTTTTGCCCATAAGCTAAGTGATACAATATTTGATATGACAGGCATCAGGCTCACGGTATTCGGTGAAACATACAAAGAAGAATCCTTCAGATTCAGTCAGGGAATGACAGTATATATGAGTTTTTACGGCCAGGTTCAGGGTGGGTTTATCTGTGGAATCAGTGAACCCGATGCACTGCGTTTAATCGGTATTGATGATCAATCGGGTGATTACACTCAGTACAGGGAAGAAATCGCAGGTTTTTTCAATGAAATCATGAATGTTGCAGTCGCCCAGACACTGCCTGAACTTGATATGGAGTACGAGAATCTTACGCATTTTCCGGCAATTGTATCTTTTGGTGAGACAATATTTCCTGATGTCAGAACTGCATCTGTTAATATTACATGCGAAAATGCTGCTATAAAATGCGGCTTTTCACTTAATCTTGCAAGTGCAAAAATTGTAAGAAAACTTGAACGCATTGAGAAGTCTCTTGAAAGCACTGTAAAACTCGCAAGAACAGATGCGCTTACAAATATGTACAACCGGACATTTTTTGAAAATATGTTCAACGGTTACATTGACAATGCAAGAAAATCCGGAAATCAGCTCAGTCTTCTTTTAATCGATATAGATCATTTTAAAACAATAAATGATACCTATGGTCATCTTGTCGGTGATCAGGTACTAAAAATTGTTGCACAATCAATAAAAGAGGCATTACGCAGCACTGATATAGCAGTACGGTATGGTGGTGATGAAATACTTGTGGTACTTCCTGATACAGATAAATTGAGCGCAATCGGTGTGGCTGAAAAAATCCGGGATGTTGTAAAAATTGCAAAAGTTGTTCACACAGAAAGTAATAACAGTATTCTCATCTCTATAACCATAAGTGTCGGCTGTGCAGAGTTTGCAGGACATGAAAATGCAATTCGTCTTTTTGAACATGCAGATGCAAATCTTTATAAGGCAAAGAAAAACGGAAGAGACCGTATAGTTGCCGATGCATTTTCATAATACATATAAATTTAAAATGTTTTTTTCTTCAGCCATTCCAACCAATCATCTGTTCAGAATTTATATTTTATCCAATTACGAATTGATAATACCTTGCGGTAACAGGCTGCGAAATATGTCAAATTGACAAATGATTCAGGAGTATCCATTATGCCGATGTATGAATTTTTCTGTGCAGATTGCAATACAATATTTACTTTTTTTTCAAAGAAAATCAACACTTCAGATACACCATTATGTCCGAAGTGCTCCAGAAATACTCTTGACAGAATGGTTTCAAGATTCGCTTTCACAGGCAGATCAAAGGGTGATTCAGATGGTGACGACTCAATGACGCAACTCAACATTGATGAGTCTAAGATGGAACAGGCAATGCAGTCAATTGCATCGGAAGCAGAATCGCTTAATGAGGATGACCCGCGTCAGGCAGCAGATCTGATGCGCAAACTGTCATCAGTTACAGGACTGAAGCTTGGTGACAAAATGGAAGAAGCACTCTCGCGCATGGAAGCCGGTGAGGACGCAGATTCAATTGAGCAGCAGATAGGTGATATAGACGAAAAAGATCTGTTCAAATTAAATAATTCAGTAAAAGGAACAGGAAAAAAGAACAGGCCTTTACGGGATGATTCGATTTACGACATGTAAACGATTACCCTGGCTTGCTAAAATGAGTCATTTATTTTTTTAAATTTTTTTTAAAAAATATTTGCATTGTCTGTCACAGTATAGTATCTTAATTGAACCTACATAATAATCCTACATTGCAAGGTCCTCTTGCAGACAATTTGGGTGAAGCGGAAGGCGTCAGGTATTTATACCTGACGCTTTTAATTTATAGTAGTTTAACCAATTCAAACAAAATCAAGTTACAAATCCCTCATTAATCTTATTGAGATATAATAAGCTGTTCTTCCTGAAATAATTTTACTTAAAACAGATGAATTGTAGTATAATGCATACAAAATTGGCCATAACGGAAAATACCCTTCTGTTGATGTTGTCCAGAACATACTCACTGAACCCGCAGGTTCAAAATTACTTCCAACGAATACACTAACAGGCAAAGCAGAAAAAAAACAACTGTTATTATCACTAATAGAATGACCAGGAGTTCCTGAAATACCTGACTCAACCCAATCAGTTTTCGATGCAATTGATTTCACAACTGCACTATCTACTCCATTATAACCATATCCATTGGAACTTAAATAATTTACCAAGTATTGAAAATCATTAGACGATGGAATTCTCCACCCTGCCGGAATAGAAATACTATCAATTACTGATGGATAATATAACAATCCATACTTTTTCAAATTGCTTATACTATTTCCTGGAAATTTTAACAAACTGGTATCAATTGTTGATCCATTTTTATATTTGGTAGCTTTAAAGTTTTCAACCATCCAAATCTGACTGCCTATTTTAACCTCTGTATAAACATTACTATCAATGTCAAGAATTGCCCACTTGGCATACATAGTAACATCATTTTTATCAGCTTTAAAATCTACTTCATTGGTATATTCAACATTTCCAGTCAGACTTGTCGACCAGCCAATAAATGTATAACCTGTCTTTGTAAATTTGTTTGATTGTAATTTCAATGTAGAATCATATAAAACTAACTGATTATCCATCAAACCTATTGCCGCAGTATCGTTTTTATTATAAGTAATATTAACTGTATTTAAAATCCATTTTGCATACAGCACAACATTTGCTGAGCCCAAATTAAAGGTGCTGCCGGGGTTGTAAGATGTACCAGTACCAGCTGCATTTGTATTCCATGTTATAAATCTATATTTATTTTTAAGTAAATTGCAGGTATCAAGCACAGTGATTGTTTCACCATTTATATAAATATTAGAATCCAAGGGAACACTTCCGCTTGTATTCTCATTTCCACTATAAGTAACTGTAAATGCTGTTATCCACCTGGCAAAAAATATCATATCGCCTGTAGATCCCTTATTTACTGATGATAATGGAATAGTCATGTTAGTATCTGCATACCAACCGCCAAATTTAAAACCGTTTTTTGTAGCATTTGCAAGAGTAATTAATGGTGATTCGACATTGTAAACTAAAGGGTTACTACCATTTGAACCACCATCAAGATTATATTTTATATTGTAGTTAACAACATTCCACTTTGCAAACAATATAATACCTTCATCTCCTACAATAAGCATTGAATCTGCAAAATAATTCTGACCATCACCTGATACAGAAGTATTCCAGCCACTGAAAACATATCCTTTTTTGACAAGCAAGGCACCGGACATAACCTTTACATTTGCTGTATTTGAATACTTTATAGTGTCAACTGGTACAATTCCACCAGTGTTTCCATTTCCATCATATTGAACTGAAACTGCTTTATATTGAATCAAAACATCAAGTTTGTTTTTATTTGCATTAGAAGATTTATCAGTTACGTCAAAATTAAAAGTATCTAATTTGCCAATTTGTAATCCATTAACTGAAACCGAAAAAATTGAATCATTAACTTTTATAACAGAAAGGGGAATACCTTTCTGCATACAATTAACAGATGCAATCCCACTCTCATCTATACATTTAACAAGTAATGTAATGGTATCTCTGTAAACTGTCATTCCATTTATTACTGGATTTTTAAGGCTTATTACAGGCAATAAACTATCAGTAAATGTTAAGTTGTAATCTATGTATAATGTATCTATCGAATATTTACCTGTTTCAAGAATCTGAAACGTATACGTTTTCGCTTCTGCAGGTTTAAATTCAATGACTATCGAATCTCTTATCTGTCGAAGTATTTTAATTGTTCCTGAACTGAAACTACTTCCATTAAGTAATTGAAGAGTAACGAAATCGTTTTTCGCAGGCTTTACAGCAAATGCAAGTGTATCTGCCACGCCCTGTTTGATGACTGAAATCAACGGTGTATCAATAGGAACAGGTTTTGAATATGTGGTCAATTGCAAAAATCCCGTATCACTTGCAGTTCCACTACGAGCTATGCATTTTAAACTATACAGAGTGTCGATTGCAGGTGTAAAAATCACAATAGCATTGATACCATTTCCAATAACTTTTAGCTTACTTGTGTCAAGTGCCGGAATTGCTTCGGCAGAAAAGGTAATAATACCACCGTTAGGTTCAGTTGATGCAAAAAATATAAGTGTATCTTGTTTTCCTGTTTCTATGGTATCATTTTTTGGTATGGTATCTACTGATACTGTCAATTGTTTTTGTACAACCTCAAGAGAGTAATAGGCTTGTTTTACAGTTCCATCTACAAGATCAATATTTATTTCAATTGCCTTTTTTCCAAATACGGCATATGTAAATGTCATAAATAGTGTATCGTATTTGCTATATTCTGTTTTTTTACAAAAAAGAGTATCAATTTTAATATTATCACCATAATCAATGCGTACTTTATTAGTAAGTGCCGGATATCGGATAACAATACCAACTGTTACAGACTTTCCCTGTATTATGGCAACATTTCCATCTTTATTAAAAAACGCAACATTAACATTTGCAGTATCTTCTGCTGGGTTGCCCGGCAATTCAGAACAATTTAACAAAAATGTAACCATATAAATAAAAGACAGTACAAAAAACAATTGTATAAAGCGTTTCATAATATCCGCAGCCTCCTTGAACAGCTATGTTTGTTTTCAGGTCAAATTTATAAAGCAAAATCAATTACATTTTCATTCCATACATTTCTGTTTTTCGCGCCAATTCGAATCTAAATCTTGAAGCGTAGCAGAAATTCCATCACGTCTATTAACTCCATCAAAACGAGAATGAGCGTCGATCCATTTTGAAGTTTCCGGTTCTACACTGCAAAGAGAATTACCATTTACATATACGTACTTAAGATTTTTTAATTTAAATAGATAATCCGGAAGTTCTGTAAAACAATTATCTGCTAAATGAAGATATTTAAGATTATCAAGATTTGAAATACTTTTAGGCAATACATCTAAAGAATTTTCCCAGAATGCTGCTTCAACCAGATTAATTATTTTACCTATAGAATCAGGAAGTTTTTTTAAATTCTTATTGTTGACAATATGAAGAATATTTAACTTTTCTAAATTACATAAAGCATCAGGTAAAGAGTCAGCAAGACAATTCATAATAGTCAATTCTGTCAGATTTTTGAGCGAACCTATTTCAGATGGAATTTTTTTAATTTTTAAATCTGTTAAAAAAAGGGTTTCAAGTTTTAAGATTGAAAAGTAAGATTTTGGTATACTGTCAATTGACACCCTTGATATTACTAAAACCTTCAAATTTTTAAGATTTCCAATTGAAACCGGCAATTGTTTCAGATTTGGTGAATACCGAAATGACAAAACTTCAAGACTATCTAAAAGACCCAGTTCTTCCGGCAATACCTTAATCCATTTACCACTGATGCTTAAGTTGACCAGCCTGCCATTTTTTGAACATTTGTAAATTATTCCATCTCTATATTCCTGAAAATTTGAACTGACAAGCTTGTAACTATATTCCATGTTATTTATAGAAAATATTTTTTTAAAAATAACCGAATCCAGATTGCTTCTTGTTATATCTTCGCAAGTTCCTGATAAGCAGAGTATTAATATTGTCAATGATACTTTAATTAAAACATAGAAGATTTCATTTTTATTAATCATTTTTTCCTCTGATCAAGGTCTTGAAATACCGAAATGCTGTAGATTATTTAAATCCGGAACAACTAAAATACCATTCTGCATTAGTGGTCTGCGAACATATGTTTCAATTCTGGTTCCCTCAAGAATGTATGTAATATCATTATCATTTTTTTTAATATTCTTTATTGTCCAATCATAATCAACTGCATTACCCGGTCTACACCGTTCATTATCCCATGTCTGCATTGCTATTTTAACAGCATCACTATTTGTCCGTTGAGGAATATCAGTTTCGGTATAATTAAATTTTTGGTTCTTGACAACATTGACTCTTTTTCTCAAAATTACATCCCAGCTCTCTTCGTCAATACCAGTATCAGGATATTTTTGCTGGATTTCCTTGAGACATGTTTTTTCGTTTAATGGAACTAAGCCTTTTATAAAAACTTCAAAATGCTCTATAAAAGACTCCTCTGTATAACCAGTGCTTTCCCGACTTTGATAGCGTAACACATAACGGGGAGCATAAACTGTAACATTACCGCCAAATATAATGCGCACATTATCAAGCATCTGCTGATTATTACCCAAACGGCAACCTCGTAAAATTATTCGTGTCTTATTATCACACATGGCATGAAGTCTATTTGGAGAAATAATAAGATCCGGATCACTATTTACATTCTCAATTACATTTTCAAGTGCACAAGCTGTCACTGAATTATATGCCCATCCATCATATGGCGGGATCAACCATGAATGTTCATTTCCATGAGCTAAAATATTTACTTCACCCCATGGACCAATAACCGGGTGTTCGGAGTCTTGTTCTGACCAGTTCAGATGTTCAAGTATCTGATGAATATTCCTTACCAGAACGGGATTACAATCAGTTCTACTTCTCCAATAACTTTTCGCTGCAAGAAATTCATTATCATCAATTCCATCATTATCATGTATAAAAAGTATTTTCGGCCTTTTTACTGGCATATCAAGTTTTGGGCTGTCAATCATATTTGCGCCTCGAGAATGGCTGATATTTTTTATATAATACTGACAAGCTGTTTGTGGATCTTTCTGCCAGCAGCTGTAGTGATCCATATTCGCAAAGAAAAGTTTTTTAATATCAAGTCTGGCAATTCCATTTTTATTATCAATAAAACCTGTTACTTCACAACCAAGATCTTCTTCTGTTTTATTGTAAATGCAGAACAATTTTCCAGAAAGCTTTGCACGAACCGTTTCTTTAAGATACGAAGTCTTTACATCAACAAAACACTGTTCATTGTACATAAAACCTTTTGGTCCCTTTTCCCATTGGGCAGATATTATCTGCACTTCCTTCTCAGGCAATACATCAGATTCATTTTCATCCGACTCAACTCCTGTAACAAATTTCTGGTTACTCTGAACAGCAGTTTTGCCTTTTGAAAACCCTGGCATATTTACATCATTCCAGACTTTACTATTCATAAATCAGGCTCCATGTGTGTATGTGGTCGTATTAGCGGCGTATTGCAATACGCCCCTACGCAATTTCAATTAACAATAACTATATAGAAAGGATCAAGGATTGGGGTTTTAGCAAATATAAAATTTCTCCTGATGGAAAAGATCCAGATAGTTTTTTAATTCAATATATTTCTGTTATTCATAGAGGAAAGCCGTTTAAGTATTAATGTTGCCTATCATTTGTCAATGCAATAATTTTAAGATCTTTACTTATAGCATTTGCCTTTTTGTAAGTATTATTTCATTCTTTTTAATGATATTTCTAAATGCTCGCAAAACAGAATATGCCAAAGTATTTACCCTTAATAATTGTTTCTTTATTATTTTGATACCTCTATTATTTGTTAAAACAGTAACTGTAATTAATTGCTTACTGACTGGTAAAAATCTGACAAGTAATGGGGGGTCAATTTCAATTTGCATTTTTTTTGCAGGAATATTGCTTTTAACAATTTGCATAAAAGAAAGAGTTTCTTTCAAAAACACATTTTATTTCCTGTTCCCCTTTGGGCTATTTAGTCTAATTATTTCAAAAATAGGTTGCCTTTGCAGCGGGTGTTGTTATGGTATACCATTTGAAAGCATATTTTCAATAAAATTCCCAATTGATGCAAATTGTTGTGCGCCACAGGAAATCAAATTATTCCCATTACAATTAGTTTATATTATGGTATTAAGTGCTGCGCTATATGTTTATTTACTATTACGAAAGAAAGCTGTAACATACAAATTTACTGGTTACTTTATTACATCTATCATATTATTTGCAATAGGAATAGAATTTATGAATGGAGTTGAAGACCGGTTTGTTTTTGAAATATTAACTGTAAAGCAGTGTATACTTTTGGGATTATTAATAATTTCGGTTTTCAATTTAAAAATTACCGTACGTTCAACCTGATGGACCAACGTAAGGTTGAGTGATTCAATGTCAACACCGACAACGTATTTCTCATTTAACTTATCAGAAGATAATTGTACATGTTGAGAAAGTCCAGGTCTTGAACTGCTATTGTTTCAACCAGTACTCATACAAATCATCAAGTGTCTTTTCAAGCGTGATTGTGATATTCCACCCGGTATGTTTTTTCAGTTTGGAGTTATCGCCTGTAAGATAGCGGTTTGTCGCATGACCGCGCTGTTTTGATTTTTCCTGCTGAATGGCAATCTTTTTTGAGGACTTGGCAGATAGATAGGTTAATATCCACTCAAGCGTGTAGCCTTTTCCGCTGCACACATTGTAAACTTCACCTGGTTTACCGTATTTTAAAATTCTGTAGTATCCGTCAACAACATCACGGACATCTGTAAAATCAATGGTTGCATCCAGACTGCCGGTAGACAGAATGGGATCTGTCAACCCTCTGTCGATATTGACAATCTGCTTGGCCCAGTCTGAGCACACAAACAGTGGTGACTGGCCTGGGCCTGTATGGTTGAATGAGCGTGTAAAGAAGATTTTCATACCGAATTGTCTATTATACTGCTGTCCGAAAAGCTCCGCGCAGTATTTTGTGATACCGTAGAAATTTTCCGGCAGAGGATGAATATCTTCTGTAATAACATTTGCATTGATATTGGAGCTGTATTCCTTTGATGAACCTATAAAAAGAATTTTAGCTCCCTGACATGAATTTCGTGCTGCTTCAAAAATAGACAGTGTTCCAAGAACATTTATTTCAATTGAACCCAAAGGTGATTTGTCCGCATCAGGAAGGTAACTTACACCTGCAAGATGAAATATAAGCTCCGGCTGCAGTCTGCCAAAAAGTGATTCCAGTTTATCACGCTCAAGAATATTGATTTTTTCATATGTTATGTCGGGATTTCTTGATAAGTCAGAATTGTCTATTCCGGTTACACTGTAGCCTTCAGCCTGAAGAAGTTTGGCTAACCACTGTCCGACAAAGCCGTTACTGCCTGTAATCACTGCATTTGGCATAATACTCATCTATTTATTTCCTTAAATAATTCTATTTCTTAATAACAAATTGCTTCCTTAAAATACGTTAAGGACATAAAAATACGCTTATAAAAAAATGATACTGTTTTTTTCTGAGTAAGTACTGATTTTATTATTAAAACTCAACACCTTTCTGTGCTTTAATTCCATTTTTAAAACCATGTTTGATTGAATCTATAACATTTACAGTATCTGCAAGAGAAATTAACGAATCTGGTGCGTTTCTTCCTGTACAGATAATAATCGCATTTTTATGTGCCGTTTTTATTGTGTCAATTACAGAACTTTCTGATATGAGCCCAAGGTGCATTGCTCCGCAGATTTCATCAAGAATTACCATGTCGATAGAGGTATTTTGCAGTCTTTCTTTTGCAAGTTGTAAGCCATTATCTGCTGTATCGCAGTGTCTGCTGAATTCGGGAGAATCTTGTGACCGTATAAAACCACATCCGGATTGTATGAATTCAACATCGGATATTTTTGATAACGCGGCAATTTCTCCTGTGTCAGGATCATTTTTAATGAACTGGATAATCGCGACTTTCATTCCGTGACCGATTGCACGAAGTGCCATTCCGAGAGCTGAGGTAGTTTTACCTTTTCCATTTCCTGTGATGACAATTATTCGAGGCATAATAATACCTTTACAATATAAAAGTGAACAATGCAGCCGGCAATTGTAAAGAGAATTGCGGTTGCAAGCATAAGTTTGTTTGCGACCTTTATATCGTCTGCTGTCATTTCCCGTAATTTATCACCGATAAGCGGTTTATGATCAGGTATACCATCATAATAATTAAGCCCGCCAAGCTCAATATTCATTGCCCCTGCAAATGCGGCTTCGCTCAGGCCGCTATTTGGGCTGTGATGTTTTCGCCTGTCTCTTAAAAATATACGAATGCAGTTTTTAATGTCAAGACGTAGAATTGATGATGCAAGTAT
>Ga0209373_10005451_pt1 | contig 10374 bp, 5 predicted proteins | sample Higcelweek5metaG_FD_187173 | JGI IMG/M metagenome (GOLD analysis project Ga0209373, IMG submission 187173) | Freshwater pond sediment microbial communities from the University of Edinburgh, under environmental carbon perturbations - High... | ecosystem: Environmental > Aquatic > Freshwater >...
TTTGTCTTTCCGCCCCCTCAGAGCAGCGCATTTACAATAAGAAAAGACTTCTGCCAGGGGCTGTCTGGGCGTTCGGGCTTTACGGAGTAAGTTTTCCGGGCGGCGTCTTTTTTTTTGTAAATGGGTTTTACGCCAGCGTTCGGGCGAAGGGCATTTTTGCATACTTTTTTTGACCTTGAAAAAAGTATGTCAGGGTTTGGGAGTGAAGCTCCCAAGACAGTGCTGCTATTTGAGACTGTCGCTTGTCTGATTGTATAGTTCTCTGAACTGCGTTTGACAGGCCATATGTTCCTGTGCATAATTTACTTTAGCTACAACAGCCTTTTTATTGTATTGTTCAAAAATAGTAATTTTTATGAATTGCAAAGAATTTACAACTATAAAATTTTCTCATCAGTTATCTTTTACTGGACATTGCCCTTTATTTCTCTTTTTTCTGACAATATATTATCTTAAAAGTAATGTTTGTGTTGAAGAAAAAGGTTTTGAATACCCTTAGGCTGAAAAGCTATGCTATTACAGCCTCGTTCAACAGGTTTCATTCTAAAACGAAAGATAAAAAATGCAGCCAAATATTTTTCTTAATAAGTTTTATTGTCAAGAAGACTACTTTTCAAATTCTTTAGCATATTTTCTCAATCTATTTCCAACTATTGCACAAAGATTACTACATAGGATTTCAATTTTATCAGAAAAACCAATTGATTATTTTGGAGAATTCAAACGTTGCGAATTTATTGGACACGAATATCAAGAAGATCATTTTGAATCACGACCTGATTTGAAAATTATAACAACTAATAAAATTCTCTTTTTTGAAAACAAACTTGCATCTCGTCTAAATCTTGAACAAATGAGAAAACACTCTGTATTAGTAGATCAAATTGAAAATGCTGATATTATTTTTGTTTCAAATATTTATCATACTTCTTTAGAATTAAAAAAAATACCAAATTATCTTTATCCTATAAATTCAGATCATTTTTTATGGGCGGATTTTTTAACTGTTTTTAACGGAAAAAACAGGAAAAATAGTATTTCAGATAAATTAATTAATGATTTCCAAGTTGCTTTAAGAACAAACGGAATGATCGGAAGAGTTATCAAAGGAGCAAATGATAATTTATACACCAATGGATCAGATTCTTTACATATTGCATTAACGCAATTGTGGGATGAAATGCATAAAATTGGTTTTAAATTAACAAAAAAAATTAAGAGGGAAACTACAATTCGTGCTTATCCTGTAAAGCATCAAGTTTATCCTTTATTAAATCCACGATTTGAACCCACAGGAATTAATTTTGGTGACAATTTTGATAAAGAAATTTTAGTGATTACAATACTTTCAAGAGGAAATGCAATCGTACATGATGAAAAATTAAAAAATTTTATTTCAACAGATGAATGCACTTTCATTGCATCTAATTTTTCCGACAGTTATGATTATCATGGCTTTTTTATAATACCAGTATCTTTTAAAGGTAATAGTAAGTCCTCTGAAATTAACTTTGACAATATAAGAAAAGCATTAAATAAAATTTATGAATTCCTGAAAAATTAACAACATAGAAAAATACACAGCAGAAAGACAAATTGAACTCTTCCAAACATTCAGATCAGATCCATTCCAATAAAACTCTTAATCACAAATCAATTACCACTATGAACCGGCAGCACCGGATCAAGTGAATTATCCTCATCATCCTCACTGTCAAGAAACTTCCAGAGGAAATACCCGCCGCAGGCGAGACCTGCAACACCAATACCCGCAAGGGTTACAGCCAGTCCGGTTCTTTTCTTATGTGGCATAATGTAAAGTTTCCTGCGTTCCCTTTTATCTTTTGGCCATTTCAATGTGATTGACAATGTCTTATCTTTTTCTACAATATCAAGATATTCCTGACTTTTAATTACAGGGTCAAATACTAAAGTCATATTTGTAACATAGTAATATTCCGCTTTTAAACCTAACATGCCTTCATTTTTATCTTTTATCTGCTCTCTTATGGACATCGTTTTTACAGGACCGATATTAATCTGGCGGGATGTATCATCTTTTACCATAAGACCGGGACGCGTATTGACAAAAGTAAACATTATTTTCTTTTCGTCCGGTTTGATTTCATAAAAATAGTTCGGGCAGGAATCACTGAAATTATAATACAAGTAAACAATTGAATCTCCATTATCAATTCGCGCAGCAGCATGAGTATTCATAAGTGAACTGCATGAATCGTCTGTAACCACTGAATCCTCATCATCAAATGCAAAACACTGCAGACAGAATAATAAGACCGGTACTATTATCATAATTAGTCTTGAAAACATTATTTAACTCCGTAAAATAACGAAAACTCACGTGCCATTGAATAAATGACTGAATTGTCTTTTGTAATCTTTACTTTGATAACATAAACTCCTGAACTGAAATTTACCGGGATATATTTCAATTTACCCGGCGAATGTTCAAAACGCTGAGCAAGAACCCTGCTTCCATCCAGTGTAAACATCTCAAAACAGCAGATGCCTTTTTCTATATTTTTGAATTCCAATTGCAGCATTCCTCTTGACGGTTTGACAATAACATTCGCAGAAACATTCAGCATTTTACTGTTATTATCAAGAAACGAGGCAACTTGTGAAGATGTGCCTGCGACTAAAACCACTGATCCGCTATTTTTTTGTAAAGATATTCTTCCATCAGTTATTGCATCATAGCCATTTTCACCCTTTTTAAAAAAAGCGAACTGTGCCCCTATATCATTTTCAATTATATCAGCGGATATTTCTGCCTCGCCGCCATCTCCTTTTATGTCAACATCAAAAACAGCCGGCTCATTTTCTGAAAATGGACGGAAAAGAATACCGCAGGAGTCATTCCCGGCACGATCTTTTATCATAAGTGAAGATGAACCGAATGATGGCGGCAATGGGGAGGATATCGTTTTATCTGAATTCCTGTGAACACCGCAGTACACTTCCCCAAACTCCTGTCCACGCATTCCTGCTCTTATTTTTATTGACAATCTATCAATTTTTGTTTTTTTCAATAATAAACCTGCGGGTTCGTTTGTATTATAAGTAAGGGGAGCAAATCTGAGATTGACAGGTACATCTTTACTGTTGTATACAGTATAACCGCTATGCATTGCGTAAAGCGTATCATGAAGAGAATTTGCACCTGAGACAGCATTACTGTATACCAGTGATGTCTTAAAGGTTCTTTTTTCCCTGTCTTCCACCCACTTGTAAATGGTCAGTTCATTCTGTGCCGCTCCTGATAAACGGATCAGATCAGAGATTCTGAGGTTGAAACCATAAGGATTGATAAAATCAGTCCAGTTTTTTGCACCCGCTTCAATTGAAACAGTATCCTTAAATGACAATGTGGTTCCTGTCCCCATGTCAATTGTCTGTGTTTTATCGCTTATCACCCATAACATCATACCCGGAATCAGGGACATTTTGCTTTCATTCTGCGAATTATATTCAATCCATTTATTTGGACTTGCAGCATTTGAAATATCCGGAAGCCATCTGTAAATCCGAAAAATTGATTGATCATATAGTCCGCCAGTCCTGCTGAAAAGTGATTTCAGACACTGCCTGACTCCCATGCTGTCCAGTTTTACAGTTGTAGACACTGGAGTGATCATATTCAAGGGAATAGTGACAGGATCAGAATTCAGGCGGATACCGCATTTTGAAAGATCAAAGGTATCTGCATTTGCACCATCAGAGCAGATCAGGGAGGCTCGTATTCCATTTATCTGTGCCCCCACAGGTGACAATTGACATATAACACGTCCGGAGCTCCCCTTTATATAACCTGTCAATTTTGTCTTATTAAGCAACTCCAGACCCTGCTCACATGAAAACGACCACTTAACATTTGCACTATTGTCGGATATGTTTAATGTATCATATAGTGTTGCTGAGCCGATTATCTTTTTTGAAACAGACAAAAGCGAAATTAGCGGTTTTGCAGTATCTGCAAGTATGATAAGCGGCAGACGTAAATCTGCAGTTTTCAATACAAACTGTGATTTTGCGCTGTCAAAAAAGGATGAGTCTTCAGGTATGAATAATCCGGCGGAATCCCTGTAGATATGTATCTGCTGCAATTTACATTTAGCTGGTACGCTGTCAATCGCAATCGCTATATTGAAAGGCAGTGCAGGTTCTGGATTTGCAAACCTTATTCCTTTACTGAGTCTTATGAATCCCTTTAAAACAGAATCAGGAGGCATATAAGCGATGACAGTATCCTTGTGCTCCGGAATTCCAAGAGAGTAGGTGGAATCTTTCCAGAGTACAACTGAATTGCATAGAGCCCTGACAGTATCATTTACTTTTGCAGGTCTGAAAATTGAAATAGGCTGTCTGCTCACAGATGAAACATATACATTCTTGCTTGATATGGAGTCAGGTTTATACCAGACTCCATTATTATATGCCCATAATCCGACTGAATAAACGGTATCATATACAAGTTCAGATAATGTGAACATTGTATCACTAGTCAACTTTGTCAAAATTGCATGTGCAAACGGCGGATCGTTATTCTGTCTGCTGCATGATACAGTGATGCCGTATTCAAGTCCGGCAGCTGTTTGTAAAGAATCGGCGTGCCATTCAAGTTCAAATCTATGCAGCTCTCGATCAAAATGCAGGCTGTCAATATAAAACGGATTATCTTTTGATTGAGCAGTAATTGAGACAATCAAGATAATGAATGAAAGAAGAACTGATCTCATTTCTTTATTCCTATTAACCCTCTGTATGATGTTACTTTATCTTTTCCACTTGTCCTTGTAACCAGATTAAGTATTACTCTGTAAACACCAGGAGCAACCCTTGCGCCTTCATCGTTAAAACCATTCCAGTATATTGTATAATTGTAAACTGAGCCGTCGGCGTTCCACCCTGACGGTACTAATCCCCAGGTCGATGTATTTTGTATAAATGCACCTTCCCTGAGAAGGTTCATCCAGCGGTAGTCAACTTCCGGGTCTGATGCAACTGTGTTTCCAATCATATCATAAATAGTTATTCTTCCGCCAAGCTGGGAATTCTTATCAGGAAGAGTAATCTGGAATGAAATCGCAATACCGCCATTGTCCTGTTTTATCCATTCCAGTGCTTTTGAATTATTGTATAGATGAAATTCCCCGGGTATTTCCCGCTTACATGTCGGTATGCCGGGATTGGGCCCGATTAAAAGCTCATTTCCTACAGTACCAAAAACATTAACCCTAACTTTTCTGTTATTGACAGATGATGTATTGCCTGCGGCGTCTATGAGTTTATATGATGTCAAATCATTGAGAATACTGAAATAATTACTGCTTGTCAATTCAACTCCGTTTGATGTACTGAAACTTATACTGTCAGGGAAAACCGGAGAGTTGAAATTTTTAATGCCGTCAATTAGATTTACTTTCACAAAACCGCCCGATGTATTTTTAATCCATGTTTCAAACACATGCGCCGGAAGTTCATACAGCGATACGATATTCCCGTCAGGCCCGAATACATCCTCACTGAAAGTAACTGTGACCAGATCATCTGTTAAAACACTTCCGTTCAGATCTTTCCTTACATACGCAATCACAGGTCCTGCACCATCAAGAGCCTCAATGGAAATATTCTCCACAGCACCGCCGAGTATGAAATCGTAGTTGTCAAGTTTGACAACTGGTTTCCAATTTGTCTGTAAATTTCCTTTTTCACTTTCATTCAGATAGATATTCATGTACATGCTGTCAATTGATATTTCAGTACTGTCAACAATCATATTTTCAACATTGCAGCTGACCGCAAGTCTTGAATTGATCAACTCACTGCTGCAGAAAACAGGCATATCAAACCTGACCCTGATTATATCAATATATCCGTTTCCGTTCAAATCCCCAGTAACTGCACTCACAGGATATGCAAGCGGACCGATAATGTTTATATAAAGGGAATCAATAATTTGTGGATTTACTGAAGACACTGCAATTGCAGATCCGGACTGGTCATCGGATACAACCGCTGAATCTGCACTGTAAACTAAACGTGTCAGAGAATCGCTTTTCCCGAATTTATGCAGTGTGCCGGTTGTGCTCCAATCACATGGCTCTGAGCCGCGCATGTTCCCATATTTATCAAAACCGATTGTATACAGAAGTACCTGATCTTTTGGGTATCTCATTACAAGAGTGTCAGGACAGCAAATATGTGTATGTGAAATAGTAATTGAACTCAGAAGTGATGGTTTAAGCCGAAATGACGGTGTTGATGCAGTAATTGTTCCCAGCTTCACCTGAAACTGATGAAGACTGTCGGAACTGTATGGTGAATAATACGATATCAGTCTGATCGTGTCAACGCCATCTGTAAAGCATTGGGGTATTCGCGCCGTGTCATCGGGATAAATATTTACTCCAGATGAATTTGTGCCTGAAAAAACCTTCGCATCAGGGCGATATGCATTATATCTGAGAGTATCCTGATAAACCGCAGCCCCTGATATGGAATCTGAACTGAAGCAGTAGACACCCGGTACAAGTCCGTCCTGATTATAGATATGCACAGCAGCTTTAATTGTATCACCGGCAATTATTTGTCCGGATGGTGTAATTATTGAAAACTCGGCATGCGTAGGACTTCCTCTTGTAAACTGAACCGGAATTGTATCACTTAAATTATTTGTACCGGTTATATCGGCTGTTATATAGCCGCTTCCTGGTTTTACCGGCGAAACTGTGAATGACTGAAAATAGCGCGGCCCGGTAGAATTGAATACTATATCTCCAGTTGAAGACCAGTTTGCTGAAATTTCTTTCCATATTGCGGTATCCGAGCGCAGTGCCTTGACATACAATACAGTGTCCGCATTTGTTGAAATTGACAGCGAATCAACAGGTACTCCATCACGTGTCATTATTTTCAAATCAATGTAATGATATGGCATAAGCTTTACATTTGCAGTATCATTTAAAATCCCGTCAGTAACATAAATTTTACATATTCCACTTACTACCTGAATATTTTTCCGGATTGATCCGATGGAAGGGATCAGTCCTTGATTGACATAGACAATTGAATCCGTGCTTCCCCACGTACCGCTGCGTAAAGAATCAATATAATTTCCAATTGAATCACGAACCATTGCATACACAGTCACATCAGTCCTGTCATCTGGTATTTCGATTGTATCAATCTCATCAGGCACGTACATAGTTTTCTGCCAGTCAGCATGAGATTCGATTACAATCCGAAATGGTCTGCCAGGTACTATTGTTATATCTATAGAATCACATAATGTATCATATCTGGAAAATATCCTTACAATTCGTCGCGCAAGTAAAGGATTGAAAGTGACAGCGGTTCCGACAGTGTCAGAAATGTATCCGGATGATTTTTCTCCGACAACTGATGACTTCTCAATAAGTTCCCATGTAAACATACCGGGAGCAGCATCACTTATCATGCATCCCCTTTTGTCAAATAATTCTGCCAACAGGAGAAATGGTGTTCCTGCTGCTGCAGTTGTATCGGAACCAAGAAGAGTATTATTATTTGTATATAATGAAAGCCGGACTGGCCGCCCGTGAGTAACCCTGAGCGGCAGTCTTGAAAAATAGCCCTGAAAATCAATCTGAATATATCCTGTCCCTGTATCAGCCGGACAGAACAATAATACAGACTTATCAGCCGTTCCATTTACATCTGCCCACCTTCCGGAAGACCATGAAACCGGGATTGTTTCCCACAAGCGCGTGTCAATCCGTTTTCCCTCGGCAATAAGCATTCTGCATGTATCAGTTGTCATTGCCATACTTGACTTGATCAGTGTATCAGTATCTTCAACTACCCTTATACGTAATGAATCATATCCTGCGGTTGTATTGACAAGGACTTTATCTGTCAATGTATTGCCGTTCTGATTTACAGATGCAGCAATAAAAACATTACCTATACCTGTCTTTTCAACTATGCCTTCACCAATACCTGTATTACCGCTTTGTATAGATGCAACAGTATGCGATGACGCTATTATTCCCGAGTATGATGTATCCCATATTGTAAATTGTGAAAAACCAGTAAAATTTCCAAATTTATCACGCAGAAGTGCATACAATAACTGATTTCCCTTATTAGATGAAATCTGAACTCTTGGGATTTCAACAGCACTGTTCATACTGAATGTTGTACTGCCTGTATCGGATCTCAGTTCAATAGACAATATAGATGGAATACCGGGACGCACAACAAGAGTTTTCCTGACTGCAAGAGTCTCGTTTGTTAAACTGCTTATTAAAGATGCATTTATTACAAACTGTTTATAGGCAGTCCTCGGAAAAAATAAAGCTGTTGTATCTGTAATGACTGAAAGAGAATCATGGTTTATATCATCACCGGGACTCAGCAAAAGTTTCCATGTTACAAGAGAATCAAATTTTGAGCTTCTTATTTTTGACCCTGCTGAATCTATCCATACCTGTACCTTGCAGTCCACAGTATCACCTGCAGACACAGTGTCAGATTCTGTTGTCATTACAAGAGAATCTGGAAATGGTTCAACATTCAGATTCAATCCTGTTACTTTGAAAATAACATCATTTAAATCGAAATCCGCGGCAACCAGAGAATCTTTAAGAGGATTAACTACAATTCCGTCATCTTCAAAGCCAAAAACAATTGTATCAGTGACCGCACCCAGACTGTCAACTATTCTTCCTGCTGCCGCGAAGCGGTGTCCATATCCTGGCTTAACACCAAACTCTCTTGACACAAACGATGAGCTGTGGTAAAGAGATTTGTCTTGCGGATCAACACCTTCCCTGTTTTGACCGGTATATCGCCTGTTTATGACAGCGTTTTCACGTTTATACATGAAAAAAATCTCTGTACCTTCAGGAATCTGCGAAGCCAGTCTGCCTGTTAAATTGACCCGTGCCCCGGTACTTTTATTTGTAAATAAATAAAATGCTGAATCTGTAAACCCAGGTATCATACAGTAAAGTTCACCTGTAGCATCCGACTCAGATGATTCTAATGAGACAACAATAGAATCATCTGAATTCGTGTAATAAAAAGTCGCACCGACGAAAAGTGCGGTTTTGCTGCTTATATGCCAGAAATTCGCCATTGCAGCACTATCCGGAATGAACTGAACGGTTTGTGAAAATGCAGCAAAAGTCAGAAAACCAAATAAAAACAGACTTTTTCTAATAAATTTACGCATTAAAATAGTTTCATCCAGATTGTGAATCTGGTCTGTTAAGGTTAAAAATACACGGTTATATTCATTTAATAATAAACGAAGCAGAACTTATTCTATTATTCTGAGCAACTTTCAGAATAAATATCCCGGCCCCTGTATTTGTCAAATCCATTGACAATTGATTTGACCGTACAGTCTGTCTTGATATTACACGTCCTTTAACATCAACTACTGATATATCAGCTCTTGACATATCGGACAGAGTAATATTGACCCGATCTTTGAAAAACTCCAGCTTCCGGAAAGTGTTATCAGAAATTTTTCTGAAAATAACCCGGTCTGTGCCTGGAATGATTCTGGCACCATCAAGCTGCAATGTCTCATCGGTTATTTCATTGAAATCCAGTATCATCGGGTTTGATAATGACAGCAGAGTTGTATCAGCTTTTTTCATTTTGAATGTTGCGAGTGCAAGTGTCCCTGAACCCACAGCGCATTGGGTCAGATCCCCTCCAAGTATCGATCCGGCAATCAGTATTTTTGTTGAATCATTTAATGATTTTTTCGCTGTAAAAATCAGTGATCCACCCTTTGTTTCAAGGAAATTCGGAGAAACAGCATCCCCTTTCGAGGCTGTAACAAAGACTAACTTTGATGTGTCATACTGTAAATAAACCTGATATCCATACAGCTGAACTGCATCAGTTACTTTTATTACAACCGTAAAAGCACTGTCCTGAAGACAATGTCTGACAGTATCTGCCTGTAAAGAAATAGGATCCGTATCAATAAACAATTTTGCGCTGCTATTCTGACCGGCCAACAGAATCCCGGCTGCACAGAATATACAAATTACAATTCTTTTCATTTCAATTCCTTTTTAAGTTAACTTTTAAGACGTTACAGATACGACTTAATCATTAAATTCATCTGTTTTCTATTCATGCATTTCCCAGCATTTACTTGCACGGGTAATATCTCTTACATCAATTACTTCATTACCTGTATCTGATAATTTGAGATTAATCTCTCGATTGTATCCTGAAACGGTATCAGGCAATTCAAGCTGCTTTGATATTTTTGAAATATCCTGAATGTTGACAACAGAGTCATTATTGACATCACCAAGAAGATGAGACTGATAAATCAATATTTTA
>Ga0209373_10005452_pt1 | contig 10372 bp, 7 predicted proteins | sample Higcelweek5metaG_FD_187173 | JGI IMG/M metagenome (GOLD analysis project Ga0209373, IMG submission 187173) | Freshwater pond sediment microbial communities from the University of Edinburgh, under environmental carbon perturbations - High... | ecosystem: Environmental > Aquatic > Freshwater >...
CGTTAATAATAGAGGATTTATAAAATTATCCTAATTATTTTGAACTTGATACACTTGAAATATTATTAAGAGTTTTTGAAATGTCTGATTTATAATCCAATCCTTCATATATAATTAAAGCTTTTTGATAATTGCTCAAAGCCTTTTCATTATTACCTTGAATTTGATATGTTTTACCAATATTATTAAGAGCTTTTGCAATGTCTGATTTATAATCCAATTTTTCATATATAACTAAAGCTTTTTCGTAGTAAATCAATGCTTTATCATAATCTTTTTTATCTCTATATATTGATGCAATACATTCAGCATAGGCAATAATACAAGAAGTATCATTTAATTCTTCAAATATTACCAAAGCTTTTTCATAGTAAATTAATGCTTTATCATAATCTTTTTGACTCTTATACACTTCTCCAATATCAGTAAAAGAAAAAGCTATATTAGATTTTTGACCAACATCATCAAATATCGTTAAATTTTTTTCATAATAATCTAAGGCTTTATCATAATTTTTTTGATTTTTGTATATTGTAGCAATTGAGTTAAAAGTTGCTATTTTGGATGATTTATCATTTAATTCATCAAATAAAATCAAAGCTTTTTGATAGTAATCTAAGGCTTTATCATAATCATTTTTCTCTCTATGTATTGATGCAATAATATAATAAACTTTGGAAATATATTCTTTATTATTCTTTATTTCTGATAAATTTAAAGTTTTTTTAAAATAATCCAAAGCTTTTCCATAATTTTCTGATTGAAGATAAGAATCACCAGTTTCAAAAATAGAATTAACTTTTTCATCAGTTTCTGAATATGCAGGAAAACTAATAATACTTGTAATAATAAGTGATAAAATCAACTTTTTCATTATTATCTCCTATTAACGTTTGTGTAAAATATATATCTAAATGCCTATAAGTATTCATTATATTAATCTTTAAAGTAACTTTAAGCTATTAATTTTAATTATTAGAACTTATCCACATATAAAAGCAGTTGTCCACATAGTTATTCACAATTTTCACCTTGCAAACAAACACGACATATTTGTTTTTTTGAATTATGTATAGATTTGCATATTGGACATATTTTCCAACCAAGTTTTAATAATGCAAGTTCTCTTTTTCTTGTAAACTCAAGAAACTTTATAAAATGTTCTCTAAGCCTAAAATCTTCTATAGCTCCCGCTTCTTTTTCTATGGAAATTTTATCATCTTCAGATAAATCTTCGAGAACAATAGTTTGCTCTTCTTGTTCTTTTTTTTCTTGTGTTAATGTTTCTTTTTTTTCTGGTTTATCATAATCATCTTTTACAATTTTTTGGATAAAAAATTTTATATCCAAAACTATATTTTGTTCTAGCCTAGAATTATATTTACTTATAATATCTTCTTTTAAAAATTTAATTTCATTTAACCAAGAACTACTATCAACAGCTATATATAAAATTCCTTTTACAATACGAATAGCCATAGAATGTTTTGAAATAGTAACTCCAACTATTTCATCCCATAATGAAAGAACAGAATAGGCTTGAGATATTTTTTTTATATTAATCTTTTTTAATAGAGGGCTAATGTGAAACTTAATTTCTGATAAACCATTCATAACACCTTACCCGAATTAACATATAGAAGAGTTGATTCATTTAACCAATTTTGAGAAAAATCTTCTAAGTGTGTTGTTGTTATAAATGTTTGTGTTTCTAAGCCTACAACTTCCAAAAGATGTTGTTGTCTTTTTTTATCAAGCTCAGCCATTACATCATCAAGAAGTAAGATAGGTATTTCGTTTGTCATTTCTTTTATATATTTTATCTCTGCAAGTTTTGAAGCTAAAACCAAAGTTCTTTGTTGACCTTGAGATGCAAAAGTTTTTGCTTCCATATCATTTATAAAAAAGCTGACATCATCTCTATGAAGACCATAAATAGATTGACCTCTTGCAATTTCTTTGTAAGAGTTTTGAGTTATAAAAGATAATATTTTGGCTTTGATTGTTTGCTTATCCAATTCTAAAATATTATCAATGGGTATAGAAGGACTATATTTTATAGAAACTTTTTCATTAATATCAGCAATTTCTGAATGATACATTGAAACAAGTTTTGAAAAACTATTTATCAAATTAAATCTGTATTCATATATACCCGTTGAAATCTCTGCTAGTTGTTCATTCCAAATATCAAGACTTTCTCTATCAGATGATGACAAATCTCTAATTTGTTTTAGAAGATGGTTCTTTTGTTGAATAATTTTATTATAAACTTGCAATTGTCTATAATAGTTAGGATAGACTTGAACTAAAAGTTTATCCAAAAATTTTCTTCTTTCAGCTGGTACACCTCTTATTAACTCTAAGTCTGTAGAAGAAAATAGAACAACTTTTATTTGTCCAACAAAATTAGCCATTCTTTTTTGCAATTGTCCATCAATTTTGATTTTTTTATTAGAAGTTTTTCTTATTGCTAAATTTAGTTCTCTTTTTGTGGATAAAGCTGTGAACAACTCTGCATAAATACTAGCTTCATCAGAATTACATTTTACAACTTCAGATTCTTTAGTTGCACGATAAGAACTTCCAAAAGCAAGAAAATATATAGCTTCCAAAAGATTGGTTTTACCTTGTGCATTATCACCAATGATGATAAGACGAGAGGACTTTATCTCTGATAAGTCTAAACTCTCGTAATTTCTAAAATTATTTAATCTTAAAGTTGTTAGAAACAAAGTATTATGATCTTATTGGCATTATCATACAAAAATAGGAATCATCTTCTATTCCCTTTACTAGACAAGGACTAAGTGAACCACCAAGTAAAAGACGAACTTGATCACCATCAAAGTTTTTTAGAACATCTAATAAAAATCTTGCATTAAAATTAATATCAAGAGTATTACCTTCATATTCAATTTCAAGAGATTCAGAGCCTTGTCCAACTTCTGGAGTGCTAGAATTTAAATTAATCAAACCATTTTTAATTTCAATTTGAATAATATTAACTTTGTCAGATGAAGATACAGCAGCAACTCTATCAACAGAACCAAGAAATTCATATCTATTTAAAACTATTTCTATATCAAGATTACTAGGAATTATTCTTTTATAGTCTGGATATTGTCCATCAACCAAACGAGTAGAAAATATTTTATCATCAGATTCAAAAACTAATTGATTTGATAACTTTGAAATTTTTATTGTAGAGTCTTTGAGATGTCCAAAAAGTCTTATTATTTCATTACAAGCTCTTGCTGGAATGATTATTGAAAAACCTTGTTTATTTGGACTTTCTGTTTGCAATTTTTTTACAGCCAAACGATAACCATCTGTAGCAGCCATTTCTAAAGCATTTTCAGAAAGATTTAAGCTCACACCATTCAAAACACTTTTTGTTGAGTCTGTTGAAGCAGCAAAAATTGTTTTTTTGATACCTTGAACAAGTAATTCTGTACTTAGTTGAACTGATGCACCTTCTTCAATTTGAGGTAAAGTTGGATAATCATCAGATTCAAGGCTTTTTAAGTTAAATTTTGATCTATGACATTTTAATTTTGTTTCTGCATTAGATTCATCTGTTTTTAGTTCTATATCATTTTCTGGCAAACGAGTAATAATATCAGAAAGAGCTCTTGCTGGAATAGTTATTTTTCCAGGTTTAATAACTTCTGTATCAATAAAAGTTTCTACACCTATCTCAAGGTCTGTAGCAGAGAGCTTTAATTTATTTTCAGATTGAGTGCAATCAAATAAGATATTACTTAGTATTGGTAGTATTGGTTTACTTCCAACTGCTTTATAAACAGCTTGAATCCCTTTTAGTAAATTTTCTTTTGTACAAACTATATGCATATTTTTATAACCTTTTTTTGTTTTGGATTTATTTCAGCAAATTCAATTTGGTGATTTTTATCATAACATTTAAATTTTAAAATGTCATGAGTCTCATCCCTAAGACTACTACTACTAAATAATAATATATATAATTAGTAGTAGTAGTCATTGTGGAAATGTGGATAACTCGATCAACTTTCTTTATTTCATGCATATTTGATGCTATTTTCAATTGTGGATAACTATGTGGACAACTCGGGTAGTTATCCACAATGAAAAATTTGTCCACAATTTGTCCACAGGTTATCCACATAAAAAAGTACTAGTTGTCCACAAGTTGTCCACATAAAGTTTTGTAAAATTTTTAGTAAAAATATTTTGTTTTTTCTTAAAAAAGATGACAAATATCGTCAAAATTATTGTTATTATTGAGTTTTGTCCAAAATAGTTAATTCTGTGACTTAAATAACTTATCCACAAGTTATCCACAGTATTTTTTAGTTGTCCACAAGTTGTCCACAATGTTAACAAACTTAAATTTTATTTTAGGTTTATTAACAGCTCTATTTTTCTCATATTTTTTACAAAAGTTTGTATTATTTTACCTAATAATATAATTTAATATATTAAGAATCTATTAGAATTTTCATTTTATTATAGTTTATGTTTGAAAAATTAAAAGAATTATATCAATACAAAGAAATTATATTTACACTTGCAAATAGAGAAATAAAATCAAGATATAAACAATCTATCATAGGTTCTCTTTGGGCAATTATACAACCATTTTCATTAATGCTTATTTTTAGTATTATATTTGGCTATTTTTTTAAAGTCGATTCAAATAGTTCTGTACCTTATCCTGTTTTTTTCTATACTGTACTTGTTCCATGGACATTTTTTGTACGTTCTTTAACAAATAGTTCTACATGTTTGGTTGGTAATAGACTTTTGGTTACTAAGATTTATTTTCCAAAAGAAATCTTACCGCTTTCTCTTATTCTTGCCAATTTTGTTGATCTTATTATTGCAAGTGTTATTTTGCTTGGGATGCTTATTTTTTATAAAGTAGGATTTTCTTTATATTTTCTTTATGTAATACCGTTATTTTTTATTCAGTTTATATTTACAACAGCATTATCTTTATTTCTTTCTTCTGCAAATGTTTTTTTTAGAGATATTGCCAATGCTATCTCTTTAATTTTGCAAATATGGATGTATGCAACACCTATTATTTACTCTGTGAAAAGTGTTCCTGAAAAGTATCTTTCTTTGTATATGATATTAAATCCTATGTCTCCTATTATGGAAGGATATAGAAATGCTGTATTGGATAAAGTTCATCCAGATTTATTTTATACAAGTATTGCTTTTATAACTTCTAGTGTCTTACTTATTCTTACATATATCTACTTTAAAAAGGCTGAGATTCGTTTTTCTGATGTCATATAGTATGAATCTATATAAGAAACTAAAAAAGGGCTTAATGCCCTTTATTTTTGTTTTAGTTTAATCTAAAATTATTAGTCTGAAATTTTCCACATTTTGCCCAATGTAGCTGGAGAATGTTCGTTAAATTTAGCATATTCACTACCAGGACCATCACCTAATTGTGAAAGCACTATTCTCATAACATCATCATCATCAAACCAATCTTTGTCAACATCATCAACATATTTTGATATGTCACTTAGTGATAATAATTTAGTTTCTTCTTTCACTTCTTCTTGTTTGTTGTATGTTTTTATCATACCTACAAGTATTTTTGCACCTACATCTGGTTTATCAGCCATTTGGTCACCATCAACATGTTTACCAAGAACTGCAAGTTGTGAATCATTTAAATTTTGATTTCTAACTGTTTCATAGATTGCCCATTTCCCAGCTTTTTTTACCATTGAATCAAGTTTTCCTTCATTTACGTTAGGAATTGAAAGAGTTTCTTTTACCACTTGAGCTTTTTGTTCTTTGTTTAGGTTTTCTATGCTTACTGATACATCATCATTATATGCTTTTGCAAGTGTTTGGAAGTATGCACTCTTTTCATTTGCAGAGCCTTTCTTTTCAATGAACTTAGCTAATGATTCAATATCATAACCATTAAGTTTACCAAGAACAGATTTTGAAACTTCACCATTCATTATTCCTCTTGCCATGGTCAAAGCTGCTTCAACTTCATGACCTAGAAGAGTATCAGATGAGATTGATCTTATTAGACCACTTGCATAAGTTTTTTCATCTACTTTAAAACTATCAAAGTTTTCAACAGAACTTGCTGCTTTAACATTTGCAAGGGCTTTTTTATTAATATCTTTATCTACATTAGCACTTGAATTTAAGTTATCATAAATTGTTCTTGCAATAGCAATATCAAAGCTACTAGCACCTTTGTCTGCAAGTATATTGATTGCTCTTGTTTGATCTTCAACTGTCATTTTCTTTATAGCATCAGGCATAATTCCTTGTTTTGCTATTAATTGGAACATTGCTTTTGTTCCATCTGTATTTTGAAGATTAAAGAAACCATTGCCAATTACATCATGTAAGCCATCTAATGTTGTTTTTACATCATAATTGATTGGTGTATTGTTATTAGTATTATTATTGTTATCTGCTACGATGTTTCCAGAATGTTTTTCAATAGCTTTTTGCAATCTTGTTTTAAGGTCTCCTTCTGGTAATTGACCTACAAGGGTTTTTGCCTTTTCCATGTCATCTTTTGTCCATTTTGATTTGTCAATGAGACCATTAATGTCATTGATAACTTTTATGGTACTGTCAATTATTCCCACAGCTTTTGTTTTTACTTCTTTTGCATCTTCTGTATTTTTTAGATCACTTTTTGCAATTGTTTCATCAATTTTTGTTTTTGCTGCATTTAATTTATCAAGTTTGCCTGTTGTCAAGCCATCTTTTACAGCGTCAGTAACGATTGAATTTACGTCTTTTAATAATTGTTCTAGTTTTGGTTTTACAATTGCTATTGCATTATCAAGTTTACCAATTGCTTGGTTATGCATTTCAATTACTTGAGGAATATCTTGTAATCTGTCTGGTATCTTTTTAAATTCACCATTAACTTCAACTTTTGCATTGAGTAATGATTTAACACTATTTGGGTCAGCTTTTGCAACAATGTTATTTGTATTGTTTATGTAATTTTGTAATACTTCTCTATCACCTTTAGCATTTTCAACAGATTCAATTCTTTTATCTACAACTTTTTTCATCATGTTTACTTCATTATCATTTCCCAAAGTATCTAAAATACCTTTGAGTGTGTTTAATGTACTAACATTTTGAGAATCATTTATTTTTGTGGCAACATAAGTTTTTGTTCTAAAGTATGTTTCTGGGTCAAATTTTTCTGTTTGTGTTGCACCAACTTTTTGTTGGAGTTGTTTTACAGTTCCAGCACCAAATGCTTCAAGAATTGGGGCTGTTTTTGAATCTGGTAATACAGGGATTCCACCAGTTGATGAAACTCCAAATGCTTGTGAAAATGCAGAATTTACTTGTTGATTATATCCAGTCCAATTTAATAATACTGGAACTTCTGGAGTTAATGCACTTGGCATTAATTCATAAGGTAATGATGCATTTGCAACAGTTGCATAATTTGCTGGACTATTAACAGCTGTAGAGTCTGTTATTGATGATGAATTAATTTGAATGCTGTTAATATTTGGAACATATGAACTTGTTTTTGTGTCAGTAACAACAGGTTTGCTATCAACTGTAGCTTTTGTATCAGTAACAACAGGTTTGCTGTCAACTTTAGCTTTTGTATCAGTAACAACAGGTTTACTATCAACTGTAGCTTTGGTATCAGTAACAACAGGTTTGCTATCAACGATAACTTTGGTATCTGGTTTTGTTACTACTTTTGCATCATCAGGAATTGATGTTGTAGTTGTTTTTGTTTCTTGTGTTCCAAAATTAATATCAGAAACAGGTACTTTACCTTTTGTTGCAATTCCAGCATCAACTAACTTAGATTTTAAGTTTGAAAGAAAAGCTCTTTCGGTGTCGTCAATTTTTCCATCATCAGAAATTGCGGCTCCTAATATGTCTTTTTCAAACTCTTCTTTAGTTATTTGTTTATCTTCAACTGCTCTGTTCCAAGCACCATTTATGCTGTTTGGGATTTCCATACTCATAATCAATTCCTCACTCTAATTAAACTTTTATTTTATGATAACACAACTATTTTCTTACAGTAATCAAGTCAACAGGTAACAATGGTGTATTGCTCTTAATTTCATTCTTTTTACCATCAACTGTTGTTCCTAGATAGTAGAGACCAAATTTTGTTTTTGAAGTTTCGCCTCTTCTTGAATTTTCCCAATAGGTTGCATCTATATCTTGTCCACCTACTGTTCCTTTTATGCGTAAGTCTCCATTTCTTTCTGCATCACGACCTGTTTGGATATTATCAAATATTACCAAATCTACTCCATTACCAATTATTTTTACATCTCCAAATTTTTCTGGTGAATTTGGATAGTAAATTTTACAATTTTCAAGGTTTGCAGAATTTATAATTCCTTTTGATTGAAGTTGATTTAATAATAATTTTGTAGCATTTATTCTTGTTAAATCTTTTGCTTCTGGAGTTTGTTGTTTAAATGTTACTGCTTCCAAAGGCATTGGTGTAAAACCTGTATTTGATACATAATCTTTCTTTGTTGTACCTATTTTAGAAGTTAGATGATAACGTCCATTTGCTTTAATAGCACTATCGCCTCTAGCTTCATTTTCCCAATATGAAACATCAACTTGTTTGCCATTAAATGTACCTTTTATTTGAAGGTCTCCTGTTTCATCTGGGTCTGTTGTAAACCAATCTACAAAGCTATCTATCATACCATTTGGTCTTTCTGCAATATGGTCAACAATTTCCAAACTAAAGTTTTGACCTGAAATTTTTACTTGACCATCTTTTACATTTTCAATTTTGAAGTTACTTCCAACATCAATACCAGCTTTATTTAATAGAGAAAGAGCTATTTCTGTTCTTCTTCCATTTGCATCTTTTGGTATTTCTGTTTTAGTTGCTGTATTAGCTGTACTGCTAATTCCAAGTTTTGCATCTATTTTTGCAAGTATATTATCATCACGACCTAATGTTTGCAACATAAGGTTTTTCAAGCCTTCCAATCTTCCTTTATCAGAAGTTTTATCAACTTGATAATCTATATATTTTTTTGCACTATAATATGTTTCTTGAGTAAATTTGCCTGTAACTTCTTGAGCTCCAATAAATTTTTGGAGGTCAGAAATATTTTTTTGACCAAATGCATTTGCAATTTTATTACCAGCACTTGCATCAAGTACATTATTTTTTACTAAACCAGTATATGCTTTTTGAAAGTCTGCTTTTGTTTGATCTGTATATGCATTCCAATCTGTTAGAACTAATTCATTTAGTGGAACTAAATCTTCAGCTTTATTTGTTTTTGTTGTTTTGGCAGTTTCTACTGGTTTTTTATTACCCAAAGATACTGGTTCCCAATTATTTGCTTCCAATTTTGACATTATGAAGTATAAAAATGGTTCTTCAGCTTTATCTATTTCTGTATCTTTTCCTGTTGGAGCAGCAATACCAACTAATGCTTTGTAATCTTCTGCAGAAACTGAGCCTTTACTTTCAATTTTTGACCAAGCTGCTTTTAGGTTTGTTGGAACTGGTGGAAGTTCTTTTGGAACTTCTGCTTTTTTTTCTTCATTTCCGCCACTTAAAAGACCTTTCATTGTCATCAAAAATTTATAGTTTTCATCATTAACTGAACCAAAACCAGCTTTATTTACTAGTTTTGATTGTAAACTTTGAGATTCTTGAACTACTGCATCAAAATCTTTTGTGGAAAAACCATCTTGTAATTCATTTAACCATCTTGGAGCCAAAAGAGTTGGTACTGGGAGTTTTTGCACACTTCCATCATCTGCTTGAACATCTACAAATGCGTAAGGTTCAACTTTTGTTCCTTGAGCAAAGTCAACTTTTGTTACAACATCTTGTAAAAATTTCAATTCAGTTTTATCAACTTTTGAGTCATTTTCGTTTGCAATTTGCATCAATTTTTGATAGTCTTGCATACTAATTTTAGGTTTTTGCACTGTTTGCTTAACCCAATCTGACTGCATATTTTGTGGTATATTAATATCGCCCATAAAATCTTTAACCCCCAACAGTTAAATAATACAATTAATTATTTAATTAGAAATATTCCACATCTTATCTAATGTTTTTGGAAATAATTTTCTAGCTTTATCATAAATACTATCTGGTCCTGAACCAAGTTCGGAAAGAACCATTCTCATAACATCATCATCATCAAACCAATCTTTGTCAATTTCTTCCAAAAAAGCGTTTATGTCTTTTTGTGTGACACTTTCTTCTTTATCTTTCTTTATTGTAACTTTCTTTTCAATAATTTCGTGTTCATCAACAAATGTTTTAATCATTGCTGTCAAAAGTTTAGCTGCAATTTGTGGTTTATCAGCCATTTGGTCACCATCAACTTTTTTGGCA
>Ga0209373_10005453_pt1 | contig 10371 bp, 8 predicted proteins | sample Higcelweek5metaG_FD_187173 | JGI IMG/M metagenome (GOLD analysis project Ga0209373, IMG submission 187173) | Freshwater pond sediment microbial communities from the University of Edinburgh, under environmental carbon perturbations - High... | ecosystem: Environmental > Aquatic > Freshwater >...
AATATTTACTATCTGGTCTTACTACTAACTGAATAATACCACTTCTATCTCTTAAATCAATAAATATTAATCCACCTAAATCTCTTTTTTTAGAAACCCAACCTTTTAAATTAACTGTTTGATTTATGTTTTCTATATTAAATATATTATTATTATATTTTTTCATTTTACACTTCCTTTATTTATTGCAAGTACAATTTTCTCCGCAATTATCTTCTTCTGTACAATTACATTCATGATCTTCTGAACAATTACATTCATGATGAGAATGATCTTCACCACAACCACAATCGTCATCTTCTTCTTTTATATTTTCATCAATTGCCAAAGAATCATATATAGGAGGGTTACAAGAATAATTTTGAGGGAAATAGCCTAGATAATCTCTCACTGCTTTTATAGCTTCTTCTTCTGTATTAATAAGTAAATCTCCACAGCCACTAATTGAACAATGCATTTTTGCACCACCCATTTCTTCCAAACTTACTTTTTCTCCAATGACTACTTCTGCCATTCTTGGAGAGCCAAGATACATACTAGCATTACCATTGACCATAAATACAACATCACAAAATGCTGGTATATATGCACCACCTGCTGCCGAAGGTCCAAATAATGCACAAATTTGAGGTACAAAACCAGATAATTTTACTTGGTTATAAAAAATTTTACCTGCACCACGTCTTCCGGGAAACATTTCAACTTGGTCTGTTATTCTTGCACCAGCTGAATCTACAAGATATATCATTGGAACTTTATATTTTATTGCTTGTTCTTGAATTCTAATTATTTTTTCTACAGTTCTAGCACCCCAAGAACCAGCTTTTACAGTTGAATCATTTGCCATTACACAAACTGTTCTACCATGAATTTTTCCCATAACAGTAATAACACCATCAGCAGGTAAAGATTCATCCATACAATTTGCAAATAATCCATCTTCTATCACTTCATCAGTTGAATCAAAAAGTAATCTTAGTCTTTCTCTCACAAAAAGTTTTTTTTGTTTTTTTGCTTGTTCGTGATATTTTTCTTGTCCACCTTTTTTTATATTTTCTATTTTTGTTTCCAATGCCAATTCTTTTTCCATATATAGACCTCAAATTATATGATATATAAAAACAATTTTTATCTTAACACATCAAAAATTTTTCTCATTTTCAAATTGATTTAAATTAACTTAAATTTGTTTTATAAAGGCTATCATAAATAGCTCCATCTCTTGTTAATGTTGATTTGTATAAAGTTAAGCTTTCAAGATTTGCTCCCAAAGGTGTAAATTTAAACTCTACATATTCAAAATCATCTCGAACTCTTCCCAGTGTTATATGAGGTTTAAATTTTTTATCTCTTTGAAAACCAAGTTTATTTAAACTTTTATCTATATCCAAAACTAATTTTTCTAAGATTTCATTAGATTCTGACCTCAAAACTATTACTCTAGGATTTTTCTTTGATGGAAAATAATCAAGCTTTTCAAAAACTAATGGTGGAATCTTTTCTATTTTTAAATTTTTAAGCTCATTTATTATTTTTTCTGCTCTTTGTTCTGATATTTCATCTAAAAAAAATGAAGTTAAATGAAATTGTTCAGATGAAACATATTTGATATTACCTTTGGCAATATTTTTAAAATTTTTTTGAATATTTGTTATTTCTGATTTTATATTTAAATCAAAGTCAAATGCTATAAATGCTCTCATAAAAAGACCTATTGTAAAATATTATCTTAAAAGTATTATAAAATTTCTAATTTTGTCAATTGAAAACGTTAAACTAAATTTAGTCAATTTTATTTATATAATAATTAAAAAATATTTCATATTGTTAACTAGTTGTGTTATAATTTCTTCATAATAGACTAAAACGCTTGTAAAAACTTCGGCATTGCATTGTATAAGAACAAACAGGAGAAAATTTATTAATGGAACCAAACAAAAATTTACACAAAATTCCACCTCAAGTAAACAAAAAAGAAAACACTGATGTTCCTCAATTGTTACAAGTTGCTTCTTCATCCACACCTTCATCTGTAGCTGGTGCAATTGCAGGTATGATTAGAGAAAGAGGATATTGTGAAATCCAATCTATTGGAGCTGGTGCAGTCAATCAGTCTGTCAAAGCAATCGCAATAGCAAGAGGTTATATGGCACCATCTGGTATTGATTTAGTTTGCATACCAGCATTTGTTGATGTAAGAATCAATGGTGAAGATAGAACTGCTATAAAGTTTCTAATTGAACCAAGAAATTCAAGAAAACAATCTTAATTTATTAATAATTTATCTCAAAGTAAAAATAGCTTTTACTATTAGGGATATTTATTAGTTTTTCTCTGATGAATAAATATACAAAATGGTCAAATACCTTAACGGGGAAATTTGTCCATTTTATACCTTCTTTAGTTTTAATGATTTTTATATTTATTGCTTCTAATGATACTTCATCGGGAGAAAAATCAGGTTTTCTTGCAAATTTAGTTTTAAATTTTTTGGGGTTTATAACAAATAAAAATTTATCTTATTTTAATATAGAACTCATAAATTTTGTAATAAGAAAATTTGCACATATTTCAGAATATTTCTTATTAATGTTATCTAATTATTACTTTTTTTCTAATATTATAAAAAATAAAAATATTAGAATTATTTTACTCTATTCTCTTTTATTTACTCTAGCTTATTCAATATCAGATGAATTTCATCAAAGTTTTATATCTACAAGAGTTGGAACATATCATGATGTTTTAATTGATTCAGTCGGTATATTAATTGCCTATTTTATTATATTTGAATATAAATATATCAAACAAATAAAAAATAATAAGCTGGGAAATAAGATAAAATAGATATATAAATATGTATTTAAAATTATGTAACTATAAATAATTCCACAAAATTTTTTTTAACTCAAATTAATACTTAACTTTGTCTTTTCATTAAATTTTATTACTTTATTCTATATTATTGAAAGAGTAGTTTTTCCAAGTAAATAAATGTCTCAAGGGATTAATATTGCTAAAGAGAAAGTTTGACATAATTTTTTTCTTAAGTAAAATATACTGTGTTATATAACTATGAACTAATAGTATTTATACATAAAGGACTTTTACTTATGAAAAAACACAAAGTTATTTCTGCCGACGAAGCAGTTAAATTCATTAAAGACGGTGATACTTTCCTTACAGGCGGATTTGTTGGCTCATCTTTTCCAGAAGAATTAGCAATAGCTTTAGAAAAAAGATACCTTGAAACAGGTTCACCAAAAAATCTTACTTACGTTTGTACAGCATCATTAGGCAACCACTCTATGGAAATGGGTGGAAGTCGTTTGGGTCATGATGGAATGTTAAAAAGAATCATTGGTTCCCACTTTGCAGCATTTCCAAGAATTACAAATTTAATTTTGGACAACAAAATTGAAGCATATAATTTTCCATTAGGAACAATTTCACACTTATATCGTGATATTGCAGCTCATAAACCAGGCACAATTACAAAAGTTGGTCTTCATACATTTATTGATCCAAGAATCCAAGGTGGAAAATTAAATGAAAAAACAACAGAAGATTTAGTTGAACTTATTAATATTCATGGTGAAGATTATTTATTATACCCATCATTCCCAATAAACGTTGCTCTCATTAGAGGAACAACAGCAGATGAAGAAGGCTACATTACAATGGAAAAAGAATCATTAATTCTTGACACACTTGCAATGGCTCAAGCTGTAAAAAATTCTGGTGGTATTGTTATAGCAGAAGTTGAAAGAGTTACAACAAAACATCGTCTATCTCCACAACTTGTTCAAATACCTGGTATTTTAGTTGATTACATTGTAGTTACAAAACCAGAAAATCGTTTCCAATCTTATGCTTCAAAATATGACCCATCATTTACTGGTGAAATTGAAGTTCCAACATCAATGATTCCAAAAATGAAACTTGATGAAAGAAAAATCGTTGCAAGAAGAGCTACTATGTTCCTTAGACCAGATGTAGTTGTAAATCTTGGTATTGGTATGCCAGAAGGTGTTGCTTCAGTTGCTAATGAAGAAAACTTCCTTGATTGTATAACCCTCACAGTAGAACCAGGTGCAATTGGCGGAATTCCACAAGGTGGCTTTAACTTTGGTGCAGCAGCAAATCCAAAAGCAATCATTAGCTTACCAGAACAATTTGATTTTTATGATGGTGGCGGATTAGATCAAACATACTTAGGCATGACCGAAGTTGATGAAGAAGGAAATACAAATGTAAGTGTATTTGGCAAAAAAATTGCTGGTGCTGGTGGATTTATAAACATTACCCAAAATACAAAAGAAATTCACTTTGTTGGTACATTTAATCTAAAAGCAAAAATGGAAATTAAAGACAAACAACTAAAAATAGTTGAAGAAGGAAAAGGCAGAAAATTCGTAAAGAAAGTTAAAAGCATTACCTTCAGTGGCAAATATGCAGCTAGTTTAGGTCAAAAAGTTTTCTATATTACAGAAAGAGCAGTATTTAGATTAACTTCAGATGCTCATGTAGAACTTATAGAAGTAGCACCTGGTATTGATGTAGAGAAAGATGTATTAGCACACATGGATTTCAAACCATTAATTTCAAAAGACTTAAAAATAATGGATTCTCGTATATTTGATGAAAGCTTAATGAAACTTAGAGAAGAAAAACTTGCAAATTATGATGCTTAATAAAAAATATTAAAGCTAATCTGAAATTTAAGTTTTAAACAAAAAATAGTCTTGATTTCAAGACTATTTTTTTAATTTCTAAATATAAAAAAAGTATCTATTTTCTATATTAATAAAGATAATAGATACTTTAAATTTTTAACCTAATAAATCAGCTTTTTTGATTATATCTGCTGTCATATCTCTATAAGTTTTTGCAAGTTCTTTGATATTTTCTGCATTACTTCCATCACCATATATATTAACAACAGGATTAGTTGCTTCTGGCAAAATTAAAACCCAACCATCACCATTTTTTTCATATATTTTAATTCCATCCAACAAGTCAACTTTTAGTCCTCTTGTTCTTTCAACTATATTTCTTATTACTGTTCCTTTATGTTCAGACATACAATGAACAGAATCTTGAATAAAGTTTATTGGTGGGATTTGTTCAACAAGCTCTGATACTTTAATATCTTTTTTGGCAACAAGACAAGCAAGTAAAGCAGTTGAAAACATTGCATCAAAACCACAGTGTAAATATGGATAAATAAATTTACCTTTGGCAGTACCAGCAAAAATTGCATCAACTTCTTTTGCTGTTTCCATAAGATAACGTTCATTTGACTTTGTCATAACTGTTTTACATCCATAAGGCTCAATAACTTGATCAATCACATTTGGATAGTCAACAGGAACTACTACTTTTCTATTTGGATTATCTTCAGCAACCAATTTTGCCATTAGAGCAAATAATTTATTATGCTCTACTGCATGACCTTTGTCATCTACAAGAATCATTCTTTCACTATTATCATCAAGAACTACACCAAAATCTGCATGTAATGCTGTAACCACTTCAGATAGTTGTTTCAATTGGTCATTCTTAGTCAAAGATGGACGTGTCACTAGATTTGCATTAAGTACTACAGTATCAATATTTAATTTTGCAAGTAAAGCTGGTAAAACTGTTGTTGTAGCTCTATATGAATAGTCAATAACAATTTTTAATGGTCTTCCACTTTGATATTTTTCAAGCAATTCAATAAATGCTTCTATATATTTTTCTCTCACTCTAGCTGGATAATTTATTTCCCCAATCTCTTCAATAACAGCCCTTCTAAAATCTTCTTTATAATAAGTTGATTCAATTTTCTTTTCTTGATTTGGTGAAATATTTAACCCAGAAGAATCTAAAAACTCTATGCTTACTTTTTCAGGGTCTTTGTAGTCAGAACGAACATGAATACCACCAACAACACTTAGAGCAGACATACGATGTCTTATTATTGGTATTGGTGTTTCTTCCAAGTTTCTTATTGTCACGCCAACTGATAAAATACCAGCAAACAATGCTCTACTAACCAAACCAGCTGCTGGAGTTGAGTCACGACTTATTGCCACACTTTTACCCATTCCAATAGTTGCAGCATAGGCAGCACCAATTTTTACAACAAACTCTGGGGTTATATCAAGATTGATTACTCCTCTAACACCACTTTCACCAAAAAGACTTTTTTGAATACCAGAACCCCAAACCAAACTTTCTTTTAAAATTGAACCTTTTTCAATTGTTTTTACAGGCCATATTCTCACATTTGGTTTTATAAGAACTTCTGATTCAATACTACAGTTATCACCAATAACAGCACCTTCCAAAATTTGAGTTGCTGTTTTTATTGTTGTATCTTGTCCTACTGTACAGCCACTTAGTAATACTTTTTTGTCACAATAGACATCATTCCATATAATAGGTCTTTTTAATATACTTTCTTCGGAAATAATAACATTATCACCAATTACTGTATTTTCAGTTATTGTCACGCCTTTACCGATGTAGCAATTATTACCAATAACTAATGGAGCTTGTAATTTTGCATCTTTTTCTATAATTACTCTTTCTCCAACCCATATACCTTTTTCTTTTTCTGTATAAGGAATAGTAGTTTTTACAATTCCATTGAGTACATCATAATTTGCTTGACGGTATGCATCAAGATTTCCAACATCACACCAATATCCTTCAGCTACATAGCCATACATTGGAGAATTTTTTTGTAATAGTAATGGGAATAAATCTTTTGAAAAATCTCTTTCTGTATTTGCAGGAAGATATTTTAATACTTCTGGCTCTAATATATATATACCAGTATTTATTGTATCGCTAAAAACTTCGCTACTAGATGGTTTTTCCAAAAATCTTTCAATTTTACCATTTTCATCTGTAATAACAACACCAAATTCCAATGGATTTGGAACTCTTGTAAGGACAATTGTTGCTACAGAACCTTTTTCTTTGTGAAATCTTACAGCATCTTGCAAATCAAAATCTGTTAGAGCATCACCACTAATAACAACAAAAGTTTCATGTAATTGTTTTTCAATATTTTTTACACAACCTGCTGTTCCCAAAGGAGCACCTTCTTCTATTGAATAAGAAATATTCATATCCCTATCAGAGCCATCTTTGAGATAATTTTCAATTACTGTTGGTAGATAGTGTAATGTTACTATGACGTCATTAAAGTTGTGTGATTTTAGTAGTTCTACAATATGACAAATAATGGGTCTATTAGCAATAGGAACCATTGGTTTTGGTAGAGAACAAGTAAGAGGTCTTAATCTTGTTCCAGAACCGCCTGCCATTAAAACTGCTTTCATAGTTAGCGACCTTCCTAATAAAACTATAAATTTTTATTAACAAACTATTTTATCATGAAAATATCTAAAAAAGGACTATATATGTAATTATTTCTGTAATTTTGGTCTGATTTTTACTCTTTTATCATTTCTTAGCCTAAACTTAATAAAATCATAAATAAATTGAATGTTTATAGATAAGTTTATCAATACTTAATTAAGATTGATAAATATAGTAAAAATAATAAAACATCTTTTTTACTTAAAAATAAATATATATTTTACAAAAAAGTTATATTATTAAAAAGAATTACACTTGCAATTCTTTTGTAAATGATTTATGATATATTTTATAGAGTTTTACAAAAAAGTAAATTTTTTGATTTTTTAATTTTGGAATGGCATTTTTTTTATGAAATATTTAGAAGCTGGTAAATTTTTAAAGAAAAAAAGAAAACTTTGTGGTTTTGTAACCCAAAAAAGTTTTATACAAGCACTAAAAAAAATTGATCCTGAAATAAATTGCAGTGAGTCATATATTTCACTCATAGAAGCTGGAGTAAAAAGCCCTAGTGTTTCATTGCTTGATATTATGTCAACTGTATTGAAACTTTCACAACAAGAAAAAGGTGAATTATTACTTATATATAAAAGAGTTCCAAATGATTTAGAATTTACAGTTAGAACAAATTTAAAAGATTCTATAAAAACTACCAATATAGATACTCTTAGAAAAAAATATAACGAAACAAAAAATACAGAAAATTTTAATAAATTAGTTCGTGCTTTAGTTTTGGAAGAAAGAGCAGATGAAGCATTGGAACTTTTGAAATCTGCACCAGAAATTTCTTCCAACTTTATAGATTATCAATCTAAAACAGCTCAAATCGCTGCAATATCAGGTAACTATGATTTTGCAATACAAGCTTTTAAATTAGCTTTGGCAAATTGCACAGATGAATATATTCAAACAAAATCAGACTTACTTATGAATATTGGAATATCATATTTCAATAAAGGATTATTAATACAATCAAAAGATAAAATAGGCTTTCTTGAACTATTATTAGAATCAAAAAATTATCTTGAAAAATCTCTAAATATATTATCAGAAAATATATACTGTTTAGATGAATATGCAAAATGTACTTATTATATTGGTGATACTCTAAAACATTTACATAGAAAAAGTTTTTCCAAAAAACTAGATAATGAAACTCATGCAAATTTATTAAACTTACTAAAAGAAAAAAAGATTGAATTGAAAAATAATGAAATCTTATTTTCTAATAATAAAATAAGTGAAATTGCAAAAGAAATTTTTCAAACTTCCCTAAAAACATATAAACAAGTTCTTTCTCATACAGAAAAAGGTGATTTACCAGAAAAAATTCTAAAAGAAAATGTATATTTTTATGCTTATGTTCACACAAAATTAGAAATTTTTGATGAAGCCTTATTATTAATTAACAGTGTTAGCATATTAGATCAAAACTGGCTCACATACTTTTTGAAAGCAGGATATTATATTGGAATATATGAGAAAGAAAAAAATAAAAAATATTTGGATATAGCTATTGATAATTTAAAAACTTCACTCGAATATGATCCAGATACAGTAAAACAACTGATAAAAGATGAAAAAGAGTGGGAGTTAGAAACTTTGTGGAAGTTTAAATCTAATGAGATTAATGAACTTCTTCAGGAGGGAAAAGATGTATAGAAGGTTTTTATTATTATTTTTAATATTATCTATTTTTACTGGTTGTGATAATAAACAACCATATATAGAACCAACACCTATATCCACCACACAACCTTCAATAAATCCAATTAATAATAATATTATTATAGAAGATGTCTATAAAATTGAATTTGGACCTAGCTCCAAAGGTATTCTTTCTTTTGGACCTAGCTCCAAAGGTGTAAGTAGTTTGTTTGGACCTAGCTCCAAAGGTATTACTAATTTTAATATAGATGTAAATCTACCTGATACTATTGTTAGAAATGATATATCCACATTTAAAGTTGCTTCAGTTTCAGAAAATAATTTAAAAATAGAACATTTTAAAATTCAAGTTCTAAAAGAAGATAAAATAATTGCAGAAATCAAAGTATTACCAATCCAAAAAAATATTAAAATTGGAATGAGTGCAGAACCAAGTTTATATAAACTACAAGTAATCGCAGAAGGCAATTTTGAAAGTCTTGAAATGTCTGGAACATTTATAAATGTTAAACAAGATTATATATCAGATGTTAATGTAAATCTTTATGCAAAAATACCAAGTAAAGCAATGCTTGATATAGAAGTATCTGCAAGAAATAGAAAATTTTTATCTGAAGATAATGTTAGCAATTTGGAAATACCCAATAACCAAATTAATACAAATTCAACAAATAATTAAAAAATAGATTCAAAATAAATTTAAAGTTTATTTGTTGAATTTAAGATTTATAGTTGAATTTAAGATTTATAATAGTTTAAAAATCAATTTTTGTAAGAAGTTCTTTTATCCTATGGTCATAAGTGTGTTTGCTCAAAACTTCTTTTTTACCTTCTTGAGCAATTAAAATTCTTTCTTCGTCATTTTGTAAATAATATTTTATTAAATTAATTAAGTTATTATTTTCATATAAGATTAAATGCTTTTTGTCTTGAAAAAGTTCTTCTAGTTTACTCTCTTTTGATAATTTATTAGTCAAAAGTAAAGAGCCTGAACATAATGCCTCAAAAACTCTCATATTTATATCATTTTTGACTGATTTATTAAAAATAATTTTTGAACGAGTATAAGCAAGAGCCATTTCATAGCTTATTTTATAATCAATTTGTAAGTTAATATTATTTTCAATAATTTTATTTAATAGCTCAACTCTTTCAGAATGTATTATTTTATTTGTTGACCCAATAAATGTTATATCATGAGCCTTTGAAATTTCACATTGGGGATAAAGTTCAGGCTCACAAGCAACTGGTAACCAATGTACATTTTTACAACCAAACTTTTTAAAAATATCAACATGGTCACTAAATAAAACAAAAACATAATCA
>Ga0209373_10005455_pt1 | contig 10370 bp, 7 predicted proteins | sample Higcelweek5metaG_FD_187173 | JGI IMG/M metagenome (GOLD analysis project Ga0209373, IMG submission 187173) | Freshwater pond sediment microbial communities from the University of Edinburgh, under environmental carbon perturbations - High... | ecosystem: Environmental > Aquatic > Freshwater >...
GAAAAGGTAGACGTCCTGCTGGACGATGCCGATCGAGCTGCGTAGCTACTGCTGGGTCACGCCGCGCACGTCCTGCCCGTCGATCAGCACCGCGCCCGCGGTCACGTCGTAGAAGCGCGGCAGGAGCGAGCAGAGCGTGGTCTTGCCGCCGCCCGACGGGCCGACCAATGCGATGGTCCGGCCCGGCTCGATGTCGATGCTGAGGTCCGAAAGCACCTCGGCCTCCTCGCCGTAGCGGAAGCTGACGCGGTCGAAGACGATGTGCCCCCGGACGTTCTCCAGCGGTTTCGCGCCGGGTGCGTCGTCGATTTCCGGCTGGGTGTGGATCACCTCCATGAACCGTTTGAACCCGGCGTAGCCGCGCTGGAACTGCTCGGTGAAGTTGATCAGCACCTCGATCGGGTTGAGGAAGATGCCGATGTAGAGCGCGTAGATCGCCAGCTCCATCGGATTGAGTTCTCCGGTCGAAATGAAGTAGCCGCCCGAAACCAGCACCATCACGTAGAACAGCCCCTGGAAGAAGCTGTTCCCGGCGTGGAAGCTGCCCATGATCTTGTAGCTGTCGGTCTTGGTGGCGAGGAAGCTGCGGTTGCAGACATCGAACTTCTCGGATTCGACGCTCTCGTTTCCGAACGACTTAACCACGCGGATTCCGGAAAGCGAATCCTGCACCCGGGCGTTGACCGCCGCGATCTTGCGCCGGTTGTCGGTGAAGATCCGCTGCATCCGGCGGTTCTGGCGGACGCTGAAGGCGATCATCACCAATGTCACCGCCAGCAAGAGCAGCGTCATGGGGACGTTCATGAAGATCAGGATCGAAAATGCGCCGATGAGTTTCAGCGTCGAAATCACGATATTCTCCGGCCCGTGGTGGGCCAGTTCGGAGATGTCGAAGAGGTCGCTCACCAGTTTCGACATCATTTCGCCGGTGTTGTTGCGGTCGTAGTAGGTAAACGAGAGCCGCTGGTAGTGGTTGAAGAGATCCTGCCGCATGTCGCTCTCCATCCGCGCGCCCATGATGTGGCCCCAGCTGGTGATGAAATACTGGCAGCCGTAGCGGACGAGATACATCGCGAGCAGCCCGGCGCCGATCATCCAGAGCGCGCCGCGGATTTCCGCCGGGTCGCGCAGGAAGAGCCCTTTGGTCAAAAAATTCAGGATCTGGGGGAACGCCAGGTCGATTGCGCTGACCGCCAGGGCGCAGAGCATGTCGAAATAGAACAGCCCGCGATAGGGGCGGTAGTAGCGGACGAATTTCCGGAAGGCCTGCGTGAATGTCATGGGTAAAAATCCTCTTTCATGGGATATAATATACTTCAGGTTTCCGAAATACGCAAGTAAAAAGGGATAACGATGACAGGAAATCGGCGAAGCCACTCCCCAAAAAGATCCCACCCTTCGGCCACGGGCCTCGGGTCTTTTGGCCGTTCCGGCCAAAAGCTCCGGTGATCTTTCCGGGGGCCCCGCTCTCTAAAGAGATCGTGCCCGACTCTTCGAGTCGTGCTCGTCTCCGGCATTCCGTGCGGCTTCGCCGTACTCGTGCCTGCGAGTAAGGTACTTTTTCTTTTCGCAACCCCCGACCGGCAAACGTGCCGGTGCCGAATATGAATCGCCTTCTCACAAAATCGCGTAAAATTCGCCCTCACCGGTTGAAATTCCGGAAATCGCGTGTATTTTAGTTGTTCGACGATTGATTATTTTTACATTCACATAAAACAGGAATCGACACCATGGCACACAAAAAAGGTCAATCCAGCAGCCGCAACGGCCGGGACAGCAATCCGAAATTTCTGGGAGTGAAGGCTTACGGCGGCGAGACCGTTTCCGCCGGGTCGATCATCGTCCGTCAGCGCGGCACCCGCTTCCACGCGGGCAACAACGTCGGCGTCGGCCGCGACTTCACGCTTTTCGCGCTCTGCGACGGCACCGTCGAGTTCCGCAAGACGCAGCGCAAGGTCAGCATCGTTCCGGTTTCCGCCGAATAATCGGCGCGGCAACGCTGCGGTCAAAACAGAAAAAAGCCCCGGAGTACGTTCGTATTCGGGGCTTTTTTGTCAGGTAAGGAAGCAAAAAAATGTTTGTCGATAAAGCCACCATTACGGTGAAAGGCGGAGACGGCGGCAACGGTTGCTGCAGTTTCCACCGCGAAAAATTCGTGCCGCGCGGCGGTCCCGACGGCGGAGACGGCGGCGGCGGCGGCAACGTCATCCTCGAAGCAACCAACAGCGAGCAGAGCCTCCAGGCGCTCGTCTTCAACCGCCACTACCATGCGCAGAACGGACCCGGCGGCAAGGGCTCCAACATGCACGGCCGCAAAGCGCCGGACATCACGCTCAAGATCCCCGTCGGAACCACCGTCACCGACGCCGAAACCGGCGAACTCGTCGTGGACATGAACGAGGCCGGAATGACCGTCGTCATCGCCCAGGGCGGACGCGGCGGCCGCGGGAATCCGCGTTTCGCCACCCACACCAACCGCGCGCCGCGCGAGTGCGAGCCGGGTTTCCCCGGAGAGGAGCGCGAACTGCGCCTCGAGCTCAAGACCATCGCCGACGTCGGCCTGGTCGGCTACCCCAACGCGGGCAAATCGACGCTGCTGCGCGCAGTGTCGGCAGCGCGGCCCAAAGTGGCCCCCTACCCGTTCACCACGTTGCACCCGGTGGTCGGGGTGATGGAGTACGCGGACTTCGCCCGCATCACCATGGCGGACATCCCCGGCCTGATCGAGGGCGCGCATGACAACGTCGGCCTCGGCCACGCCTTTTTGCGCCACATCGAACGCACCACGCTCCTGGCCTACGTGCTCGACATGGGCGGCGTGGACGGCCGCGACCCGTGGGACGACCTCGACCACCTGCGCGAAGAACTCGACCTCTACATGCCGGGCCTCTCGAAACGCGCAACCATCATCGTAGCCAACAAGATGGACCTGCCGGAATCGGCGGAGAACCTCGAAATCCTCCGCTCGAAAGTCGCGCACGAACTCTTCGAAATCATCCCGGTCTGCGCCGAAAACGGCGACCTCGGCGAACTCAAGGACATTATCCGCCAAGCCGTCGAAGCCCGCCGAAAATCCCCCTTCGATTTCTGAAAAAACGATCGGAGAACCGGGAAAGGGAAGGCCCCTTCTTTCACGCGAAAAGAAGGGGCCTTCCCTTTTTCCAGACAATGTGGAAATCCCATCCGCGCAATCCGTTTTCGTTGTTATTCAGGTTATCTGCGGAAAAAACCGATTAATTTTCAATCTCGCTATTGACATTAAGCTCCCGTTGTGTCATAATTAATCACGAAATCGGTTTTCGCCACTGGAAGGAGCTGAACCATGACCTTGAAAGAGATTGCGGGCGAGTTGAATGTGTCGCCCTCCACCGTCAGCCGGGTGCTGAACGGATACAGCAAGAACTTCACCATCAAGCCGGAACTGCGCACCCGCATCCTCGAACGGGTCGAGAAGTCCGGGTACAAGCCGAACCGCATCTTCAGCTCGCTGCGGAGCAAGGAGAGCAGCCAGATTTCGTTCCTGTTCTACGACCGCGATCTGCTCAAACAGCAGAGCCCGGTCTCCGATGCGGTCGAAGCGATTTTGCAGGAAGTAACACGACGAAACTATACATTCAATTTTATGCCCTGTGAACTGATCCAGAAACTCTACTATCCGGCCCCCGAGTGGAAAGTCGCCGGGCTGATCATCCCCGACGTCATCTACCCACGCCAGCTCAAGTACATCGAAGAGGCCGGAATCCCCTACGTCGTGGTCAACGGCATCTGCGGCGCTTCCGGCAGCGCGATCATGAGCGACGAAGTCGCCAACATGCGCATGGTGATGGAGCACCTTTACGCCTTCGGCCACCGCCGCATCGGCTACCTCGACGGCTTCCTGCCCGGCAGACACCCCCACAGCTTCAACGAACGCAAACGCGGCTACGATGAATTCTGCGCGGAATACGGGTTGGCGCAATTCCAGAGCGAACTGTGGAAATACTCCCCGGTCGAAGTCCAGTTCGAGGAGCTGCGGAAGCGGAACATCACCGCCTTGATCTGCTACGACGACCAGATCGCCCGCGAAGCGCTCTACCTCGCCTGGCGGCGGGGGCTGCGGGTGCCGGAAGAACTCAGCGTCATCACCTTCAACGACATGCCGTCGCACGCCTTCACCATCCCGCCGCTCGACACGCTGGCGGTCCCCGGCACGGAAATGGGCGTCGCCGCCGCGCAGACGATCGTCGCCAAACTTGAACAACCCGGAGAAGCCTCCGGCTACTCGATCCGCATTCCCGGCCGGATCGTCCACCGCGAATCGGTTGCCCCGGCGCCCGGTGCCTGATCATGCCGAACGATTGTAAACACCCACCATGTAAAGGAGAAAATGCAATGAGAAGAAGATTCACCCTGATCGAACTCCTGGTCGTGATCGCCATCATCGCGATTTTGGCCTCTATGCTGCTCCCGGCGTTGAACCAGGCAAGAGGGAGAGCGAAAGCCGCAACCTGTACCAGTAATCTGAAACAGGCAGGGATGGCTATGTCTCTTTATTCCAATGATTTCGGCGGGTATATTTCGACCAATCAGAAAATTGGTTCGTGGTATGCGCCTTTTTGGGGATATTTTTTGTACCAGGGGAACTATCTCAGCGGGAAAAATCTTTTCTGTCCCGCTCTCGGTAAAGAAACGGATATCTTTGTAGACAAAAATACAATCGCCTGGACGAAGACTTACGGCATCTGGGACCTCTCTGCAACGAACAGCGGCGTAACAAACGGTGCCGGCCGTGGAGAAGATGCTTATACCGGTGATTGGTGGGGAATGAGATCCCAAATCGGAAATATTTGCTTTGCACTCAACAACAACAACAAGTTTCTTGTTCCCCGTAAAGCCAAAATACCTTCGCAAACGATCATTCTGGCTGATTGTGCCGCTGCGGATGGAAGCGGGGCAATGACCAACAATTGGGCTTGGATACGGGCATATTCAATCCTCAAAAACGGTTACAGTGCCGGAATCACCATGATACACGCCGGAAGAGCCAACTGCTTGTACTTTGATGGTCACGTCAAAGCACGATCACCCCAGGAATTGAGGCAGCCGCCCCAGAGAATCACCTACATGCTGACTTCCAACGGGACGGTTATCCCGTAATCGCCCCAAATTCAATTCCGCAATCCATGTTTTGCGAAGTCCCGGCGCGGATCGAGTATATCTCAATTTTAACGGAATTTTGAAATGAAACTTTTCTTCACTCTGCTTGCTGCTATCATATGTTTCGGGTCTGCTTACGGAACCGGTTTGCCGGAAACTCTCAAATTCAAGAATGCCGGGGAATTTGATTATGCAAAGGCCTTATTCCAAGTAAGCTCGATTTTCGGAAAGTGGCAGAACTGCAAATTCGATCCTGCCAAGACGGAACGGGCATCCGATGGTTCGGTTACACTGATTTCCCCGCTCAACTACACCACGGCAACCGGCAGTTGTCGAACAATATTCACTCCACTCGCCCCCAATCGATTCCGCCTTACAGTGGAAATCAATTCCCCATCGGGAATCAATGCCTGGCAGCAATATCTCAGTGTGCAGGTACCGGTCAACTCCGCCCATGCTCTCTCCTTCCGGGAAGGAAAGGCGAATCAGATAAAAGATCTGGTTTTCCCCCAGAAGTCGGGAAAAAGAGCGTTGCTTGAAGCAAAGAATGTCACAGAAACGCAACTTCAGCTCAATGACGGCGGGTGCTTGATATTCCGTGGAAACAACGGGCTTTTTGTGCAGGACAACCGTGGTTATAAACAGGATTGCTTCGAATTGCGCTTTTTGTTTTCGAAAAAAGAACCGCTTCATCTGGAGATCGAATATCAAGCACAAACGATGATTCCGGTTATCCTGGCCGGATCGGCCAACCGTTCCTTCCGCGACGACATTGCCGACGACCGTCAGGGCGGCTGGACCGATCAGGGCGCGTCAAACGACCTGCGGATGCTCGCCCCCGGCAAACTCGTGTTCAACGGCGTTGAATTCGCCGTCGCCGACGAGGCGAAGGGGCCGGGCGCGATCATCGTCGCCGGGTCCAAACGCGGCTTCGCTCCCGCCGAGGCCGAACTCACGCTGCCGCAGGTCAAAGCGCGCGGCGTCGCGCTGCTGCACGCCTCGGCGTGGACCATGCCGGGCAAGATCGGCGAACTGGAAATCACTTACGCCGATAAAAAAACAGAAACCATCCCGGTCACCGGAAGCAACGACTGCGGAAATTGGTGGAATCCGGGCGATCTGCCGAACGCGAAAGTGGCGTGGCGTTCAAGCAATCCGAGCGTCCCAGTCGGGCTTTACGTCTCGACCTTTCCGCTCGGCGGAAGCGAGCCGCGCCGCATCCGCTTCCGCAGCGCCAACCCGGAATCGGCCTGGATGGTCGCCGCCGTGACGCTGACCGAACAGCCGGTCCACCTGCCCGCCCACGTGGCGAAGCCGCTGGTGACCGAGGCGAACAAGGAGTGGATTCCGCTCAACTACAAACGAAGCATCACGCCAAAAAGCCCGCTCGACTTCTCGTTTATCGGGAAAGACGACGCCCCCGCCGGAAAGTTCGGCCGCGCCCTGCTCAAACCGGACGGTTCGATCGGCTTCGAGAAGGATGCCGACCGCCATTTCCGCGTCTACGGCGCCAATCTCTGCGAAAAAGCGCTCTTCCTGGAAAAACCGGAGGTGGACCGGCTGGTCGCCTTCCTCCGCTCTCTGGGAATCAACACAATGCGCTTCCACCACCACGACAACGGGCTGGTCGATCCCGCCGCGCCCGATTCGGTGACGCTGAATCCGCAAACACTCGACCAGCTCGACTACCTCTTCGCCAAGCTCAAGGAGAACGGCATCTACATCACCTTCGACCTCTACACCAGCCGCAAGCTCAAACCGGGCGACAAACTGCCGATCCTGGAAAAATATCCAAAACTCCGTCATAAATACGCGCTGATTCTGTCGAAAGAGGGCATCGAAAACTGGAAAACCTTCGTCTCGAAGTGGATGAACCGCGTCAACCCCTACACCGGGCTGCGCTGGGCGGACGACCCCGCCATCCTCTTCGTCAACCTGGTCAACGAGGACACGCTGAGCTATCCCTGGTTAACAGAGCCCCGGATTCGGGAGCCGCTGGAAGAATTGTTCAAAGAGTACTGCCGCTCAAATAAGATCGCCGACAGCTCTCCGGGATTCGCCAATCCCGCATTCCCCCGGTTTCTCTATGACATCCAAAAGGACTACCTGAGCGAAATGGCTCGATTCGTCCGCGATGAAATCAAAGCGAAATTTCTGTTCACGAGCTGCAACTACTACGGCAATCGTGCCACGACCCTGTCGCGGGATCTGTTCGATATCGCCGATGACCATGTATACCATGACGATCCAAGGGGTCTTGTATCTCCATATATACCTCCGCTGGTCTTCTCTCAGCAATCTCTGATTACGGAAGACGCCAGAGTTCCGCTCAGCGTGGTTCCGGGACGGATTTACGGAAAGCCGTTTACGATCACCGAGTTCAATCTCTGTGCCCCGAATCAGTTCCGGGCAGAAGACGGGCCGCTGGTCGGCGCGTACTCGGCGTTTCAGGACCTGACCGGAGTTTACCGATTCAACTTCTCCAGTGCGCACAGCCGGATCACGACGCTCAATGGCGGACTCATCTTATATGAATCGGTAAACGATCCGGTGATGCAGCTCTCGGACCGGATTTCGGCGGCGCTGTTTTTGCGCGGCGATGTCAAAACCGCGCCGGAGAAATACGGGTTCGTCATTCCGCGCGATTTCTTTTCGGAACGGCGCGATCCCGGATATCCCGATATTCGGCAACTGGGGCTGATCACCCGGGTCGGCGCGACCTTCGACGACCGCCCGATGCCGGACGTGAAGCCGTTCGACAAGATCACCGATCCACATATCGCCGCGCGGCTCAAAACCTTTCAGAAAACCGGCGTGGCCGAAAGTTCGACCGGCGAACTCAGAATTGACACGAAGCGGGGAACGTTTTCGGTCGATACTCCCCGTTCGTCGAGCGTAACGCTGAGAAAGGGGACTCTGTCGGGCGGTGCACTTTCGGTGTCGGAAGCGGACACGTTCCAGACGCTCGCCGCGATTTCGCTCGACAGCAAGCCGCTCCGCGACAGCGGTTCGATCGTGCTCCTGCACCTGTCGGACGTGATGGCCACCGGAACCCGCTTCACCGATCAGGACCGCAAGATTTTTGAGAAAGCCGGAGACGTCCCGCTGCTGCTGCGCCGGGCCGCCGCGAACGTGGAGCTCCGCACCGCGACACCGCTCAAAGTGACGGCGATCGACATGCAGGGCGACGCGGCGGGCGAAATCCCGGCGGAGTGGAAAGACGGCGTGCTGCGCTTCCGCGCCGACAACGGAGCCTTCCCCGGCGGACTTGCCGGCTACCACCTGACCCGGTAAAGCAATCAAGTACGCCCGACGGCTTGTCGGACTTGTTGGACTTGTCCGACCTGTCTGACAAGCCGTCGGCATTCCCAGCCCCCCCCGAGACGAATCCGTTTTTTCACAAAAGCAAAGTTTTCTCCGATTTCCTTCCCCTCCCCTCTTGACAAACGCTAAAAAGTCGGTCATAATATATCTGGAACGATACAGAAGAGATAAATCCCCGGAAAAACCTTGAGCGGATGAATCAAAGCTCATTTTCTGGAACGATACAGGAGAAGACGATGGTAACGCTGAAAGATGTGGCGCAGGCGGCGAACGTCAGCAAATCGACGGTCTCGGCCGTGCTGTCCAACCGCGCCGCCGAGCTGGGGATCAAAGACGAGACCTGCCGGATGGTGCGGCATGTCGCGGCGAAACTGCGTTACCGCAAAAACGAAATCGCCGCGCAGATGAAATCGAGCCGCCCCAACATGGTGGCGCTTTTCATGCAGCAGTCGTATGTCAGGGATTTCTCCTTTCACGCGGTGGTCGGCGCGAGCATCGAGGCGGAAAAGCACGGCTGCTACCTCAAAACCGTCATCACCGGCGATGAAAGCGATTTCGCGAAGCAGCTTGATTATACGATCGGACAGTGTCCGGCGGCGCTGTTCCATTTCGGAGATCCGGGCGAAGAGGCGCAGAAACGGCTCATCGAAACCGCCGCGGAATGCGGAATTCCGCTCGCCTTCATCGATTTTCAGGTGGAAGCGCCCGTGCTGTCGGTCTTGAGCGACGACCGCTCCGGAATGCGGGAGGCGGTCCGGTATCTGCACCGCCTCGGGCACCGGAACATCATGCACCTCACCGACCCCTTGAAGGCGCAGTACGCGGCGACCCGCTTCCACGCCTTCCGCGACGAACTGCGGGAACTCGGGCTGCCCGATTGCGGAAAACATCTGTTCCTCGAACAGAACGACACGGGATACCACGAAATCACCGTCCGGCTGCGGGAAATCTTTTCGCGGCCGGATCACCCGACCGCGATCTGCTGCGGCAACGATTACTTTGCGCTGGAAGCGTTGACCGTGCTGCTCGGGATGGGGTTTAAAGTACCCGATGAGGTATCGATCGTCGGGTTCGGCGATCTTTCGCTGGGGCGAAAATGCTGCCCCTCCCTCACCACTCTCGGACAGTCATTCGAAGAGATCGGCCGCGAGGCGGTCCGCCTTGCGCTCTCCGCCGAAGCGCCCTCCGAACCCTCGGTTCATCTCCAGCCAACCATTCTGATCGAACGGGAAAGCACCGGCAAAGCGCCAAAATCGATCTTATCCCACTAACACAAGGAACTGGAACCATGAAAAGACGCCATTTCACACTGATCGAACTTCTGATTGTGATCGCCATCATTGCGATCCTGGCCGCCATGCTGCTCCCGGCGCTGAACCAGGCCCGCGACCGCGCCAGATCGCTACGCTGCGTGAATACGCTCAAATCGTGGGCTTCGGCGTCGATGTTTTACGCAAACGACAACAACAGCTACTGGCTGCCCCGCCAATATCCGGTCAACGGCGGGGTGAAAAACGGATGGAACAACCCCGCCTTCCGCAATTATCTCGGAATCGACTCGACCCGATATCCTGCCGACGATTGGTTCCCGCTCGCCTATCTCTGCGAGAAATCCCGGGCGGTCGTGGTGATGAAAACCTATTCTTACGGCGGCTATGTGAAGGCATCGTACGGGATCTCCTATTTCGGGCAGGCCGCGGCCGGAACCTTTTACGGCTACAAACTCAGCCGCATCCGCAAACCGGCGCGCAACGCAGCCTTCGCCGACGCGCTCGATCAACTGATCTGGACAATCAGCTACACCGCCTATGTGACCGGCGGCGAGGAACACAATGCGACCCAGGGCACCGGAATTCTCGCCTTCCGGCACAACAAGGGAATCAACGCCTCCTTTTATGACGGACACGCCG
>Ga0209373_10005456_pt1 | contig 10370 bp, 8 predicted proteins | sample Higcelweek5metaG_FD_187173 | JGI IMG/M metagenome (GOLD analysis project Ga0209373, IMG submission 187173) | Freshwater pond sediment microbial communities from the University of Edinburgh, under environmental carbon perturbations - High... | ecosystem: Environmental > Aquatic > Freshwater >...
GGGGGGGGGCGGCAGGCCCCGACGCGATTAAACCTTACTGCACCTGAATGATGGCGGGTGGCGACCAGGACCCGTCCAGGATGGACGGCGGAGCCGTCTTCGGCCAATACAGCCGGAAGATGGGGTTCATCTGCCCTTCCGGCCCGGGCAGCCAGTTGGCTTCCTTGTCCTTCCCCGGATTGTCCCGCTGGAGATACAGCTCGATGGAGCCATCCGGGCCGGTCTTGAGCCTGTTGCGCGAGCTTATGGTGTAGCGGTTCAGCGGATTGTCCACAAAGAAGAAATCCTTGTCGTACATGGTCAGGGACCAGAAGCCCTCCACCGGCGGCAGCATGCCCTTCTCGAAGCGGATGACGTACTTGCCGCTGCCCGACAGCTTCTTGCCCGGCGCCACATAGGCCGGGTACACGGAGTCTTGGGGCAGATTGGCCCCCACGCCGAACACAGTGACCATGGCGCGCAGCATGTACTGGGTGCCGTAGCGCCCCAGGTTCGTGCGCACCTGCCAGCCGTTCACCAGATCCTTGCCGTTGTTGGCGTACGCCACGATCCGGCGGAAGGCTTCCCTGGGCACATCGGCGAGCCTGGCGCGCAGTTCCGGCGAAAACGCGGCAAGCCGGAAAGGCTGGCCGGGCGCAATGCCGAGCCGCGCCATCCTGGCCGCCATGGGGGCGTCTTCCCGCGCCGGAGGGTTGTCCGCCATCAGCTGGGCCAGAAGGTTGAAAAAGGCTTCGGTGTCCAGGGCGTTCACCTGATCGCGCACCGGGGTCTTCATGTCGAGGCCGGAATCCACTGCGGCCTTTGGCGGGGCATAGGGCCTGCCATAGGCGGAGAGCGGCACAAGGGAGTACGCGTCCTGAAGGGCGTGGACCGCCTGGTAGTCCTCGGGCGTCCCGTCGCAATACGTGCGGCCCAGAATCCAGACCATGCTTGTAGGCGCTTTGATCTCCGTCACCCCTGCGGGCAGCGCGCCTTTGAAACCCGGGCCGGTGACCGCAAACACCTGGGCCTTTGTTCCGGTGGTGCGCGTGCCGGGGGAGGCGAAAACGTCCGTCCAGCCCGACATCATGGGCATGAGGAAATAACGGCCCCGCATGTCCGGCAGGGAGAGGACATAGGGCTCTTTGGCGAGGTCGAGCCAAGCGATGGAATAGAGCGTGTCGGCGTTGGGCGTTGTGAAATCGCGGAAGGCGGCGGTCGGATATTCCCGCATGTTGGCGAAGCGCCCCATGGGCGCGCGGTGAACGTCCGGAGCCTCCACGTTCGTCATGACCCGGCGGGTCAGCTCCATGGTCACCAGCGGGTAGCCATACAGGTAGGCGTCGATGGCGCTCTCGTAGAGTTCCTGCTCGTTTTCGGCTGCTGTGCCCGGCGCCGCGCCATGCGGAGTCTGCTGGCCCGCGCATCCGGTCGCGGCAAGCGCAAGCACGAGGCTGAAGATTCCCGCCAGCACCGTGCGGTGCGCACCGCGCCCTTTCCGATGATCCGTCATGCGTCAGAGCCCTCCTGGCTGTTTTTCAGGAATGCTGCGGCGGCCAGCTGCCGCGGAAAAAACTTTGGCGGCGCTCATCGTGCAGCCGATGCAACCGACTGATACAATGAATAAAAGCAGAAGGCAAAGGGCATGCAAAGCGATTTTGCAATTCCCAAGCATTGCACCAATCCCCGTTTAGGCTTTGGCTGGGCTCCGGCTGGGGCTCCGGCTCCACGAGCCGCCCCGCTCTACCTGAATTCCGTCCGGATGGCCGATTCCCGCTCCTGAACCAATTGCAGGAACGCATCGCGAGTCGGTGAGTCCTGCGTGCCGTTCCAGCACATGACGAGCGGGATCGGCTCCAGATCTGGCACAACCGGCACAAAAGCGACCTGCCTGCTCCGGAGGTTCCGGACGCCTTCCGGCACGATGCTGACGCCCTGCTCTGCGGCCACCATGGTCAGCACCGTCGCCATCAGATCCGGGCTGTGGGCGACCGAGGGCGAAAATCCCGCCGTTTGGCAGGCGGCGATGACATGGTCGTACAAGCCGCTGGCCGCGTCGCGGTCCAACAGCACAAAGGGCGACGCCGCAAGCTCCTTGAGCCGTATCCTCTTGCGCGAAGCCAGGGGATGCGTCTCGGCCACCACAGCCAGAAAACGCTCGCGGAACAGAACGCGCACCGCCAAATCCTGACGCTCCGCAGGCAGGGGACGGGTGAAGCCGACGTCGAGCCCGCCCCGGTCAAAGGCGGACAACTGTCTGTCCGGCGTCAGCTCGTGCATCCGTATGGCCACGTCCGGGTATTTCATGCGGTAGCGGCGGATCAGATCGGGAAGGAAGAACATTGTCGGCGCTGCGAAGAAGCCTATGGCCAATTCGCCCACCTCCCCACGCGCAACGCGCAGCGCTCTGTCCCGCGCGGACTGCGCCGCAGAGAGAATGGCGCGGGCGTCTTCCAGAAACGCTTGGCCCGCCGCCGTCAGCCGCACCACGCGCGTGTTGCGGATCAAAAGTCTGGTGCCGAGCTCCCGTTCCAGATCGGCAATCTGCGTGCTCAGCGCGGGCTGAACCACAAAGAGCTTCTCGGCCGCCTTGGTGAAGTTCAGCTCCGACGCAACAGCCACAAAGTAGCGAAGGTGTCGCAGTTCCATGCCCTATTAATAAGTAAAATAGATGAGTCTGACAAGAATAATATATTTCATGAATCTAAAAAACTTCCGTAGCACTGAAGGCGAAGAAGGCGAGGCCCCTGCGGCAGAGACGCAGACCACACCCAACCGTTCGCCACCTAAACCCGACCAAGGAGATATCATCATGGCTACAACACACAGCATTCCAGCCGCTCCCGGCATCACCGGCGCCGATGCGTCGAAGGCCGCGCAAAGCACGCTGTCCACAGCGCTGGTGCTCTTTCTTGCGGCCGGGGCGGGCTTGTCCGTCGCCGCGCTCTACTACAGCCAGCCCATGCTGGGCGTTCTCGGGGCGGACATCGGGGCCTCCGCCAGCGCGGTGGGCTGGGTGCCGACCTTGACCCAGCTGGGCTACGCCCTGGGCATTCTGCTCCTCGCCCCGCTGGGAGACCGCTACGACCGGCGGCGCATCATCCTCGCCAAGGCGGCGGCGCTCATTCTGGCCCTGCTCTGCGCGGCCCTTGCGCCGTCCATCGGCTCCCTGCTGGCGGCCAGTCTGGTCATCGGCCTCTCCGCCACGCTGGCGCAGGACATCGTGCCCTCCGCAGCCCATTTGGCCCCGGATTCCCAGCGCGGCAAGGTCGTCGGCACCGTCATGACCGGGCTTCTGCTGGGCATCGTGCTTTCCCGCGTGGTCAGCGGCTTCGTGGCCGCGCATTTCGGCTGGCGCGCCGTGTTCTTCGGAGCCGCAGGCAGCATCGCGCTGGTGGGCCTGGAATCCTGGCGCAGCCTGCCGAGCTTTCAGCCCGCCATCCGGCACAGCTACACGGGACTGCTCAATTCCCTGATTCAGCTGTGGCGCAGCCACAGCGCGCTGCGCAGGGCGGCGCTGTCCCAGGGGCTGCTGTCCATCGGCTTCAGCGCCTTCTGGTCCACTCTGGCCGTGATGCTCTATGCCGCGCCCTTCCACCTGGGCAGCGAGATCGCCGGGGCCTTTGGCCTGGCCGGAGCTGCGGGCGCGCTGGCCGCCCCCCTGGCGGGCCGCATCGCAGACAGGCAGGGACCGGAACGGGTGACGCGGCTTGGCGCGCTGCTGGTGGCCCTGTCGTTCTCCGCCATGTTCCTGCTGCCCCTGCTTTCGCCTCACGCCCAGCTGTGGCTCCTGGCGGCCAGCGCCATCGGGTTCGACCTGGGCGTCCAGGCCACGCTCATCGCCCACCAGACCATCATCTATGGCCTCGACAGCAACGCGAGAAGCCGCCTCAATGCAATTCTGTTCGTGGGCATGTTCATCGGCATGGCGACCGGGTCCGCCCTCGGAAGCATGTTGCAGGCGCACTGGGGGTGGACGGCGGTTTCCGCCCTGGCCACAAGCACCGCATTCGGGGCGCTGGCGACGCGACTGTGGCCGGCGAGGCACGAGTAGGGGCAAGCGGTCATGCCAAGGCAATCGCCGGATCATGGCGAGAGAGCCATGCAGGTGGGTGTTGTGCTGGTGGTCGCGCTTTCGCACAGCGACCGTGGAAGACAAGGGCTGCGGTCAGGCGGGCGCGGCGTCCCCAAAAGGCAAGGCCGCACGCCGAGCCTGAGCGGCCCGCAACGCGGCAAAAACCATGTTGCGGGCTGTCGGAGCCTCAAAGCTCAAAATCGTTTGAAAGGGTGCTGGCTCCGTGGTCCGGGCTGCCCAGACAGAAGCATCTGCGCATCGACTCCTCGACTCATCAACTCATCAACTCATCGACGCATCAGCGCGGGCCGGAGGAGAGCCGCGCCCCACGCGCCTTGACGGCGGAGCGGCTCCCGGCCTCCCGGCAGCGGCGGGGCCTATTTCGTGATGGCGTCTTCGCTGGCGAAGAAAGGCTCCCGGCCGCTCTGCACGTCCCGGCCCTCGGTAAGGACCAGACGATAGCCGAAGGCGATGAACAGAGGCCGCTTGCCCCATTGCTCCGGCCGCAGGGTGAACTCGAAGCCGATGCCATCGTCCGCCCTCGCCTCGCGCGGGAGGAAGGTGCGCGTGTCCTGGGCCACCACGTGGCCTTCGGGATCGCACAAATAGGCGGTGAAGCTGGCGGACTCTACCCACTTGGCCCACTCGGGCAGCTTGCCGGTGTCCAGGTAGGCCCAGCCCTTGATGCCCGCAGTGTCGCCCACGGGCAGCACCTGATAGTCGAAGCGCATGAAATTGGTCTGCAGCGAGTGCGGTTCCTCAAGGGACCAGGGGTCGCGCTTCAGGTGGCCCACGGTCATGGGCGTTTGGGCGCAACTCGAAAGAAGCGCCGTCACCAGCAGGAGCGCTGCGCACAAAACGATGGTGATGCTCTTCCTTTTATTCATAACTACGAATTTATCAGATTTGGCGAAGGATGCAAATAGTACCTGCAAGGCTACTCCAGCCCGAGCGCGCGCCACTTGTGCGCAAGATCCCGCCAAAGAGCCTCAAGCCCGGCGCGGAAGGCGGCGTCCATCTGCTCACGCGCGTGCTTGCCCTCCAGCTTGATCTTGTTGCCCAGCACCTGGCCGGTGGCGGCCGGGCCCTTGGCCTTGGCCAGGCTGGAATGCTGCACATGGGCGATGGCGACATCGCCCGCGTAGGCCGCAGGCCGCCCGGCCACGGCGCTGCGCAGGTCGCGGTCCAGGTCGTCGAACTGCGTGGGGCTGAAGCGGATGTCGAACCCGCCAAGCTCGGCAAGAACCGACACGCGCAGGGCGTGGCAGCAGCCGGAAACGTGCGTGGCTGGCCGGGAATAGGTGAAGAGCCCAAAATCCAGGGCGCCCGCGCAGTTGTCGAACACGTTCACGTTCTCCGGCATGTCGCGGAAGGTTCTGGGCTCCCCCGTGGGCGCAAAAAGCTGGTAGTCGGCGGATTGCAGGCAGGGCGGCGGCGTGGCGGAGACGATGCGGCAACCCGCCGCGCCGACCTCCGGCCGGGCCTGGGCCGCGCCCAGCAGGCGGCGAAGCCAGCGCCCGGGCAAAAGCACGTCGTCGTCCAGAAACACGGCGAATTCGGCCTGCCGCACCTCGGGCTGGGCCAGCAGCCAATTGCGGGCTGCGGGCGCGCCGATGTTCACCGGCAGGTGGATGACGCGCATGGCCCCGGCCGGGAACAAGCCGGCGCAGGCCTCCATGACGTCGCCCGTGCCGTCGCCGTTTCCGGTCCCGTCAGTGGAGCCGTTGTTCAGGGCCAAGATGCGAGCCTGACCGTAGTCCGTGCGGGCCAGGCTCTCCAGGGTCTGCCGCGTCAACGCGGCCTTGTTCCACGAGTAGATGAGGATCACGGCGCGGGCGGTGTCCTCCGGCGCGGCCTGCGGCGGCGGGACCAGAAGATCGTGGAGCTTGAGGCCCAGGTGCGTGTGCCAGGGCATGGCGAAAAAAAGCGCGGCCAGGGTTTCGCGGCCCGCCTCGGCCTGCCCCAGGCGCGGCAGGAGCTCCGCCCGAAGATACGCTCCGTAGGCCGCGAACAGGCCCGCCTGGTCCACGGCCGCAAGTTCGTCCAAAGCGGCCAGCGCGGTCTCGGCCGGGGCGTACAGAAAGGCTGCCTCCGCCGCCAGACGCGCGCGCAGGGGCGCGAACGCGCCGGGCCAGAAGCAGGCGAAAAGCGCCGCCTGGGCCAAATCCACGCTGCCCAGGCGCAGCAGGCCTTCCCAAGCCGGAGCCAGCCAAGCCAGGCCCGTTGCCGGGTCGCGCAGGCGCGGCAGCAGCACGCGCACGAGAAGAGCCGTGTCGCCGGAGGCCAGAAGCGCCGCCATCTCGCCCGCGTCCGGCCCGCCCGACAAGCGTGGGGCCAGGGCCTCGGCGAACTGCGCAGCCGGGGCTCCCGGCAGGGCATGAGTCAAAAGCTCAATGCGGGCGGGATCAAGAGGGGCGCGCTGCCAGGACCAAAAAGCCAGCCCCGCGCCGCAGGCCGACACATCCGCGTCTTTGGCGCCCAAAGCCGCCAGGGACAGATACCGCGCCAGTCCAGGCTCCTCCAACCCCATGGCCCACTGGGGCAGCGGCGGGCGCAACTTGTCAGCCAGGGCCTGGGGCGCTATGGACAGGACCGGAAAGCCGGACAGCAGCGGCATGGTTCCTCGCTTGAGGTTGGGGTGGATGCGGTTTCGCCGTCAATGTAGGGCATGTGGACGCGGATGAAAAGCACGGGAGACGCGATGCAAGGCAACGACCTGGACACGGCGGCGGCGGCGCTCTTGCGCGGCGGGGTGGCCGTGTACCCCACGGAGACGCTGTACGCCTTGGGCTGCGCGGCGCACGAGGCAGAGGCCTGCGCGCGCATCGCCGCGCTCAAGGGCCGTCCCGAGGCCAAGCCCTTTCCGCTCATGGTGGCGGACATGGACGGACTGGCCGCCATCGCGGCGGAGCTGCCGCCGGACCTGCTGCTGCTGGCCGAGCGCTTCTGGCCCGGCCCGCTTTCCGTGCTGGTGCGCACCAAGGAGCACTTGCCGCGCCAGGTGCGCGACGCCGCGGGCTTCTCCTCCGTGCGCATTAGCCCGCATGAGACGGCGCGCAGGCTGTGCCGCCGCGCAGGCCCGGCCCTTGTGGCCACCAGCGCCAACAAGAGCGGCCTGCCCGCCACGGCCGATCCGCTGCAGCTGGACCCGGACCTGGTGCGCGGCGCGGACGCGGCCCTGCTTAGCCCCCCTTTGCCGGGCGGTGGCAAGCCCTCAACGCTCGTCCGCCTGCTGGGCCAGGGCCGCGTGAGCGTTCTGCGCGCAGGCGCCCTGCCGCTGGAGGCCTTGGCGCGCGTTTTCACCATATGTGAGCCTTGAAGCGCGCCCAAAGGCAGCAGGCCCTGGCGCGCCGCCAGCGGCTCGTAAAATTCCTTGAACCACCGCAGGGCCCCAATGCTGAACATCCGGCTTGTCAGTATAATTTCTTAAACCAATTTTCAGGGTTTCGGCCTCGATACCGAGCCCTCGACCAAGTTAAGCATTAGCACAACACTCTGAATACACATATAAAAAATATTTCTTTCACAGTTCTTCAAACTTTGGCCCGGCTCTTGCTTTATCCTGTTTATCCTTCCTTCTTTTGCTGAAACCGGCTTCCCTGGGGTGGTCCCACGGGAAGCCGATTTCGTTTCAGGCCCCAGCATTTTCCCCTCGCGTCCCCAATCCTCTCCACCTTTTCATAATAGCTTGTAATCATTACGTTGCAACCGCGTGCAGACACGGCGGCAAGGCCTTCAATGCATCGCCGCGCATCGCCACGCGCGCTTTGCGCCAGGCTTCCAGGCCGTCCGCACCGCGCTTGAAACATAGCAAAGGCGCTCCGGCCCCGGTGCAAGGACTTATACCGGCCTTTCCCGCACCTCCTCCAAGCCGCCCGGCACGGAAAAATTAACAAGCGTGGCACACTTTTGTGCTTGTCACTTGCTCCCAAATATCCTACTCCAGAAATGCTCAACGCATCCGCAGGATCAGTGCTCCGCACTGATTACAAGGAAAATGCCATGTCCCAAGCCCCCCACCCGCGCAACCCCAGCCCCACAGTGGACGTCGTCATCCATGTGGCCGGGCGTGGCATCGTGCTGGTGGAACGCAAAAACCTGCCTCCCGGGTGGGCTTTGCCGGGCGGCTTTGTGGACTACGGCGAAACCTGCGAGAACGCCGCCGTGCGCGAGGCCAAGGAAGAAACCGGCCTTGATGTGGTGCTCACCGGACTTTTGGGCGTCTATTCCGATCCCGCCCGCGACCCGCGCGGCCACACCATGAGCGTGGTCTACACGGCGCAGGCGCGGGATATGGGCACACTCGCCGCCGGAGACGACGCGGGCCAAGCCGCGCTTTTCGCCCTGGATGCTCTGCCGCCCCTGGCCTTCGACCACGGGCGCATTGTGCATGACTTCATAGCCGGGCTTACGCGACTGCGTCCCTAGGACGCGCCGGGGCTCAGCCTTGCCCGCGCCGGACCTTGTCTCCGCGCGGTTTTCTCGAGGGAAACGCATGGGCATCAAGCCGCTTGTCCTGTTCATGACCTCGGAGATGTACCCCTTCTCCAAGACCGGCGGCCTTGCCGATGTTCTGGGCGCGCTCCCGCTGACCCTGTTCCGCATGGGCGTGAACACCGCCGTGGTCACTCCCCTCTACGGCCGCATCAACACCGCTGGCTTCGGCCTGCGCCTGCTGACCGAGCGCTGCCCCGTGGGCTACCCCTGGGCGCCCATCACCGCGGAGATCTATCAGGCCGACTACTACGGCATGCCCGTGTACTTCGTGGGCCGGGGCGAATACTTCGACCGCCGGAACCTCTACAACACCCACGCGGGCGACTACTTCGACAACTGCGAGCGCTTCAATTTCTTCTGCCGCGCCACGCTGGAATGGGCGCGCAGGCTCGACTGGGCCCCGGCGGTCATCCACGCCCACGACTGGCAAAGCGCCCTTGTGCCCGCCTATCTGCACTTCTGGCGCAGAACCGACCCCTTCTGGAAAGACACGAAGACGGTTTTGACCATCCACAATCTGGCCTTCCAGGGCCGCTTCGCCTCGCGCCTGTTCTTCGAGTCCGGCCTGCCGCCGGAGGCCTGGAACATGGACGGGGCGGAATTCTACGGCGACTTCAACCTGCTCAAGACCGGCATCGCCTACGCCGATTCCGTGACCACGGTGAGCCCGAGCTACGCCGAGGAGATTTTAACCCCGGAGTTCGGCTGCGGGCTGGAGGGCGTGCTGGGCAAGCGCAGGGGCGTGCTGCGCGGCATCTTGAACGGCGCGGACTACACCGTTTGGGACCCGCAGGACGACAAGTACCTGCCCTGCATCTACAAGCCCGGCTGCGCCGAGGGCAAGCAGGACTGCAAGAACGCGGAGGGCAAGCAGGACTGCAAGAACGCGCTCTTGAAGGAAATGCACCTGCCCGACCAGTTGGAGGACAAGCCGGTGTTGAGCTTCATCGGCCGCTTCCGCGGGCAGAAGGGCGTGGATCTGCTCATCGACATCATCCCGAGGCTCATGGAGCAGGAAGTCGGGCTCATCGTGCTGGGCGAGGGCAAGCTGGAGCACGAGGCCCGGCTGCAGGAACTGGCCGAGGAGCACCACGACCGCCTGCGCGTCCTGGTGGGCTACTCGGAAGACCTGGCCCACCGCATCCAGGCGGGCTCGGACATCTTCCTCATGCCCTCGCGCTACGAGCCCTGCGGGCTGACGCAGATGTACGCCCTGCGCTTCGGCACCCCGCCGGTGGCCACGGCCGTGGGCGGGCTCAAGGACACCATCGTGCCCTATCCGGACCCGCGCGCCACGGGCTTCACCTTTTCGCGCACCGATGCCGAAGGCTTCCACGCCGCCATCTGCCAGGCGCTTGATTTATGGAGAACCGACAAAACCTACTGGAAGGGCATGGTGGACCGGGCCATGTCGCAAAACTTCAGCTGGGAGCAGTCCGCGGCGCACTACATCGAACTCTACCGGTCGCTGGGGGCGCGCGTGTAGCGCCCGGCAAACGCGTCAGGCTGCAAGCCGCCGCAACCGCAACAAAGAGGGGGATGCGCAAATGCCGCTGACCAAGAAGCTTTCCAAGGACAAGACCGTGTGCAAGGTAGGATTTACGCTGCCGGCGGAGATCGCCGGCGATGCCAAGAAGCTCTTCCTGGCTGGAGAGTTCAACGGCTGGAAGCCCGCGCCCATGCGCAAGGCCAAGGGCGTTTTCAGCCTGGGCGTGGAGCTGCCCACCGGGGCGAACTACCAGTACCGCTTCGTCACCGAGGCGGGAGAATGGATCAACGACACCGACGCCGATTGCTACGTGTACAGCCCCTTTGCGGG
>Ga0209373_10005457_pt1 | contig 10367 bp, 14 predicted proteins | sample Higcelweek5metaG_FD_187173 | JGI IMG/M metagenome (GOLD analysis project Ga0209373, IMG submission 187173) | Freshwater pond sediment microbial communities from the University of Edinburgh, under environmental carbon perturbations - High... | ecosystem: Environmental > Aquatic > Freshwater >...
CAAGATGCTGTTTATCTCAATCCGTTACCGGATACGAGAAGAAAAAGTGAGCAAAAGGTTTCATGAATTATTCAAATCACGCGACAACTATGTTGACACATTCCGGCGCGCTGACCGCATATATAGGGTAGTTAAGTTTTTCTGCTACAACAATGTAAACCAAGGGCATTGTTGAACATACACCTTGTTTCCTGTCCAATACGCTTGATAAAAAATGATTTTCAGCTTTTGAACCTGTAAAATCGGTAGTGTCATAACTGAATTTGTATTCTCTGTATAGAACGGTATTTATCGCGGCAATTCTAAAATCTGGATCAGTTCTTTCCCCAACGAGATGTTGAACCCTTCCAGCAATTTCATCAATGAACTTGTAATATTTATCAAACTGTATGTAGGTATCATATTCTTTTGATAAGATAAGGGAAGCAATGGTTATATTTAATTCATCATCCGAACGTTTGATGTAGTCAAATATGGACATTGATTCATAGTCATAATACGAGTAGTACTTTTTAAATCCGACCAACGCACCGAGAAGTATGATAAGTGTAATAATGCTTATCAATATCTTTTTTAAATGCTTTTTTATAATGTAAAGTTTGCTGATTAAAACTGTTAATATCTGTTTCATAAATAATCCGCAATATGTATGTTATGTGAATATAAGGATTTCCCAACAGGAATCTCCTACCTTTCACCGCATAACTGCAACTACTTTTCAGATCACAACTCACGGCATAATGTATATTATCAGCAGTTGACACCCGGTAAAACAGTTGACTCAATGCAGGACAGGCGCTTAAATTTGTTCTCGGGGGCTATGGTCTCTGAGCTCGTCGAAGGGCGACTTTTTCACCGCGAGGTTGCCAGACGGATGGAGTTTTTACCCCTATAAACCTGACAAACGTAGCTGTACACACTCATTCACAAAAGACTATTTTCCCAAACGAATTTTATTGTTAATCATATATCGAAAAACTGAGTCCCTCAAATAGTGGAGAAACCGTTCATTCTGGTATTTTGTTTTTTTATTCCTCCAACTAATCAATCCTTCAATACCATCAATTCCAAACTCATCAACTGAATTATCGTTATAATATATTTTTACAACATAACATCCCTCAATCAATGCGCCTCCTTTTAATAATCCATTACATATTTTTGAATTTTCGAGTTCTTCAATATATAATTCGCCAACTCCCTCTGACAGTTTCATCATTATTGGAGTTGAAGACAATCCAGGATTTGGTAACAACTTAATTTCCACCTGAACAACATTTTTCCCGTCTTGCTTGAGGATCACAATATCTTTTGCATTCAAACTAATCACAGTCATAACAATTACCACAATCGAAAATATGAATTTGCCTATTACATTATTTTTTATAAACCTTTTTACTATTTTCATCAGATCAGTCCCTACCTACCCCTTCACTTCCAATAGATTTTCGATCTTCATGACCTGCACTCGCATGATCATAATTTGGTGTTTTGGAATCAACCAGCTCTTTGCAATAGTCCATCAAATGTTTACCATTATTATCCGGTTTTCCTGAATTATTAAATTCAATTGCTTCGTTTGCCGTCGTTGTACCTTCCCATGCAACTATACCAACCCCTTTCAAAACACTTTTCCACGCCTTCAAATATTTCGGATCTCCCTGATGGCAATTCTCAAATATCACAGTTTTTTTCCCACTAGGAATCTTCGTCTCATCCACCGCATAACTGCAACTACTTTTCAGATCACAACTCACGGCATAATGTATATTATCAGCAGTTGACACCCGGTAAAACAGTTGACTCAATGCAGGACAGGCGCTTAAATTTACTTCTTCAAAAACGCTTTTATTCTCGTGGGTACTCATGTTATTCTGGAGAAACTCCCTTAAATCTTTCCGAAAATGTCTTCCCGGAATCATTTCGCTTAATCACTTCAATATCGCTCCGAGTGATATATGCGTACTACTTCAAATATCGGAAAAAATATCAGATGCCATTACAAAATATGTCAGGAAATCATCATTCATGCGTAACAATAATGGGCTGTCCTCAGACAGCCCATTTACATAAATATCCGGATCATGTATGGTCGCAGATCACCTACGGGGTAGATTCTATTTCAGGGAAACACTCAGCCGGGAAACAAGCCGTTTCCTCATAGCGGTATATTTCTTTTTCTGTTCTGGATGAGATTTTTCCATATCATCAAGATCAGCCAGCTCCATCCGTATCTGTTTTTCCGACAGCTCTTCCTGCTTCATAGCTTCTTCCGCCAGAATTATTAGTCTGTTACGGCTTACCTCGGCAATCCCGCCTTCAACCTCAAGATTATACACATCACATCCCGAATGTAACCGGAGAACACCTATTCCGAGAGTCGCCACCATAGGCGCATGATCAGGAAGGAACCCCCTCTCTCCGTCATGCATCATCAGATACGCGGAATCAACATCACCCTCATACACAAGACGCTCCGGAGTAAGAACACTGCAGTGTATCTTTTTAGACATTAGACGCCGCCTTGCATCTTCTTGGCTTTTTCAACCACTTCCTCGATAGGGCCAACCATGTAAAACGCCTGTTCCGGCAGAGCATCATACTCGCCCTTGATGATTCCCTCGAAACTGCGGATTGTATCCTCAATCTTAACATATTTGCCGGGGAAACCCGTGAACTGTTCCGCCACAAAAAATGGCTGTGACAGAAACCGCTCAATTTTACGTGCTCTCTGCACAAGAAGTTTGTCTTCTTCAGAAAGTTCGTCCATACCAAGGATGGCGATAATATCCTGAAGATCCATATAACGCTGAAGAATTCTTTTCACTTCCATCGCGACATTATAGTGTCTGTCGCCGACCAGTTCAGGAGCGAGAAGACGCGATGATGATTCCAGCGGATCCACAGCGGGATAGATTCCTTTTTCAACAATTCGGCGGGAAAGCACCGTATTCGCGTCAAGGTGGATGAATGCGGTCGCAGGAGCCGGGTCAGTCAGGTCATCGGCGGGAACATAGACCGCCTGTACTGAAGTAATAGAACCGTTTTTCGTTGATGTGATACGTTCCTGCAGAGCACCCATTTCGGTTGCGAGTGTAGGCTGATATCCCACCGCCGACGGCATACGGCCCAAGAGCGCCGACACCTCAGATCCGGCCTGTGAAAAACGGAAAATATTATCTATAAAGAGAAGCACATCCTTCCCAGATTTATCGCGGAAATACTCGCACATGGTAAGCGCGGTCAACGCAACGCGGAGACGTGCACCGGGAGGCTCGTTCATCTGTCCGTACACAAGTGCTGTCTTGTTGATCACACCTGATTCCTGCATTTCAAGCCAGAGGTCATTTCCTTCACGGGTACGCTCTCCGACACCGGCGAATACAGAATACCCGCCATGGTGAGATGCCACATTATGAATAAGCTCCATAATGATCACCGTTTTCCCAACTCCGGCACCGCCGAAAAGTCCTGTTTTACCACCTTTAATATATGGCGCGAGAAGGTCGATCACCTTGATGCCTGTTTCAAATATCTCGGCATTCGGTTTAATGCTTTCAAACTCGGGAGGCATCTGATGAATCGAACGCTTTTCCTTCGCCTGAATCGGTCCTTTTTTATCAACCGGGTCACCGAGAAGGTTAAAGATTCTTCCCAGTGTTTCTTCACCCACCGGTACCATAATCGAAGAACCCGTATCGGTTACTACATCACCCCGTTTGATACCGTCAGTTGACGAAAGCGCGATCGCGCGAACCTTGCTTCCTCCGAGATGCTGCTGAACTTCACAGGTAATTGATTTTTTTTCACCTGTATTTCCGATTTCTATAGTCAACGCATTATAAATTTCAGGAAGATGACCCTCCGGGAATTCAGCGTCAAGAGTCGAACCGATAACCTGAATTACTTTTCCCGTCTGTGCGCTCATAGTATGCTCCTTGTCTCGTTACATCTTCAACAATATGCCGAATCTATCAGTCCAGCGCCGCGGCGCCGCCCACAATCTCAGCGATTTCATTGGTGATCTTCGCCTGTCTTACACGATTATAAAAGACGGTAAGGCTTCTCACCATTTCAGCGGCAGCGTCATTCGCATTTTTCATCGAAACACGACGTGCGAACTGCTCAGAAAATCCCGTTTCAAGGAAGAAATTGAATATCTTCACCCGTATATAAAGCGGAATAAGATTCGAAAGAATCTCCTCCGGTTCAGGATCAAAAATATAATCACCGACCGGGCCGCCGCCGGACGATTCCGCGCTTTTATCCTTAACAATCGGAAGCAGCGGTTTGATTACCGGTTTGTGAGACGCCGCCGACTTCACCTGAGTATATGCGAAAAATACTTCGTCTACCTCATGCCGTTCAAACATATCAACAAGCTCAAGACCGAGATCAGACGCATAGGAAAAAGATATCTTATCTTCAGGATTCGCATCCCACTTATACACCGGTTCTTTGAGGAATTTGAGATAGTTATACGCCTTCTTGCCGAACGCATACAGCAACACTTCTTCCCGACCCGCCTTGAGAAGTTCATCTTTTTTATCCAGAGCCATCTCGGCAATACCGGTGTTGAATCCGCCGCATAATCCCCGATTGCCCGCAACAATCACAATGATCGATTTTCGCGGATTATCACGATTGCGAAGCAAATCAAGATTGGTATCAACTCCGCCGCTTGACAGATGGGAAATAATCTCGTCAACCTTCTCAGCGTACGGACGCGACAACGCGAGCCGATTCTGCATCTTCTTCATTTTAACGGTGGAGACCATCTCCATGGATCGGGTAATCTTACGGGTACTCGATACCGATTGAATACGTTTCTTTATTTCGCGCTGTGTTGCCACAATGCTCTCCCCTTATTTCGCCGAGCCGGTTTTGGCTGCGAACTTTTCAATATAATCCTTAAGAACGGAGACGAGCTTATCCTCATTCTCAAGTTTACCTGATGAACTGATTTCAGTCAGCAAATCAGAGCATGTACTTCGTATATGAGACAGGAATTCTTTTTCAAATTCATGAACGCGCGACACAGGAAGTTTATCAAGATATCCCTGGGTTCCCGCGAAAATCATACAGACCTGCTCCGCCACCGACATCGGTTCATACTGCCCCTGTTTGAGAAGCTCTACAAGACGCATACCGCGGTCGAGCTGTGCCTGTGTAACCGGATCAAGCTCTGTTCCCAGCTGAGCGAATGCCTCAAGCGATCGATACTGGGAAAGATCCAAACGGAGCGATCCCGCATATTTGCGCATCGCTCTGATCTGGGCATTTCCTCCCACGCGCGATACTGAAATACCCACATCAACCGCGGGACGTACGCCGGACGCGAAAAGTCCCGGCTGCAGATATATCTGACCGTCAGTAATTGAAATCACATTTGTAGGAATATACGCACTTACCTCGCCTTCCTGTGTTTCGATAATAGGAAGTGCGGTCAGTGATCCGCCGCCGAGCTCATTGGAAAGCTTCGCCGAACGTTCGAGCAAACGGGAATGGCAATAAAAGATATCTCCGGGATATGCTTCACGACCGGGAGGACGCCGGAGGAGAAGAGACAGCTCTCTGTACGCATTCGCCTGCTTTGAAAGGTCATCGTATACACAGAGGGTGTGTCCCTTCTTATCATACATGAAATATTCAGCCATCGCGGTTCCCGCATACGGCGCAATATACTGGAGAGGAGCCGGATCAGACGCGTTCGCCACTACGACAATGGTATATTCCATTGCGCCGTTCGCCTGGAGTTTTTCGACAAGTCCGGCAACCGTCGATGCCTTCTGACCGACGGCGACATACACACAGATTACACCTGTGCCTTTTTGATTTATAATTGTATCGATTGCTATCGCTGTTTTTCCTGTTTTACGGTCGCCGATGATGAGCTCACGCTGTCCCCGGCCTATCGGAATCATCGCATCAATCGCCTTTATTCCTGTCTGGAGAGGCTCCTTTACCGGCTGACGGTCCGCAATACCCGGAGCGATAAATTCAACCGGACGTGTTTTGTTCCCTGATATCGGTCCTTTCCCATCAAGCGGTATTCCAAGCGGATTTACAACACGGCCGAGAAGCTCTTCCCCTACCGGAGTCGCAAGCACACGGCCGAGACGTTTAACCGTCTCCCCTTCCTTGATTTCCAGGTAATCCCCGAGAACGACCGCACCGATAGTACTCTCTTCAAGATTGAGCACCATACCGAACACGCCGTTCTGGAATTCAAGCATCTCTCCGGCCATAACACTGGAAAGCCCGTATATCTTCGCGATACCATCGCCGACGGAAATTACTGTTCCCGTTTCGGCGATATCGAGTTTATTACGGTATTCCTCGATCTCTTTACGAATGATCGAACGAATCTCATCGGTTTTAATTTTCATATACCGCTTCCCCTTCTAATGAACACTGCTGGAGCTTATCTTTTATTGAGAGAAGTCTCCTCGACAACGATCCGTCAATCACCGTATCTCCGACTTTGAGAAGTATTCCACCGAGGAGTGACGGATCAACTTTCTCCTCAAGAATGATTTCTTTTCCATATTTCCCGGACAGCGCGCGGGATACTTTGCCCCGGATATCAGCATCAAGAGGCACGCTTGACGTTACCTTCACGCGGAGCGCGTTTCTTTCCTCGTACATGAGATCAGTCAGTTCGTTCTCGATTTCATCACTGTCCCCTATTCTGTCGTTATCCATCAGAACGAACAGGAAATTTATAAAATCAGAACTCATCTGTGACGAGCAGACTTTTTGGATAAAGTCCTTTTTCCGGTCTCTGCCTATTCCGGGCATAGTCAGAAACACACTGAAGTCCTTGTCATCCCGTACAATCGCGTTGAATGCGGTCAGTTCATCGGAAAGAGAGTCAAGGGTTCCCTTCGCCTTTCCGATATCCCGCAAAACCGCGGCATAAACTTTCGCCGTAGTACTCGTCGTCACATCATACCTCTTAATTCACGCGGATCAGACAAGCCTCGAAAGCTCGTCTTCGACAATCTTCTTCTGATCTTCAGGAGTAAGATTTCGCTCAATTACTTTTGACGCTATCTGCGTTGACAATGTCACGATTTCGGAACGCAGTTCCTCTATCGCCTTCTCTTTGGCCAGATCGATCTCCCGGTACGCCCGGCCTACAATCGACTGCGCTTCAGAGTTCGCTTTTTCAATAATATCGTTTTTGACTCTCTCGGCGTCTGAACGTCCCTCAACAATGATCTTCTGCGCCTCGTCGTGCGCATACTCGATCATCGCCTTGTGTTTGTGAAACATCTCTTCCGCTTCTTTCCGGGATGTCTCAGCTGTCTCAAGATCCTTATGGATGCGGACAGCCCTCGCGTCGAGCGCGGAAACGATCGGCTTCCACGCGAGCTTCCACAGAAGAAGAAGCACAATTCCGAACGATATCAGCGTCCAGAGGAAAAGCCCCGGATCAACCTTGAGAAGTCCCTGTGTAAATGCCTGCAGCATTGCGCGAGACCCTTACGCCTTGAACACAAGAAGGATAGCGATGACCAGCGCGAAAAGCGCGATCCCTTCCACAAACGCAATCGCGAGAATCATGTTTGTGCGAAGCTGTCCCATCACTTCCGGCTGACGAGCCATTCCCTCAAGAGCTCCTTTCGCAAGCAGCCCGATACCAATACCACCGCCGATAATCGCAAGTCCGGCTCCAAGTCCGGCTCCGAGATACGCAAGTCCTAATTCCATTAAGATCCTCCTTCTGTCCTCATACTTCTATTATACGGCAGTCTTCCGAATACCGATTTCAAGTCACCTATTATGACCTAATGACTTTCCATACAACTTGCGACAAAAATCGCCGAGAGCATTGTAAACACATACGCCTGAACGAATGCCACAAGCAGCTCAAGCATATCAACAAATATCACTCCGGGAATCGCACCCATCGCGACAAAGAAACTTTCAAACATGATTATGAGCATAATGAACACTATTATCATTATATGACCGGCGAGCATATTCGCAAAAAGTCGTATCATGAGAACGACAGGCTTCATAAAAAGACTGACAAGTTCAATAGGCCACATGACCAGATAAATCGGCTTCGGAAGCCCATGAGGCACAATGCCGGTAATAATCCAGAGTGGTCCGTGTTTCATAAAACCGATAGCGATCATTTCAACCAACGTAAGGGTCGCGAGCGCTCCGGTAACCGCGAGGTTTCCCGTTGCGGAACTCATACCGGGAATGAGACCTACGATATTACAGAATAGAATAAAGAAAAATACGGTCAGAAAATAAGGGGACACCTTCGCGGTCTTGTCACCGAAATTGGGTTCGATGACTTCCTGCTTGATATATTCAATCATCACTTCCCATAACGCAACCCACCGGGATGACGAAACTTCTCCGCGCGTGGCAGCTCTCCGTATCTTTATTGCTATAGGAATAAATATCACAAGGCAGAGAATTACCGCAATCCACATCATTACCACCCAACGGGTAATGCGCATATCAAATACGCCGAAGAGTTTTGAGCTCAGAAAGGTATCATTGATATGCCCGATCAGACCCCAGTCAATGACATGATCAGTGAGATGATGAACGACGACATCTCCCGGCTTTTCAGATTCGCCGTGTGAAGAAGCCGCAATCGCAGTCTGAAAAATACCCATAAAACGATACATGATCAAAGACCTTCACTTTGGAGTTTTCATATCACTATTTCCGGAACGCTTGTCACTTGATGAGATCGTTCTGAAAACCACATAGAAACCGGCGACAATCCCGATCAAACCGCCTATTAGCGAGAATACCGGCAATGTTCCGAATTTCCGGTCAACCCAGTGACCGCACCCGAAAAAAATAAGTACAAAAAGTACAAGCTCAATTCCCACAGATGAATACCGGAGGTATTCCCTGTTGTCTCGACGGCTATTCATATATTCTCATATCCGAACACTATCGTGAATGAAAATTAATGTCAATAATAATCCCTCAGGCGATATTTCACACTACTTTCCATGTGTATACGACTAATTTTGCATACTGACACATTTTTCCGAACCACATGGTTAAAACCGCCGGTTTAACCGGTCAGTTTTAAGAATAAAAGGGAGCCTTCAAAAAATTATTAAATAAACTAATACCTGACAACATCCAAAATAACACTGATATATAAAACTAATTTCAATCTTGGTAAATAGCATTTTTTCAGAATACAAATACATGGATGCCCCATCCCCGTTAAAACCCGTAAAGGAATTTAAAAACTCATTGTGCAACTCGGTAATGATTTCGTAAATCCTGAAAAATTATTTGAACTTCAACATCCCGCTTTAATACAAACCATTACAATCAACATTCTCGTGATTATGTCTTCTTGGCAAAAGGTTTAAATCCTGCACGATGTGCCCGAAAAATTCATCATACCTGTAATCTTTTGGAAATTATCAGTCGATATTATTTGAGTACGCGATTTTACTGAATGAATACGATTGTCTAAACAGCGGGGTCATCTCCCTCGTAAGTCATTGTAAGGCATTTCTACAGCGCCATCTGTCATGCGTATAATTTGGATAATATTTTCCGGGCAAGAGGTCTCGCGATGAAACTATCAATAACAGTTACAGAACTTGATAACGAGTACATCGCCAACTGTCCCGAGCTGGAAATCAACTGCTACGGTGAAGATAAAATCGATGCGGTTCGCCGAATTAAAAACGTTCTCCAGTTTTATATCGCTTCAGCACAGGAACTCGGTTTCGATGTGGAGGATTTCGACGCAATGGTCGTCGAGGGAGTAACGCACCGTACACTAATAAACAGCATGGTCATTGATACCCCTCCCCTCATAAACTGAACGTAACTCCAAGGACAGACAAAAAATTAATATTTAAATCTACCGAACACACTCACTTCACGTTAAAGTCAGACATCAAAGAACGTATTCACATTGCATCGATTGCACCGAGCGTTTCTCCGAAATCACCGGGATATTCGGCTGTTTTCTGACATAATCCCTTAAATCATACTTTATTACCATATACTATGCCCCTTTCCGGCCGGTTATCTCCCTGAATAAAAAGCATTGACATCATGAGGCATAATCCTTATCTTTTAAGTAAAGGATAACAGATGGCAAACCCCGGCGAAAAACGTACGTATGTCAGGGAAAGACTGAAAAAGGTTCTTTCACACGAAGAACTCGATGAGATTGAGAGGGATTATGATCACCTTATCGATCTCGGATTTGAATCAGTCGAGAACGGCGAATACCTGAAAGCATACGATCTTTTTGTAACCAATATGCAAGTAAGCGGTTCTTCACCCGATGCGGTGAACGGTCTCGCCATATCGCTCGCTGAATTAGGTGAAACCGAAAAAGCGTTCGAAGT
>Ga0209373_10005458_pt1 | contig 10360 bp, 1 predicted proteins | sample Higcelweek5metaG_FD_187173 | JGI IMG/M metagenome (GOLD analysis project Ga0209373, IMG submission 187173) | Freshwater pond sediment microbial communities from the University of Edinburgh, under environmental carbon perturbations - High... | ecosystem: Environmental > Aquatic > Freshwater >...
CCCTACAAGATGTAACCATGCCTACGGCATTAATTTCATATCATGCCCGCCTGTTTGTGATACTTGTAATTTCATCGTTACCCACACAAAACATCATAGAGCCTGCATCTGCACATATCTACAGTATTTACTGATTGCTATAATTTCCATGACTATGCGTTTCTCATTTTTCAACCCTCGTTTCCTTCTATGGTTTTTTTTAAATATATTTGTGTAACCTAAATTGGATGAACACTTTCCATTAACCATTAAAATTATGAGATGTTTTAGAAAACGGCTTTTCGGCGTGTGTGCCGCCACATTACTGGTTGCTGCTGGCTTCGCCCAGCCTTACCTGAAAACGGGAACGGCGGCTTCCAGCTCTGTCTACTCAACAACGTACCCCGCCTCCCTGGCGTTCGACGACAACTTGAACTCCTCGTGGCGCAGTTCCTCTACCTTCCCGCAGCAGTTGGAATTCGCCCCGGCTGACGCGAAAGTGGTGAACCACTACCAGCTGCTGTGCTCGCAGATGTCGTGGGATTACTACGGTTATTATCGCCCCAAATCGTGGAACCTCCAGGCCTGGGACGGCGCGCAGTGGCTCAACCTCGACACGGTGACGGCCTACGACCTGCCCTACGACCAGTTCGTCGACTTCCCCGTGGCGAACACCACGGCTTACGCGAAATACCGCCTGAACGTGTCGGCGTCTTCGGGGGGCAACTACGTCTTTATCTCCGAGCTGCGGCTGTTCGACGCCGGTTATGTCCCGATGACCCTGTCGGGGACCTACACCGTCGGCCAGGGCGGTGACTTCACCACCATAAAATCGGCCGTCGATACCTTGAAGAAGTACGGGGTGAGCGGTCCGGTTACCTTCAAGATCCTCAAGGGCTTGTATGCCGAGCAGGTTACCTTAACCGACATTTACGGGGCATCGGCCACGAACACCATCACCTTCACCTCGGCCACGGGCATCGCGGCAGACGTGCAGTGGTACTACGCCTCGTCGGGCTCCTCGGACAATTACGTGGTGAACCTGGCCAGCGCCAGCTACCTGTATTTCGACAAGATCCAGTTCCTTAACACCTCTAACTCGGCGTACTGCAACATCATCACGCTGAATGGCTACTGCCGCAACATCAGCTTCACGCGGAACGAGTTCATGGGGAACACCGTGAGCGGATCAACCACGAAAACGCATATCTCTACCAGCGATGCGAGGCTCGACAGCATCACCATCGACAACAACACGTTCAATAGCAACTACATTTCTGTGTATTTCGACCTTTATTCATCCATACTGAGCAAGGCGTTGAGGTTTACCAACAACACGGTAAATACTTACATGGGGGTATATTTCAGTTATAGTACAGATATCGCGATATCTAACAACACGTTTAAAAACCTGACGGGAGACCCTACTATAAACATATACTATTCCGGGAATTTCACCGTATCGAATAACGTTATATCAACCACGAGCGACGTCACGGCATTGTACCTGCATGATAATAACAGCGCCGCATGCCCCAAGGATAAACGATTGGTATTCAACAATTACCTGGAAACGGCCAGCGGCCAATCGGGCGATTACACGATGTACGTTTACAACACCGATTCCCTGCAGATGTACCACAACACCTTGGTGAGGAACGGATCGAATTACGCCACTTTTTTCGTTTCATCAAGCAAGGGGCTTTCCATCCAGAACAACTACTTTTATAGCATGCTTGGGCAGGCGATGTTTGCCACCTCGTCTTCGTTCGTGAAATTTGACTACAACAACTTCTTCACCAGCGGGTTCAACGCGTTTTACTGGGACGATAACGTGCTGAAATCCTTGAAGGAAATACAGGCCTACAATACCTCTTTCAACCAGCACTCCACCTTCGTGAATGCCTCCATCGGTTACAAGGACGGGCGTTTCAACAGCAGGTGGCTCGACGGAACGGGAGCTCCCGTGGCAGCCGTGACCAAGGACCTTGCTGGCGCATCCCGCGACGCGTCGAAACCCGACGTGGGGGCCTTCGAATTCACCGCCACCACGGGTGTTCCCCTGAGCGGCAACCTGGTGGTGAACGCTCAAAAAGCCCCGTATAAAACGTTGAAAGCCGTGTTCGATTCCCTGCAAGTTAGAGGGGTGGACGGTAAGGTGAACGTTTTGCTCGAGGACGATGCCTACGAGGAACAGTACACCCTGGCAAAAATCCCGGGATCGGACCGCGCGAACACCATCACCGTGAGAAGCGCACCAGCCCGTAAAACCCAGGCAGCCATCGGTTACTCTGCTGCTGGAACGAGTGATAACTTCATCCTTAAACTCCGCGGGGTCGACAATATTTGCCTGAAAAACATCCAGTTCTTCGCCGGCAGCAACGATTATTCTAACGCCATAATGATTGGTGGATCGTGCGGAAAGATCCAGGTTGATAGTTGTGATTTTGTCACACTCACTTCGTCGAGTTCATCGAACAAGTATTTCATTGTTGATGAGCAATATATGCTTTCTGATAGTATTATTATATCAAATAACACTTTCACGAAGAACAGGACAGCCATCTCGCTCTACGCCTACAACTGGGATAGCAAGGACTTTAAAAATGGTTACATCGAGATCAGGAACAACAAGTTAACTGGTCAATACGTGGCAATGGTTATCTCGAGGGTTACGAACGCCTACGTCCAAAATAACAACATCAGTGGGTTTACCAATGCCGGCATTTACGCCGAGTATGTTTCTAACTACATAGATATAAGGAACAACAAGCTGTTCGACGCAACCTCGTCGGGAAACTATGGCATTCAAGTGGCCTATTCCAACGGTGCGCTGAACAGGAAACTGAGCGTGGTGAACAACGTGGTGAGGGTTTCAAATTTCAACTACGCGTTCTACAGCTACAACAATAATTACATTGATGTTGTGGGCAATACCTTTTACAACCGCGACGATGTCGCGTCGTATTCCACGGGCGGTTCCAACGTATCATTCAGGAACAACATCAATTACACGACCTCGTTCAACAAGGTGTTCTACTACGGTGCGGGCGTGGTGAACACCGACTACAACTCTTACTTCACCTTCGCCAGCAACCTGGGAACCTGGGGAACGCAGGTGGTGAAGAACCTCGGCGAGATGCACACACTCTACTCGAAGGATTTGAACTCGGTGTTTGCCAATCCTGGTTTCAATTCCATCGATTCACTGGTTCCATCGTCGAAATTCCTCGATGGCACGGGCGTTTACGACACCGTGAGCAAGAAGGACATAGCCGGGGCAAGCAGGCAAAACCCCTGCGATATAGGCGCCTACGAGTTCACCTCGAAGCTGCAACCTCTGCACGGCGTGTATTACATACAAAAAGACACGGGCGATTACAAGACCGTGGCCGACGCCGTGAAGGACTTGAATACGTATGGAATAAGTGCCAATGTGACGTTCGAGATTGCAGGCGGCACCTACACCGAGGGGTCGACCATTTACCCGATATCCGGCGCATCTGCCAGCGATTCCGTGGTGTTTGAGCCTGCCTCGTCCGACTCGGTTTACTTCCTCTCAAATGCTAGTCTTCCGCTGTCGATTTATGCCGAGGGCTACAACTGGCGCCAGTCGTTCACCTTGCAAAGCACCAGCTACGTGAGTTTCAAGAACCTCAATTTCAGGGTGAAGAAGGAAAGTGTGTACACCAACGCCATGTTCGTGCTGGGCTCGGTAAACAACATCAACGTGCTGGGTTGCAGCTTCCTCATCGACGCGACGAGCAAAACCAGCTACAGCGACGAGGCAAACGGCATTTATTTCTCCAACACGTCGCTGAATCTCTCGAATATCCTTGTAGATAGATGCACCTTCCGCAACGGCGAAAATCAAATACAATGCGATTGCAGCTCGGGCGATTGCAGCAACATGACCATCACCAACAACGATTTCCAGGGCGGATTGATGGCGGTATACGTGAAGTCGGTGGCCGGGTTTGTATGCTCCAGGAACAAGGTGAAGAGCAACGCCGCGGGTTTCCAGTTCTATAACCTGTCGAAACCCGCAACCATCACGAACAATACGGTCCAAGTAGATAATTTCCAGTACACCTACAGCGAATCGGCACTGTATCTAAACAATTGCGTTGGTAGTTTCCTCAATCGTATCTTGGTGGCCAACAACATGGTTTACAGCACCAATCCGCAATATGGAATTACAACTTATATAGAAGGCATTGGGGTCGAGAGTTGCCAGTTCGTCGATGTGGTTTACAACAGTGTTTCGCTCGTCAAACAGCACTACACCTCGGGCAATTCGGCCCTGTGGGTGAAGAATGGCAACAATATCCGCGTGATGAACAACAACCTCTCTAACAACACGCTGGGCGGATACGCCTACTACGTTTATTCAGGTTCGGAAATCGAGCAGTCGGACAATAACAACTTCCACGTCTCAAGCAGCACTAAATTCCTGTACTGGGGTGGCGACAAGGCTACCTTGAGCGCCTTCCAGCTGGCCTCGGCCAAGGACGCTGCATCCATAAGCGTGGCTCCCGGTTATTTGTCGGTCGATAATCTCCACACATCGAGTGCCGACCTGGTGGGTAAAGCCACGTATTACGCCAAAATAGATGCAGATTTCGACGGCAACCCCCGTGATGCCTCAACGCCCGACATCGGTGCCGACGAGGTGTATTGCCAGCCTGCCAACCTCGACATCAGGATTCCGAAAATCTGCCTCGGCAACAAGCTCTCGTTCCAAGATTCTTCGAAAAATGTCGAGCCAGGAACCGCCTACTCGTGGGATTTCCAGAACGATGGCAAGTACGATGCCACCACGAAATATGCCCAAAATGCGACGAAAATAACAGGTTTGCCGGTTGGCATCGCGACAACGGGAGGGCAATCATCATATGTAAATGGTTCTAATTACCCGATGAATGCCTTCGATGGCGACACGGTGACGAGTGGCTGGGGCGTGTATATGGCAGGTAATCCCACGTGGTTGCAGTACACATTCTTCGAGAAACCCGAGCTGGTGAGCGCGTATTCATTCTATTGCAGCACGAATCAAAATGGTGGCTGGACTTCGAACAATTACAACCCGAAATCATGGATTTTCCAGGGTTCGAACGACGGCACAACCTGGACCGATCTTGATACACGGAGCAATCTCACCATAAAGAAAGATACTACTTACACTTTCGCGTTCAGCAACGTAACATCGTACTCTAATTATAGGATATTCGTCCAGTCGGCACAGGGTGGAACAAGTACCTATACGTATATCACCGAGTTGAAATTGAAGATTGAAAGTACCGAAAATTCTAGTGTCGATTATTTGTATAATATCGCTGGAGATTATGTCTTGAAACTAAAAGCCTCGCAGATAGCCGGTTGCGTTGATTCGGCAACCTTTACCGTGAAAGTTGATGGCAACGTTCCGGTGGCTGATGCTGGTGCCGACGTTTCAATTTGCAAAGGCGGATCGCAAACGCTGAACGCCAAGGGGAACGGAACCTACGCGTGGAGCACGAACCAAAGCTCGGCAAGCATCGTGGTGACGCCCGAAGCCACCCAATCGTACATCGTTACCGTCACCAGTTCAACTGGTTGCACCGATGCCGACACCGTGCAGGTGAAAGTGGCGCAACCATTTGCCTACACGAGACCAGTAAATGATACTATTTGTTTGGGAGATACGTCAACCTTGACCGTTTCCGGTGGAACTACGCACGTGTGGAGCACCGGAAAAGACACCACTAAACTTGTGGTGAGCCCCTTGCAAAACGCCATGTACAAGGTGGCTATATCCGATGGGAATTGTACCATCAATGACTCTGCCTACGTCACCGTCGTGAACATTTCGGCAAGCATCGATTCTATACGCGACAAATCTTGTTACGATACCAACGATGGTTACTTGTCGGTGTTGGCGTCGGGTGGGGTAGAACCATATAAATACACTTGGACTAACGGCGCTCAAACGAAATATATCTCGGGTTTATCAACCGGAACGTACACCGTGACGATCACCGACAAGAAAGCTTGCTCGGTGATGAAGGAAGCTACCGTCACCACTCCCGATCAATTGAAGTCTCAAACCACGATTACGCCCACTCAATGTAAGATATTTGATGGGAAAATTTCGGTTTCGGCAACGGGTGGCAACGGATCGTACAGCTTCCACTGGGCTGACGGAACGGATACTAATTTAGTGAACAATCTGCCTGCAGGAAGCTACACCTTCACGGTGACGGACTCGAAACTCTGCACGACCATCGCAACCGTGGATGTGCCAGTGATGCAGAAACCAACCATCGCCTTCGATAGCATTAAAAATGTTACATGTTTCGGGGGAAATGACGGGTATCTCTCGGTGGCGGTCAACTCATCGAACGGTGCGGTTTCTTACAACTGGTCTGACGGAAATACCGGGGCAAACATATCTGATTTAACGGTTGGTACCTACAAGGTAATTGTTGCCGACACGGCCGGTTGCACGGATTCGCTGTCGGTGGCTCTCCAGGAATCGAACAAGATAATCTACACGGTTTCTAAAGAAGTTAGTATTTGTAAAAACGCAAGTATCACCCTTTACGCGGCTGGTGGAAACCACTACAGCTGGAGCAACAACAGCACCGACCCTGCAATCACGGTCTCGCCCAAGGCAACCCAGACGTATTATGTCACCATTTCTGACGGCATTTGCCAGGTTTCCGACTCGGTGACGGTGTCTGTTTCAACATTGAAAGTTGCAGCATTGAAAGGCGATGCCACGTGCTTTGGTAACAATAATGGTTACGTGTTGGCACAGGCTTCGGGTGGATTGGCGCCTTACACCTACGCGTGGAACGTGCCCGTGGCCGATTCATCGGTTACAAAAATTGATAACCTTATGCCGGGAATGTACACCGTGACGGTGTACGATTCGCACCAGTGTAGCGTCAACGCCACCGCGAGGGTTCAGGAACCACCATCCTTGTCGGTGAACGTGAGCCTCGAGAACTCGAAATGCGATGAACCAACGGGATGGATAAAACTCGATGTTTCTGGTGGCGTTTCACCATATTCGTACGCGTGGAGCAATGCTCAAATCACCGACAGCATCTCGCAAATTTCTGCCGGTATGTACCAGGTGACGGTGACCGACAAACAGGGTTGCAACATCATCCAGAACATCACCTTGAATAATATAAACGCGCCGGAAATTGTAACAGAATCGCTGAAGAATATTAGCTGCTACGGCCTCAGCGATGGTCAGATCTTAATCTCGGGAATGCAAGGAACCGAGCCATACAGCTTCAAATGGTCGAACGGTAATACCACAAGAATACTTACCGATCTCGTGGCTGGCGATTACGTGGTGACGCTCACCGACAGCAAGAATTGCCAGACAATCAGCATTATTTCGGTGTCGTCGCCACAACCTTTGACCGTGATTCCCGAGATTGGTCGCCCTGGTTGCAGCATGTCTAACGGCAACATCTTGCTGAACATCACCGGTGGGGTTAAGCCTTATGCCATATTGTGGGGCGATTCGAGCAAGACGCTGTTTGCCAACAACGTGACGGCCGGCGTGTACACTGTTTCGGTGACCGATGCCAACCAGTGTGAGACGAAAGCGCAAGTGAACGTGAGCGACGCGAATGCTCCCGACGTTAAGATCAAGAATGTCATCAACATACCATGTTCTGGCCACACGGGCGAGGTTTACCCCGACGTATCTGGTGGAACAGGTTCGTACCTCATACAATGGTCGAACGGCACCAGCAAGTTGAACCTCACGAACGTTGGTGCAGGATTCTACACTATAACGGTTACGGACGAAAACCTTTGCCGTGGCGTGAACGGTGCCGAGGTGAAGGGCGAAACGCCAACACCGGTGGTAAGTGCTAGTAAATATATCTGTTATGGCGACACGGTTACGCTCTCTGCCGCTGGCGGGGAAACCTACCTGTGGTCGACCCGGGAAACAGCAGCTTCCATAAGGGTTTCACCAAAAGCAACCACCACCTACACCGTGAAAGTGATGAACGGCGCTTGCTCGGGTAATGCTGATGTCACCGTTTTTGTATCGAACGTATCGGTATCAATATCAGGTAAAAACGATGCCACATGCTACGGGTTGAGCAACGGTAGTGCTACGGCCTTGGCTGCCAACGGGTTCACCCCATACACCTACAAGTGGAGCAACGGCATGACGAGCTCGCAAGGTTTCGTGAATGGTTTGCCCAGTGGCAAGATTACCGTGACCGTGAGCGATGCATACTCGTGCAAGGCTTTTGCCAGCGATTCCATAGCGCAACCAAGCCAGATCGACATCGTGTTCAACATCACCTCGTCTAGTTGCAACCAATCTGATGGAGCAGTATCTGCCAGCGTCACTGGTGGTAAAGCGCCATACACCTACTTGTGGGCAAATGGCGACAAAACCACTGCACTTCAGAACCTTTCTGCCGGATCGTACATGTTCCGCGTGAAGGATGGCAACGGTTGCGAGAACAGCGCACCAGCCATGATAAACGATGCCAACAGCGCTGCATTGGCGAGCACGAAAACAGATGTTTCTTGTTACGGGTCCACCGATGGAGCCATCGACCTGAGCATTTCTGGAGGAAGTTCCCCGTACACGATGAAATGGTCTACAGGTCAGGCCACGGAGGATATCTCCGGCTTGCAGGTTGGCCCCTATGACGTGGCGGTTGTTGACGCGAAGGGATGTAAATCATACCTCGTTTCTGTAATTAACCAGCCCTCACGTCTTGTGTTACAAAACACCGTGAACCCATCGACATGCCAGGGAAGCGACGGTCAAATAGTGGTGACGGCAACGGGCGGAACCCCGAGCTACACGTATTCATGGTTCGACGGAGCGAAAACGGCGAGCAAGATCGGCCTCGCCGCAGGGGTGTTCGACGTGACGGCTACCGACAGCAAGGGTTGCAGCGCATCTGCTACAATTTCAATCGGGGAAATCGGTGCACCATACATCACCAGCGATTCTGTGGAGAATGAACAGTGCGGAAGCAACAATGGCGCGGTTTACATCACGGCATTGAGTGTCTCGGGCATCACGTCATACAAGTGGTCGAACGGTTCGATACAGGCAGATTTGACGGGTGTTTCAGCCGGTAAATATAGTGTTTCAGTATCAGATGCGAACGGTTGCAAGAACGTGGTTGCGGCCGTGGTTCGCCCTGCATTGCCCAGCACGCCAGCTATTTGCCTGGTTACCGTGGGCGACGAATCGGGCAAGAACCTGGTGGTGTGGGATCGCCAGCCGAACAACAATATCGTGAAGTACAACGTGTACCGCGAAAGTACCACTAAAGACGTGTACCAATTCATTGGCTCGAAAACGGGCGACGAGGTGGGAATGTTTCGCGACACGAACTCGCTATCGATGGTTCGCTCGTACCGCTACCGCATCTCAACGATTGACCAGTGCGGCAACGAGTCGGCCCTCAGCCCTTACCACAAGACGATGCACCTTACGCCCAACGTTGGCCTCGACAACACGGTGAACCTCATCTGGGACGAGTATCAGGGCATCAACTTCGGCTCGATAAACATCTACCGCGGCACCAGCACCAGCGACGTGTCGTTGCTCGCCACCATCCCTGCCGGCAACTTCACCTACAGGGACATGAACCCACCGTCGGGACACGTTGTTTACAAGATTGGCATGGAATTGCCCTACGTGTGCGACCCCTCGGCCGAGAAATCGGACAACGGGCCTTACAGCCAGAGCTTGAGCAACATGGCCGAGAGCGAGCTGATAAGTACCGAAGCACGAGAAAACGCGATAGATTTCGAGTTGCAAGTGTCTCCCGTTCCCGCGAAGGACTACATAATTGTGAAAATTAGTAACAAGAAGAGCACTGATTTCAGCATAAGTATTATCGATAGATTAGGTAGGGAAAATGTGCTTTCATCTCATAATTCTCAATCTATGATTTATAAAGAAATAGATCTATCGAAATATGATGCAGGAACTTATCAGATCATATTGAGGGCTGACGGGGAAATGGTGACTCGTGACATCTTGTTGGCGAAATAACTAATAAAAATGCTTTTCGCACTAATTTGTAGTCAGTGTGCGAACAGACGATAAAAGTTAGCTCGGGCATCGTGTTCCGGGCTAACTTTTTATGTGTAAACGGAGAAGAAACGCGGTTGCTAGTGAGGGCTTTGGAGTCTATAATAACGTCAGTTCGACGAAATAAAAATCAAACTACGAATCTAAGTACATGACAAAAAACTATAAACATTGATATTCAGATTATTAACTCCAGTCAGCAGGACTTTCGACAGATAATCAAGACCATGTTTGAAAACACTAACAGCCCTTCGACCATGAGTTTTAATTTTAATCTTCCCTATCACTTCGTCGATA
>Ga0209373_10005459_pt1 | contig 10356 bp, 6 predicted proteins | sample Higcelweek5metaG_FD_187173 | JGI IMG/M metagenome (GOLD analysis project Ga0209373, IMG submission 187173) | Freshwater pond sediment microbial communities from the University of Edinburgh, under environmental carbon perturbations - High... | ecosystem: Environmental > Aquatic > Freshwater >...
ATATCATGTCGCTCAGACGCCGGGCGCTGCCTCCGGCAGCTTGGCTTCACGGCGCACGAGCGCCGGGCCGGCAGTCGCCGGCCTCCACCCCGCCTTGTCGGCGGGGTGGTATGATTTTGTTTCCGGCTTGTTACGGTCGCTTAACCGGGCGCGCTATGGATGGTACCAATTTCATCCTAAGCAAAGACCGGTGACTTCGGACGGTCCCGGTCATCCCCGGAACAGGTGGAACAGGCCCATGGTTTTTCGCAAGGCATTGCTGACGGCGGTGGCCGTTGTGGCGTTGGCCGCAACGGCGGCACAGGGAGAAGACAAGGTGCAGGAACCGGCTTTCGCCGCTGCTGAGGCAGCCAAGGATCCCTTCGTCTGGCTGGAGGAAGTGGAAGGTGCCAAGGCGCTGGACTGGGGCCGCAAGCATAACGAGGCCACCTTCGCCCGCCTGAAGAACGACCCGCGTTTCGAGCCGATCCGCGCCGAAGCGGAAAAGGTGCTGACCGCCAAGGACCGCATCGCCTATGGCAGCCTGGAAGGCGGCAAGGTCGATAATTTCTGGCAGGACCAGACCAATGTGCGCGGCCTGTGGCGGCGCACCAGCCTGGACAGCTATAAATCCCAGGATACCCAGTGGGATATCGTGCTGGATATCGACATGCTGGCCAAGGATGAGGGCAAGAACTGGGTCTATAAGGGCCATTCCTGCGTCGGTGTCGATGCCACGCGCTGCCTGGTCTATCTGTCCGATGGCGGCAAGGATGCCGTCACCGTGCGGGAATTTGACGTCAAGACCAAGAGCTTCGTCAAGGACGGGTTCCAGCTGCCGGAATCCAAGCAGACCATCGACTGGGCCGATGAAAACACCCTGATGGTGGCCACCAACTTCGGCCCCGACAGCATGACCGACAGCGGTTATGCCCGGCAGGTAAGGCTTTGGAAGCGCGGCACCGATCTGGCCAAGGCCCCGCTGCTGCTGGAAGTGGGCAAGCAGGACGTTTGGGCCCGCCCCTATGCTGTGCGCCGCCCGGAAGGCACCACCCTGCTGGTGCAGCGCGGGCCCGATTTCTTCACCGAGGAATGGCATCTGGTCGGTGCCGACGCCAAGACCACCAAGCTGGCCCTGCCGCTGGGCATTGAAATGCAAGGCGTCATGAATGGCGACCTGATCCTGTCCCTACGCGACGATTGGGCCGTGGCTGGCAAAGCGCTGAAGAAGGGCGATCTGGTGGCCGTGCCGCTGGCCCAGGCGGCGGCGGGCAAGGTCACATCGGTTGATGTCATCTATTCGCCGGGTGAGAATGCTGCCATTCAGGGCGTCTCGCTGGCCCAGGACGCCATCTATCTCGACCTGCTGGACAATGTGACCGGCAAGCTGGTGGCGGCCCGCAAGGCCGGGGGCGGCTGGCAGCAGACCGCCATCGACCTGCCGGCCAATGGCAGCCTGAACATCGTTTCCACCGATGCGTTCAGCACCGATGCGCTGGTCAGCTACACCAATTTCCTGCAGCCCGACACGCTGTATCTGATGGAAAAGGGTGGCAAGCCGCAGGGTATCAAGGCCCTGCCGGCCCGGTTTGATGCCGCCCCGTTTACCACCGAACAGCGCTTTGCCACCAGCAAGGATGGCACCAAGGTACCGTACTTCATCGTGCGGCCGAAGAACCAGAAGGCGGATGGTAATAACCCCACCCTGCTGTATGGCTATGGCGGGTTTGAGATTTCGATGACGCCGTCCTACATGTCCGTGCTGGGCAAGGCCTGGCTGGAACAGGGCGGCACCTATGTGGTGGCCAATATCCGGGGCGGTGGCGAATTTGGGCCCCGCTGGCACCAGGCGGCGCTGAAGGGCAATCGCCAGCGCGCCTATGATGATTTCCAGGCCGTGGCCGAGGATCTGATCAAGACCAAGGTCACGAAGCCGGCCAAGCTGGGCATCCAGGGCGGGTCCAATGGCGGGCTGTTAACCGGTGTCACCATGACCCAGCGCCCGGACCTGTTCGGGGCCGTCATCGTGGCCGTGCCGCTGCTGGACATGATGCGCTATCACACGCTGCTGGCCGGTGCCTCCTGGATGGGGGAATATGGCAACCCGGAAATCCCGGCGGAGCGGGAATGGCTGGCCAAGTTCAGCCCGTACCAGAACATCAAGAAGGATGTGAAGTACCCGGAAGCCCTGGTTTACACCTCCACCAAGGATGACCGCGTGCATCCGGGCCATGCCCGCAAGTTCGTGGCCAAGCTGGAAAGTCTGGGCCATCCGGTGATGTATTACGAGAATATGGAAGGCGGCCATTCAGCCGCTGCCAACCTGAAACAGCGCGCGGAAGTGACGGCCCTGCAGGTGGTCTATCTGACGCAAAAGCTGGTGGACGGGAAATAAGGGGAAAGGCGGCTGCCGGTGGGTGGCCGCCTTTTTTTCTTTCCCCTTCATGCGCTTCGCCCCTCTCCACCGTCACCCCGGCCTGCGCCGAGGTGACGGTTGATCAAGTGAGTACGGGTTGATCCATCCATGGAGTGTCATTGAAAATGTATTTCAAAGCTGTTGGCATGGCCTTAGTCATTTTGTTTGTTATTTGGTTTGCCATCATATTTGGTTTGCCAGCCTATGACAGATATACAAAAGCGGAAATTACGAAACTTATTGAAAGCGAACTGAACTTCAACTCTGGTCAAGACGCTATGCAGTCATTCATGCAAAATCATGTTGATCGTTATCATTTAGATAATGTAATTGACTTTGAATACGCTGGAATTCTAAAACAGAGTAACATGGATAAAGTTCTTTTCGATAGAAAGGTTGGTGTAAAATTAATTTTTGATCCATCGAATGAGAAATTTATCGGATTTAAAGTTGATGTATACTATACATTTATGTAGTATTCCGGGTGAAGTGCACTGACGTCGCTGTCCCTGTGTTTTGCGTGGGAGTAGACTTGTTGTCCCCCTACCGCCACGCCCCCACCAACTCCACCTCTTCCCCGCCCATGCCGCGCTTGAAGGCGGTGACGCCGGCGGCCTTATCGGGCAGTAACCCTCCCAGGTCGAACCATTCCCGCCCTTGCGCCTTCAATTCCTGCACCGCCCGCCAGAGCAGCAGGTTATGCGCCCGCGCCGCCCGGCCCGCCGCATTGCTCCAGCCGATCTGGTATGTCGCGGCCTTGCCATGGCCCAGCACCAGAATGCCGGCCACCGGCACCCCGTCCTTCACGGCGCGCAGCAGCAGAATATCGCCATCCTTATGCATGCCGGTACGCATACGGATGACCAGTTGCGGGGAGGGGCCGCGATAGCGTTTGGCCGCCTTGTCGGCCTGATATTGTTCCAGCAGCCAGGGTAGTTGCTGCTTGCCGTCGCGGTCGATTTCCACGGTCAGCCCGGCGCGTTCGGCCTGGTTCAGGGCGTTGCGCCATTTCTGCGCCAGGCCCGCCCGCAACGCCGCCGCGTCCTGGCGCAAATCCAGCCAGATGGTGCGATAGCCCGGCCCCTTGTCCCGCCGCCAACCGGCCCAGCGCATCATGGCTTCCGCCTCCTCCCCCGCCGGCCATTCCGGCACCAAGGCTGTCCAGCAGAAGGGGCCGGGCCGATATTCCTGGCGCAACAGCTTCATCACCATGGCAAAGACGGCGGGCTTGCGCGCCACCGGCAACAGCAGCGGCCCGCGATGCAGCCGCACCAGCCGGATCAGTTTGGCGATGCGCTTTTCCGTCACCACCACCAGCCCCACCGGATTGTCGGCCAGCTCAATAATGCCCAGCCTTGGGCGCCAGCGCTCTGTCGTATAAAACGCCTGGGAATAGCCGAAGCCCTGGGTCAGGGTGCTTTGCCCGCATTCGGCCAGCAGCCGCGCCCATTCCGACAGGCGACCGACATCCCAGACAATACGCAGGTTCGGGGTTTCCGGGGGAGGACTCGACATCGGGGCCGGTTGCATGACAGATCAAAGGGAAAGGGAGAGTGCCCCGCTTTTCCCGCCCCGTCGAGACATGGATGATGAGCAAGCAAGCCCCCTGGTGGCATCCCGATCATTTCCAGGCCAAGCGCCCGCATCTGGCGGTGCGTCAGCAGGTGCTGCGCACCGCGCGGCGCTGGTTCGAAGATCAGGGCTTTGATGAGGTGGAAACACCGGCCCTGCAGATCTCCCCCGGTCTGGAAGTGCACTTGATGGCCTTTGCCACCGATCTGGTGGGGCCGCACCCGGAGGATCGTATTCGGTTGTATCTGCACACCAGCCCGGAATTCAGCATGAAAAAGCTGCTGGCGGCGGGTGTGTCCCGGCTGTTCCAGCTTTCCCATGTCTATCGCAATGGGGAACGGTCGGGCACGCATCACCCGGAATTTTCCATGCTGGAATGGTATCGCGCCGGGGCGGGATATCGTGACCTGATGGGCGATTGCGTGGCGCTGACCCGCGCCGCCTGCACCGCCGCCGGGCGGGACAAGCTGCGCTTCCGGGGCACGGAGAGTGATCCGTTTGCCGAGTGGGAAGTGTTGAGCGTGGCCGACGCCTTCCACACCTATGCCGGGATCGACCTGCTGGCCACCGCCCCCGACCCGCTGCGCCCCGACCGCGACCGGCTGGCGGCGGAGGTGACGCGCATCGGAATCCGCGTGGCCGAAAGCGATACCTGGGAAGACTTGTTTTTCCGTGTCAGCCTGGACCGGATCGAGCCGCATCTGGGTTTCGACCGGCCCACCTTCCTGACCGATTACCCGGTTTCCATGGCCGCATTGGCCCGGCCCAAACCCGATGATCCGCGCGTGGCGGAACGGTTTGAGCTGTATGCCTGCGGCGTGGAACTGGCCAATGCCTTTGGGGAGTTGACCGACCCGGTGCTGCAGCGCCGCCGGTTTGAAGCCGACATGGCGGAGAAGGAACGGCTTTACGGCGAACGCTACCCGATTGACGAGGATTTCCTGGCAGCACTGCCGCTGATGCCCGACAGCGCCGGCATCGCCCTGGGTTTCGACCGGCTGGCCATGCTGGTGGCCGGGGCGGATAATATTGATCAGGTCCTATGGGCCCCGGTGGCGCTGCCGGTCAGAACTTCCAGTTCACGCTGACCATGCCGTTACGGGGGGCCCCGTAATAGCTCTGCGACCAGTACAGGCTGGTCAGATACTTCTTGTCGGTGACGTTGTTCAGCGTGGCGGTGATGGTCCAGTTTTCATTCACCTGATACTGGGCCATCAGGTTCAGCAGGGCGAAACTGTCCTGACGGATGATGGCGACACCTTCATCACGGCTGACCGCACTCTGCCAGCTCAGATTACCGCCCAACGTCAGGCCCGGCACGGCGGGCAGGTCATAGCTGGTGGACAGGCGGGCCAGTTTGCGCGGGACATAGAGACGCGCATCATGCCCGCTCTTATCCTCGATCTGCATCTGGGTATATCCTGCACCCACCTGCCAGCCGGGCAGTACCTCACCCGACAGGTCAAATTCGAACCCTTCGGAAGTGGCGTCCACCGGGGCGTAATAGGATTGCAGGAATTCCAGCGAATAGCCGGCATATTCCGCCGTGTTCTGCTGTTTGGTGCGGAAGATGGCGGCGGTGGCGTTCAGCTTCTTGTCGAACCATTCACCCTTGACGCCCAATTCCAGATTGCTGCCCTTGATCGGGTCCAGCACCTTGTTATTCACATCCACCGATGATTGCGGATTGAAGATTTCGGCATAGCTGGAATAGAGCGAGTAATTGGCATCAAGGTCATAGGTGGCCCCGATATAGGGCACGAATTCCGTGTGGTCATAATCATGGGCCACATCATAGGATTCACCCTTGCTCTGCGCGCGGGTGACATTGCCGCCGATGATGACATGCACCGGGTCGGCCAGTTCGAACCGGCCGGCGGCATAGACGGTCTGACGGCGATCAACGAAATCGCCGGTATTGGTGCTGGAAATGATGCCGGAGCCGTTGAAAATGCCGTTCCAGGTGGCAAGGTCGGGCAGGGCGGCCCCGATATCGGCATAATAATCGGAATGCAGGCGGCTATGGCTGCGCGACCAGCTTGCCCCCAGCAGAAGCTGGTGGGTACGCCCGCCCAGTTCCACCGGGCCGCTGACATTGGCATCGGCCATCAGCTGGTTTTCGCTGCCATAATAATAGGATGGGTAGGCATAAAGCCCCAGGCCGGTGGCTTTGTCCGGCGTGCCATAGACGTAGAACAGGTCGCCGTCATTATCCAGCACGCGGCGGGTGAAGCTGGCCTTGGCCACCCAACCGGCACCCAGTTCCTGGCGCAGTTCCACAAAGCTCTGCGTGTCGTTGGAATTCCAGAAGGCGCCTTCCGCCGAGGTGCTGGTGGAACGGCTGTAGCTGGTGGGCGTGCCATCGGTGAAATAGAGCGGCAGCGCACCCCAGAGCGGGCTCTGGCTTTCGTTGGCTTGACGCTGGTGGCCAACGGTCAGCAGCGTGCCCTCGGCCAGATCAGCCTCAACCACGCCGTAATAGCCGGTCTTCTTCAGCCCATTGCGATCCAGATAGCTGTCGCGGTCCTGCACAAAGGCGCTGAAGCGACCGCGTACGGTGCCGGCCTCGTTCAAGGGGGTGGAGACATCCGCCTCCAGCCGCTTATTGTCCCAGGAGCCATAGGAGGCGGTGGCGGAGGCCTGAAAATCGTCGGTCGGGCGCTTGCGCACGAAATTGATGGTGGCGGACGGATTGCCGGTGGAAGACGTCAGGCCATTGGCACCGCGCAACACCTCCACCCGGTCATAGAAGGCGACATCCATGTCGCCCGTCTGGTCGCCGGTGGCAAAGGGCAGGCCCACCCCATCCAGCTGGAAATTGGAGATATCGAAACCGCGCACGGAATAATAGGTGCGGTCGGTTTCCACCTTCTGCACGAAGACGCCCGTGGCGTTGGCCAAGGCATCGTTGGCCGATTTGATGTTGAAATCATCCAGCAGCGCGCGGGTCAGCACGCTGACGGATTGCGGGGTTTCCCGCAGCGACAGGTCCAGCTTGGTGGCGCTGTTGCTATTGTCGCTGGTGTAGGAGCCGGTGCCCTCCGTCGTGCCCTTTTCCCGATAGCCCACCACGGTGACGGCGCTGCTGTCGCTGGCTGCAACCTGTGTCTGGGTTGTCTGGGCCAGTGCCGGGGCGGTAAATGCGATCAGGGGGCTTGTCGTTGCCAGCAGCAAGCTGACGAGGGAATGACGGCGCACGGGCGTGGCCTCCTTCTTTTCCGATGGGGAAGGGACAGGTGGGCCACTTAACTGTTTGTTTCATTGCAAATGCAAGTGACTATTAATTTGAATCAGACATGCAATGGTGATGCGGCAGGATGGCGGTGGGGTGGCACCGCCATCCTGTGAAGCCTTATAAATCCAGGGCGTTGGTCAGGTCGCCCATCGGCTTTTCCCCGTGGGCGGCCAGTGCTGCGTCGCGGGTTTTGATACCGTCCAGCGTGGGCAGGCCGTAACGCTTGCTCAGGAAACGCAGGATGGAGGTGGTGTCATACTGCGTGTGGTCGACAAAGCCCTTCCTGGCGTGGGGCGAGATGATGATCGCCGGGATGCGGGTGCCGGGGCCGAAACGGTCGGCCTTGGGCGGGGCCACATGGTCCCAGAAGCCGCCATTTTCATCATAGGTGACAATGACCAGCATGTGCTGCCATTGCGGGCTCTTTTCCAGATGCTGCACAATGTCGGCAATATGCTGGTCGCCGCTGATCACATCGGCATAGCCCGCATGTTCATTCAGGTTGCCCTGCGGCTTGTAGAAGCTGACCTGGGGCAGCTTGCCGGCATCGATGGCCTTGATGAATTCCACCCCGTCCATGCCGCCATCGCGCAGATGCTCGGCGCGTGCCGGCGTGCCGGGGGCGTAATTGGCGAAGTAATTGAACGGCTGGTGGTGGAACTGGAAGTTGGGCGCGGGCGAGGCATTCTGCCCCGTCAGTGCGGCGTTGAAGGCCGCCCCATACCAGGCCCAACTGACGCCCTTCACGGACAGCAGATCGCCGATGGTGGTGGCCGTCTGCGGCGGCAAGGTGGTGGGGGTGGCCGGGTCGGCATAGGCAGGGTCGCCGCCTGGGGCCGGCTTGTTATGGCTGGGCTGATAAGGCGGCTGCATCGTGTTGACGGCGTAGAAATCCGGCGTCAGGTTGCCATCCTTGGCGAATTTCGGCGGCCCCTGCAGGGCCGATGCTGGTGAATTATCGGCCAGCACCAGGGTTACGCCATCCGGCCCGACCTTGGAAATCAGCTCCTTCGCCGGGCTTTTATCTGCGTCGGGATAAAAGGGCGCGCAGGCGCAAACCAGCTGGATATGGTTGAAGAAGGAACCACCAAACCCGCCCATGAAGAAATGGTCGGCCAGCGTGTAACGCTTTGCCACCTGCCACAGCGGCAATTTGGAGCCGTCATAATGGCCCATCACCAGCCCGCCCGTATCGCCCCAGGCGGCGAACCGGTCATTGCGGCCGCCATTGATCTGCATCTGGTTCTGATAGAACCGGTGCCACAGGTCGCGGGTGGCAACCCCCAGCGACTGGTTGAAACCCTTGGGATCGTCAATGGCGAACGGCGCATTGGGCAGATGTTCGGTCTGGGCCTGGGTGATGGCGGGCGTGACCCCCTTGGCCGTCAACCCACCCCAGACCGGCGGCAGTTCGGCCAGCGGCTTGCCGTCGCGGTCGGCCTGCACAATGCCGGATTTTTCCGCCTGCGCCAGCCCGTCAGCACCGGGGAACTGGCCATAGAGATTATCGAAACTGCGGTTTTCGGCATAGATCACCACCACCGTTTCGATCTTCTCCAGCCCCTTGGGTGCCGCCGCCAGGGCAGGGGAGGTCAGCGCGGTGGCGGTCAGCAGCAGCGGCAGCAGCAGGGGGCGGGTACGCATCGGCATTCTCTTAAAATACGGGCGAACGGATTGGGCTTTGCCTACTCCTACCGCATGTCGCTTTCATGATCATTCGCTGCGGCAGGATATCGCAAGATGTTGCAGTTTCGTTGATCGGTCATGAATGGGCGCTATGAAGGGGCTGTTGCGGCTGGGGAGAGTGATGGTGCGTGGGTTGCGGGTGATGGTGGGGCTGGCGGCCCTGGTGCTGCTGGCCGGAGGGGCGGCGGCGGCCATGACACGGCAGGAGGTTTTTGCGCGGGTGGAATTGCTGCGACAGGCGGGCGGGGCGATCTTCGCCGATCCCAGCCTGTCGGCGTCGGGCAAGCTGGCCTGCGCCTCCTGCCATGTACCGGGCAACGCCTTCGGCCCAGTCAGCGGGCGGGCGGTGGAGCCGGGCGGGCCGGACCTGTCGCTGTTCGGCCATCGGGCGGTGCCCTCGCTCACCTATGCCCAGGCCGTGCCCGCCTTCAACGAACATATGTTCGATGCCGACCCTTATGGCGATGACAGTGTGGATGCCGGCCCGTCTGGCGGCTTGACCTGGGATGGCCGGGTGGATCGCACAGCCGATCAGGCGCGCATCCCGCTTTATTCCCCGGTGGAAATGGCGGCATCTGGTCCGGCGTCGGTGGCAAAGGCATTGCGGGCTGCCCCCTATGCCGGGCTGCTGCGGCAGTTGGCGGGGGAGGGGGCGTTTGGCCAGGATGAAGCGCTGGTCAACCTCGCCCTGTCGGCGCTGGAGGCGTACCAGCAGACACCTTCCCTGTTCTTTCCCTACAGCAGCAAGTACGACGCCTATCTCCAGGACAAGGCCAGCCTGACAGCGCAGGAGGCGCGGGGGCTGGCCCTGTTCAATGATGAGACGAAGGGCAATTGCGCGTCGTGCCACAAAAGTGCGGTGGATATGGATGGCACGCCGCCGCAATTCACCGATTACGGCCTGATCGCGCTGGGCGTGCCGCGCAACCGCGCCATCCCGGCCAATGCCGATCCGGCTTTTTTCGATCTGGGCTTGTGCGGCCCCGACCGGCCGGATTTCAAGGCCCGTGCGGATTATTGCGGCCTGTTCCGCACGCCGTCGCTGCGCAATGTCGCCTTGCGCAAGCGCTTCTTCCATAATGGGGTTTTCACCGACCTGACCCAGGCGGTCGCCTTCTACGCCACCCGCGACATCGACCCTGCGCGCTGGTTCCCGCGCAAAGAAGATGGCACGGTGGATGCGTTCGATGACCTGCCCGCCCCCTATCGCGCCAACCTGAACATGGACCCACCCTTTGGCGGCAAGGTTGGCGACAAGCCGGCGCTGAGCGAGGCGGAAATTGCCGATATCGTCGCCTTTCTGGGGACATTGACGGATGGGTGGCGGGGAGGCGGTGCCGCTCACCCCAGCGGTGGCTGAAAGAGGGTGCGCGCCTTTGCAGCTTCTGCCCGCGTGATGCAGCCTTCGGCATGGTCGTTGATCAGCCCCATCGCCTGCATGAAGGCGAAAACCGTTGTCGGGCCGACG
>Ga0209373_10005460_pt1 | contig 10351 bp, 9 predicted proteins | sample Higcelweek5metaG_FD_187173 | JGI IMG/M metagenome (GOLD analysis project Ga0209373, IMG submission 187173) | Freshwater pond sediment microbial communities from the University of Edinburgh, under environmental carbon perturbations - High... | ecosystem: Environmental > Aquatic > Freshwater >...
CAATTTCCATAAATGCCAATTTTACTTTTGCCATCAGAATTTATGGTTCTGCTCGTGGCCAAGGTTTATCACAAGGTTTTATGAAAGTTGCTTTCGATGATTTACAAAAAAACCAAACACATTCACATATCACTGGTTTTTGGCTAGAAACATCAACTGACAATCTTGCTGCTATTCACACCTACGAAAAATTTGGATTCAAACAAAATAGTCAAAAAGATAACAAAATAATTATGGTTCTGTAACCACACATTTATTCTTTAACTTTCCTATTTTATTTTCAATATCAAATTTCCTTTTATCTTGTGAATGTGTTTTAATTCCTCTAAAAATTATTTTGCCTTCACTATCTTTTATTTCAAATAAAACTGTCAAACAGTGTTCATCAATCTGTTCTTGATTTATTGATAAAGCATCACCCACTAGAATCTGGTCTTTATAAATATCTTCATTCCATACTATTGGCCTAACAGAAATGTTGTCAATTTGTTTTATTTTATTTCGATTCATATCAACATAATAATTTTTCTCATCCACTTCAAAATTTTCTTCTTGATATTTTTTTGGATCAGCTTTAGTAAAAAATAAAATTTGTGAATAAATTTCCCCTCTGGAATTATCTACTACTATTGGAAGTGTTTGATTTTTAATTTTTTCTGTTATTTTTTCAACCCCTTCCTCCCACGCATACCCTCTAAAATAATCATTAAATTTAAATATTGGTAAATAGAGTCTCCCTAGTGACCAAACAATCAATCCAAACAATATAATCGGCGTAAATTTAAACTGTTTCCAAAAATTTTCTATTCCAATTGATATTAATATTATTAATGGCCAAACCAATGGCAAGGCTCTAATGCTTGAAAACGGGTCTCTGGTAATTGATGCCGGAATGAGTGAAACCAATATCATCAATATCACTAGAAACTTTAAATCATTTTCTTTTTTATCTGTTTTTTTAAATAACCAACACCATCCACCAACTAAAAATGGTAATTGCCAAAATAAAAATGGAGCCAAATCTGGATATGAACTTCTCGGTCCTGGATCACCTAAACCAAATAAATATCGAGGCGAAAAGTAAGAAACATACAAAGATCCAAATTCTCTAGTTTGTAATATTAATCGATTATTAAAAACTATGTTTTTCCATCCGGTCAAATTTTCATTAAAACCCCAAGGTTTTTTTACTCCATCAGAAAAGATACTTAAACTATTTAGTCTCGACATAAATCCTGGTGTCGTCATTAATTTTACTGTGGGTAATATCAAAACCAATCCCAACAAAAATGACACTATCAAAACTTTGGTATTTTTTTTATTAAAAATTTCTTTCCAATTTTTTATAAACAATATTAATAAAACTAATGGTGTAATCACTCTTTCCGAATGATAGGTTAAAAATGATAGTCCTGCCATTATCGCTGTCAATATCAACCATTTATTATTTTCTTTAAATTTATAAAAACTCCAAATCATTATCATCAAAAAAGCCAAAGCCAAATTTGTTTCGTAGCTGGTTCTAGAGACCATAATTTGCCAAGGAGAAATAGCCAGCAATAGGGCTGTTATTAAAGCTAATCTGATGTTTTTCGATAAGTTTTTAACTATCCAAAAACCAAACCAAATTGTTACTATGCCGGCCATTGCCGATAAAAATCTTGTCGACCATACACTCATCCCCAAAATTTTATAAATTGGTATTAAAAAAAACGTATAAATCGGTGGTTTAAAATCTACAAAAGAGCGAAATAATATTGGCAATGTTTTCCCAAACTGATCTTTTCCTGTAAATAATATTGAATAGGCATCATAACCCAACGATGCTTCATCACAAAAAAATCCTTTTGGTGTCTCACCTAAGTTCCAAAACCTCAAAAATATTCCCAGTATTAAAATTAAAATCAAACCCATCCATTGTTTTTTATTCATAAAAACATTCTCCCTATCTCAATTGCCATCAATAATACTAATCCTAAATTCAATATCCAATTATATTTATATTTTAATAAATCCTTTGCTCCCAAATAAAGTAAATAAGTTATCGGGAAAAATAAAATAAAATCCCAGCCATCAACTTGTTTTAAAAAAGAAAGAATCAATATCTCCGCTAAAATTATCAACCAAACTTTTATATATTTTTTATTTTTACAAGTTATTTTGATTGCTATTATTAAAAATAAAATAGCCTCAAATGGATATTTAAATCGGTAGGCTACTCCTGAAACATCTTCTCTAGGATGCATGGCAAAAAAATAGTTATTCAAATCCATCATTACTAAAAAATTTTTTAAGTATCGGTCTTTAACAATTGTCGATTTGTTGTAATAAAACTTCTTTATTTTACTTGTATCCAAAGCCAATTTTTTTTCAAAATTCCAAGTTTCTTCTTCAGTTACTGGATAAAAAATTGTCGCCTTATCAAAATGAACTGGTTTATTTATCAATGACAATGGCCAGGAAATTATTATTCCGGTTACCAATATCAACCAAAGCACTTTATTCCACATGAACCAATTATATAGTGTAATATTTAATTATGAAATCAAAACCTAAAACTAGATTTAATCCGTTTAAACTTTTATTATGTATTTTAATTACCGAAGGCACTGGTATTTTGGGCAGTGTTTTTACCTCTAGTTCGGTCAAAACTTGGTATGTCACCGATATCATTAAGTCATCTTTCAACCCACCGTCTTGGGTTTTTGCTCCAGTTTGGACATTTTTATTTCTTTTAATGGGTATTGCTCTTTATCTAGTTTGGAATAAAAAAAATAATCTCTTTTGGTTTTGGGTTCAATTACTTCTTAATCTTCTTTGGTCAATTTTATTTTTTGGACTTCATTCTCCTATGCTTGCTTTTTATGAAATTTTAGTTCTTTGGTTTGCTATTTTTATGACCATAATTAAGTTTCGCCAATACCACAAAACCGCTTCATATTTACTTTGGCCATATCTTGCTTGGGTTAGCTTTGCCTCATTTCTCAACTATTCCATCATGATTTTAAACTAACTTTTGGTAAAATAGCCAAATGTCCTTAAAAATTCAAGATTATTCTTACAATTTACCCGAGTCTCTAATTGCCGACAAACCCTGTGATCAACGCGACCATTGTCGTCTTTTGTCTCTCAATAAAACCACTGGGGAAATTAACCATCTTCATTTTTACAATATTTTAGATTTATTAACGTCTAATGATGTTTTAGTTTTAAACCAAAGTAAAGTTTTTCCTGCTCGTCTTTTTGGTAAAAAAGATAGCGGGGGAGAAATTGAAGTTCTACTTATTCATCAAATGAATAGTGACACTTGGATGGCTATTTCTAAACCTCGTCCCAGCATTGGTCGTCAAATATTTTTTGATCATAATTTAATTGGTGATATTATCGAAAGTGACCCAATAACCGGTCAAATTAAAATTAAGTTTAATTACAAAAATAATCAATTTTTCCAAGTTTTAGACAAAATTGGTCACACTCCAATCCCTCCTTATATTCACTCATCTCAAACTGAACAACAAATTAGATCAGAATATCAAACAGTGTATGCCAAAGAAACTGGTTCAGCTGCAGCCCCTACTGCTGGACTTCATTTTACTAAAAAATTATTATCTCAACTTAAAGCCAAAGGTGTCCAAATAGAATATGTCACTCTTCATGTTGGCCTAGGCACTTTTCAAAATCTTCGTCCCGAAAATATTGAATCAAAAACCCTTCATTCTGAGTTCTATGAAATTAAACCAAGTGTTGCTAAACGTCTTAATTCAGCCAAAGAATCGGGAAAAAGAATTATCGCCATTGGCACTACTTCTGTCAGGACTTTAGAAAGTGCTTTTAATAATAATTGTTTAAACTCTGGCAAAAATTCTACTCAGATTTTTATCTACCCTCCCTATCAATTTAAATTTATTGATGCCCTTATTACTAATTTTCATCTACCCGAATCTAGTCTTTTAATGTTAGTTTCTGCTTTTGCCGGCAAAGAAAATATTTTCAATGCTTATCACCAGGCTATAGACCAAAAATATCGTTTCTTTAGTTTTGGTGACGCCATGTTTATCTATTGATATAATTAGCTATATGATGAAAAAAACTTTAAAAGGATTTATTGAATTTATTCAATCTCAAGGTGTTATTGGTTTAGCTATTGGTGTGGTTATGGGTACTTCTGTCACCAAATTAGTTACTGCCTTTGTTACCGATATTATCAATCCAATTATTGGTCTATTATTAGGGAAAATCGGTGATTTAAACAAAATGTATCTTCAAGTTGGTTCAGCCCAAATCTTATTTGGCAGCTTCATCAGTAGTCTCATCGACTTCTTGATTATTGCCTTTGTAGTGTACTTCTCTGTCAAGCTTCTTAAACTCGATCGCCTCAATAAAAAACAAAAATAATTAATTCTTTTTGTTTTTCTTTATTGCTTCCACAAATGCCATAAATACAGGGTGTGGCATTAATGGTCTAGAAATATATTCTGGATGAAATTGTGTTCCCACAAAAAATGGATGATTTTTAATTTCAACTGCTTCCACTAATTGGCCATCTGGTGATGTTCCGGCAATAGCTAAACCAGCTTTTTCTAACTGTTCTCGGTATTCACTATTCACTTCATAGCGATGGCGATGTCTTTCAAAGACTACTTCAGTTTTATCTTTAGTGCCAAAATTATCTTCGGTATACCATGGAGCTTGTTTATCATCTCCATATTTTTTATATGCCTCAGCTAATTTTGTTTTTGTTGTTAATTTACATGGCCACGAACCCAATCTAATCGTTCCACCATATTGTTTCTTTTTCAAATATTCTGCTTGGTCTGGCATGATATGAATCACTGGATATTTAGTTTTTGGGTCAACTTCTGTTGAATTTGCTCCTTTAAGTTTAAGCACGTCTCGGGCAAATTCAATCACTGCCATCTGCATTCCAAAACACAAACCCAAATATGGAATATTGTTTTCTCTGGCTATTTTTATCGCTTCAATAATTCCCTCAACTCCACGGCTGCCCCAACCTTGCGGTGCCACAATCCCATCATATTTTTTTAAATCATTGGGATTAAAATCACTTGAATCTATTGGCACTATTTCAACTTTAACATCATTAGCAATTCCAGCTTGTTTAATTGCTTCCAGCACTGACACATATACATCTTTGTGGTTACCTTTACCAACTTTTACATATTTACCCACCAAAGCAATAGTTATTGTTTTATCAGCTTTTTCCATTTTATTAACCATTTTTTTCCAAGCCGATAAATCAGTTTGGTGGCCTTTAATATTAAAATGTTTTCTAATTCTATCCGTCAATCCTTGTGATTCCAACACTAATGGAACATTATAAATTGAAGAACAATCTGGATCGTCAAAAATCGATCCATCATCCAAAAAGCATCTCTTCCCTAAAGTTTCTAGTCTCGGTTCATCCATCCCAGTTTCACTTCTAGTTATCAGAATATCAGGCATTATTCCAGTTGATCTCAACTCAGAAATTGCATGTTGAGTCGGCTTTGTTTTTAATTCCCCTACATTTCTCAAAAAGGGGATATACGACACCATCACGTACATAGTTTCTCTTTCTCTGCCGACTTCACGAGCCGCATATAAAAATGGTAAATTTTCAATATCGCCCGTAGTTCCACCAACTTCAACCACCATAAAATCAAATCCTTTTTCCATTTCATAAAATCGTCGTTTTACCTCATTTGGTACATCAGGAATCATTTCCACATCACGTCCTTCATATTTAAAAGCTCTTTCATCCTCAATTATTTTTTTATAAACTTTTCCCGAAGTAATATTGTTGTCTTTCAAAAAACTTTGATTTAAAAATCTTTCGTAATTTCCCAAATCTTGATCAATTTCTCCACCATCAGTGGTCACGAACGTTTCTCCATGCTCAGCCGGTCGCATTGTTCCCGCATCAATATTCAAATAAGGATCAATTTTAACGTGGTTAACTTTAAACCCAGAGGATTTTAGTAATAGCCCAATCGAGGCCGATACTACGCCCTTACCTAAACCACTAACCACACCGCCTGTAACAAAAATATATTTCATGAGAATAATTCTATAACTCTATTTTATCAAATTAAAGGGATTTCTTTTTAAATAATTTTCTGGTTAAATATAGCGTATACCCACAAAATTATTCCCAGGCTATTTCTGCCATTTTTCTAAGGTTATTTCTCTAAATACATTTTGTTCAACTAGTTTGTAACCCAATTTTTCCAATTTCTCCTTAGTATTTATCCCGTGGATCATCTCTCCGTAAGGTATTAAAACAATTTTATTTTCAGTTGGGTTGATTTTAGTAATATTTTTTATCAAAATCGTCGGATTATAAAATTTTACTGGGTCACCAAACGAACCTATCATATAAACTTTCTCACCATTTCCCAAACTTGCCACTATTTCTTTCCAATCTTCTCGATACATTTTTGGATTCAATAAATACATTAAACTAAATGCCACCATACCAGCAGCTAAAATAATTTTCAAAATTTTGTTCTTTTCACTGGCCAAAAATAAACTTAAAATCGGGATTAAATACAAAAATCTAAAATACTGTATCATTGGTGATTTAAAAGAAAACAGTATCCCCAATATCAACGGCACTATCATCAACCAAATTAAAATTTTCTCTTTTCTACTATTCTTAATCGCTACTCCAAAAACCACAATCGTCCATACACCACTAATAATGTAGTAACTAATTTTTGGATACCAACTAATTCGACCAATACAAAATTTCAGTGGTATTAGTAATGAGTTTTTCAAATTCACCTTTCCTAAAACCAGACTCCAATTAGTAACTGTAGCCAACATTTGTCCAGATATTTTTAATTGTTGCCATAACAAAGGCGAAACTATCAACACTGCCAATATTGGTCCTAAAACACTTTTAGCCAAATTCTTCCATTCTTTATTAAACAAAAAAAATAAAACCATTGCTCCGATTAAAAAGGCAGAACCATAAAAAGTGGTAAAAGCTAAAAAAACAAAAAGATTAAACCAAATCCAATTTCTTTTTGAATCATCTTTTTTAACAATTTTTACCCAAAAATAAATTGCCCAAGTTAGCCACATTACCGCCATGGCATACATTCTTAATTCTTGGCTGTAATAAATCATCAACGGATTAACTGCCGTCAATCCTGCCGCCCACAATCCAACTTGTTTATTTTTTATTTTTTTTCCAATTTTATAAACTCCAAAAATTGTGATCAAAGAAAACAACACCGAACTTAATCTCATCATCATTACCGAAGATCCAAAAAAATTTACCCATAAATTCAAAAACCAATAAAAAACTGGCGGATGAAAGTCATTAATCGAAAAGTTAGACAAAATTTGGTTAATCGGCATTTTGGCTACATTTGCCGAAATTGCTTCATCCAACCACAAAGATTGATTTATTCCAATCAGTCTTAGTCCCAAAGCGGCAATCAGTATTAAACAAATCATTTTTTATAAACCATAAGATTTAAGTGAAGCATTACCAACTCTAATTCGTGGTAACTCCAGTGATTTTCCTTTACACAAAATATTTCCATGAATGGTTGTAAAAGCAATTTCATAACCATTTAATTTTAAAATTTCTTCAACTTTTTTACCCGCTCCTCCATAAGGATAAGCAAAAATCTTGTCTGAATTCAGCCCATGTTCAATTAATTGTTTGTCTGCCATAGTAATTTCTTCTGTTAATTTTTCTTTTGTTCCATTTGAACCCTGATGTGACCAAGTGTGGTTGGCAAAGTAGACCAAATCTTTCATTTGATTTAAATCATCCCAAGTCATATACCCTGGGTTATTAAGTAATCCAGTGGCTACAAAAATGGTGGCCTTTACCCCAAATTCTTTTAAAATTGGATAAGCAAACTCATAATTATCCTTATAACCATCATCTATAGTAATTAACACTGGTTTACTTGGTAACTTGGTTCCACTATCAAAAAAACTTTTTAACTCAGCCATAGTAATCAAATTATAATTATTGTCTTTTAAATATTGCAGATGTTTTCTAAAAAATTCTGGCGTCACCGTTAATCCTGTTTGCCCATTTTTCTTGGCCGTTTCCTCTTCCTGAATATGGTGATATATCAGTACATTTATTTTGGCACATGGCCCATAATTTTGGTTCATTCCCTCTACTGTTATCGGAATTGATGTTGGTGACAGAACTGTTGTTGGTGATGGAATCATCGTTGGTGAAAATGTGATATTGGCTGTTTCTGGCAATTTAGTTTCTTCATGTTTACCTACCCAACCTGAACTCAATATTTTTTTACCATGAGTTTTTACCGCATACTCTAAAATTACTGCCAGTACAATCAATATTACCCCTAATATTGGGAAAATTATATTAAGTTTGTTTTTTTTAGTCTTTTTCATAAGTCTTTCAGGTACTCGATTATACATTGTAATTATGACTCAGTTTTGTCAAAATTGATTAATGAAACAAGTTGTTTGTATTACTGGTGGAGCCAATGGGTTAGGTAGGGAACTCTCAGCTTTTTTGTCCAAAAAATATCAAGTTATTATTCTAGATATTGATTCCAAAGCAGAAATTGTGGCTCATCATTTAGATTGCGACTTTTTTTCTTGTGATGTTTCTGATTTTGATAATCTTTCCGATGTCATAAAAAAAGTTGTCAAAAAATATTCTCAAATTGATTGTTTTATCAATAATGCCGGTGTTTTTATTGATGGTCCTATCGAAGAAAATGATCCCAATCGGATTCGTAAAGTTTTTGAAGTTAACTGTCTTGGTCCAATTTTTGCTGCCAATATTTTAGTTCCACTTTTCAAAAAACAAAAAGGCGGTACTATTATCAATATCAATTCCACCGCTGGTCTTCATCCAAAAGCTGGGAATTCTGTTTATCATGCTTCCAAATGGGCGTTAACTGGATTTTCCGAATCTCTTCAATTGGAATTATCCGATTCAAAAATAAAAATTATCGACATCCATCCTGGAGTTATGAAAACCAATTTTACCTCTGGCACTGCCGCTGATGTTTCTAAAGTCATTCATCCAGAAGAAGTTGTCAAAGCCATTGATTTTGTTCTTTCATTCAAATCAGACGTTCTAATTCCTCGATTGACCATCAAACATATCTAGTCTATACTGAGTCTAATACCCGAATTTAACCCAAAGTATAAAAATTTTGGTTTTGCTATTTACTAATTACTAATTAGCTACTTAACTAATCAATGCTTTCTCAACCTCTCGCCTCACTTCTTCGCCCCAAAAACCTCGACGAATTTATTGGTCAAAAACATTTAGTCGGTCCAGGCAAGCCTCTTCGTCAGGCTATCGAAAATCATCAAATTTTTTCCATGATTTTTTGGGGTCCTCCTGGAGTTGGTAAAACTACTCTGGCCAAAATTATTGCCAAAGAAACCGGTGCTGAAATTCATGAACTTTCTGCCGTTTCTGCTGGTAAAGATGATATTCGAAAAATTGTCGGTGAAAATACTCCTGGACTTTATAAAAAGATTTTATTTCTTGACGAAATTCATCGTTTCAACAAAGCTCAACAAGATTTTTTATTACCTTATGTTGAATCTGGTACTCTCACTTTAATCGGTGCTACCACCGAAAACCCCAGTTTTGAGGTTATTTCTCCACTTCTTTCTCGTTGTCGAGTCTTCATTCTTAACGAATTATCTGATGATGAAATTGGCGAAGTTATTACCAGAGCTGTCAAAATTCTCAAAACTAAAATTACCAAAGATGCCAAAGAATGGCTTATCAAAATGGCCAACGGTGATGCTCGTCAAGCCTTAACCATGATTGATAATGCCTTTACTCTTTACAACAAGTTAGGCAAAGAAGATTTAATCAATACTCTCCAAAATAAATTTTTACGTTTCGACAAAAAAGGTGAAGAGCACTACAACACCATTTCAGCTTTTATCAAAAGTATGCGAGCCAGCAATGTCGACGCTGCTCTTTATTATTTAGCTCGCATGATCAATGCCGGTGAAGATCCAAAATTTATTGCTCGCCGGATGGTTATTTTTGCTAGTGAAGATATTGGAGTTGCCAATTCATCTGCTCTCATGTTGGCCAACCAAGTTTTTCAAGCCGTCACTCAAATTGGCTATCCCGAATGTTCCATTAATTTAGCTCACGGTGTCACTTATTTGGCCAAATCTCCCAAAGATCGTAGCGCTTACGAAGCTTTTAAACTCGCCAGTCGCGATGTCGAAAATTTAGGTAATCTATCTATTCCTTTTGTTCTTCGCAATCCCGAAACCAAACTAATGGAAGACGCCGGCTACGGCAAAGGCTATGAAATGTATTCCAAAGAATCTCTCCTCCCCGACAAAATCAAAGACAAAAAAT